>Ga0256404_1006029_pt1 | contig 20564 bp, 22 predicted proteins | sample RumenRJG_01DNA_FD_185990 | JGI IMG/M metagenome (GOLD analysis project Ga0256404, IMG submission 185990) | Bovine rumen microbial communities from Lethbridge, Alberta, Canada - RJG_01 | ecosystem: Host-associated > Mammals > Digestive system > Stomach > Rumen | place: Canada: Alberta | collected...
CGTCAGACAGGTATCTGAAGTAGTCATTTCCGTATTCCGTCGGGATAACAACCTTTGGCATACGATATTGTCCATACTCAAACTTAAAATTGCATTTATCCGCAACTTCGAGTGTATGGTCGAAAGCCTCTGGCGTATCCGGGTAAAGCGCCCGCATTTCATCACCGCTTTTCAGCGAATAGTCGCCATGGTATGTCATGTGGTCAGGATCAGTTATCTTCTTTTTTGTCTGCATACAGAGCAGCCATTCATGGTATTTCTTATCTTCCGGCTTTGTGTAATGCACGTCATTCGTACAGACAAGTTTTACGCCGTATTTCTTCGCATACTTTTTCAGCATCTGTGCGACTTCAAGTTCTTCCCTAATGCCATGGTTCTGAATTTCGAGGTAGTAGTCATCACCAAACAATGCCTTATATCTCAAAATCCAATCTTCTGCTTCGCTATACTTCCCGCGCAGGATGAGCTGTGGTACGCGTCCGGCAATGCATGCGCTCATACACACAAGCCCTTCGTGATATTTTGTCAGCAGCTCCCAGTCAATTCTTGGCTTATAGTAAAAGCCGGAGATATTCGACTGGGAAACCAGGTGGCAGAGATTATGATACCCTTTGTCATTTTTGGCGAGCAGGATAAGGTGGAAATATCTGTCATCTCCGCCTTTTTCAAGCCTTGATCCTGGTGCCTCATACACTTCACACCCGATGATTGGCTTGATTCCCTGTTTTACACACTCGTCATAAAACTCGACGCAGCCTGTCATTGTTCCGTGGTCGGTGATAGCGAGTGCCTTCATACCGAGGTTTTTTGCGGTTTGCACAAGTTCTTTGATTTTTGACATTCCATCGAGCAGCGAATGCTCTGTATGGACATGCAAGTGACAATATTCCTTGTTATTGGTCTCCAACATGTAACCCTCCTTTTTTTTGCAAGCGTTTTCTTCTTTGAAATCTGTTTTTGTCAAAATAAAAAGGCTGGTATCCATATGGACCTCCAGCCTTTTATTCGATTACATATATATGGTGCAGATTTACGCGCGTAGCTATTTTTGTATACGGCAGCATTTGCTTTTCGGATCATTTCCTCTGGAAGGATGATTTTTGAGGCTGCTATGATGCATGAGAAGAAGTTCTGCTCATGACCTCTAGCTTGTTTGCATCTTGAGCTACGGAATTCCGTTTTTCAAAAAAACAGCGCGGGGATCGCTCCCTGCGCTATATACAAAAAATTGGCATCTACCAAAAATCAGTGGTGCATCTTTTCAACCTTCGCAGTATTTCCAGTCTGCTTTATCGAGACCAAGCGGGCTTTTTCTGCGCTTGCTCCAGATTCCTCGTCTTCAACCTTCGAAATCATTTCTGATTCTTCCTGATCTTCAGCGTCATCAGTATGGAGCTTGTCAAGATCTTCAGATACAGGGCTTCCTTCAACTGCCATTTTCACAGAACCATCCGTATTTTTTCTCACGACAATCTGTTTCGGAAACCATTCGTTCGCAGCAACATTTCCACGCTGTGCTCCCTTTGCTGCAGCATTTGCCGGGGCTTCAAAGTAGATGCAGAAGTATCTTGCCGCGTTGTATGCCCCTTGTGCTGTATCAGGTGTGTTCTCAAGGACAGATAGTACACCAGGATATACGGACTTTAACTCATACACCGTATATGCTGCCTGTCCAAGCGCTGAATCTGACGACAAGCCATGCTCCGCACACCAGGATCTAAGCGTATGGTATCTGGCCCCAAGCCACTGGCAAAGTCCGAAGCTTGCGCCTGATGGATCCCAGATCGTCGGGATAAAACCTGATTCCAGCTGCATATTCGCAAGAATCCCACATGCTGCTGCATGACTCAGCCCGGCTTCTTCGGTCAGATATATGTAAACTATCTTTGCATTTGGATTAACATCTTCCGCATATGCCGCATGCGGCATCATACATATCCCGGCTGCTATACAAAGCGCTATGATAAGAGCTTTCGCCCTTCTTTTAACAATTTTTACCATCTATCTGTCTTCTCTCCTTTTCTTTCCGCACGATTCTGCATTGCATCTCCCTGGATTTTTGGGATATACAGCCTGCAAGTATTTCCCGCAGACTACTGAAGCAGCCTGCGGGTTTCCTTTTCTATTATTATCTGGACCTCTTTTTCTGAAGTGCAAACAGAAGTCCGGCAGCCCCTGCCACTGTAAATATCCACGGGAGCATACCTCCGGAAGCTGCATTTGTAGGAATTGCCATGTTACGTCTGTTTGTAAAGACAGCTTCTGTATCTGCTTTCAGTGTTCCCGAAGCATTTTCAGACGTGGTCGTATAACCTCCGGCAGGCGTCTCCGCCACAGTGTAAGATGTCCCATAGGCAAGATCTTTCAGGATAATGCTCTGGCTGTCCTTCATGTATAAAGTTACCGAAGCATTTCCCGATTCATCTGATCTAAACACAGATGGATTCAGATGCCCGGATCCCGTCTTAGCATTTGAAAGATCTGTCTTATACTGCGTATTCGGCAGCAGCCCTTTCAGATCCACGGTAAACTCAAAGTATCTGGATCTTGAACCCATGTTGCCAGCTACGTGTTTTGTAACGGTAAGATCTTTCGTGTCGTATGGATCAGTCATAACTATGCCATTTGCAGATACTGTTTTTCCGTCCTGCATGGCCTGGCCCTTCTCATCAACGATGAATGAGACATCTGCTGTCTTAAGATATCCTTCTGGTGCTTTTGTCTCAGTCAAAGTATAGGTATCACCTGGGATAAGGATCAGCGCTGACTGCGATTGTTACGCCATTCACAACAGTCTTTTGCAAAAACGGCATCTCAGTTTTTAATTCTGTTTCATTCTCTGATTCCGTCTCAGTCTCTGCTTCTGTTTCCGCATCTGTCTTGATTACTTTTTCTGCAGCGGGCTTTGCCTCATTCGTCATCATCTGTCCGGCTTCCGGAATAGATTCTGCTTCTGTTTCTGTGGCAGCCCCGGTTTCAGTCTCAGGCAGGGTTTTCTCCTCTGCCTTTTTCACGTCTACAAAATACAGTTCGCCAAGGCCACATGTTTCGAATGCTGCATAGCTTAGGCCGCTGTCCTTGTCCGCATTACCCGGCATTGTAAACGGGAGCTCTTCCCATGCTCCAGATTCGGTCTTATGAAACAGTCTGGCTTCTTTCAAGATAGACGTATCCAATAACTGAGCATGTATATTTACAACGCCCGGGTTTACCTTGTTGCCCAACGAATCCTTTAGCGTAATACTGATGGGAAGCACAGATTCGGTTGTATATCCAGAGCCAAGCTTATCACCTATTTCTTTTTCCCCTGAATGGGATTTCTCCGGGGATGCGATTCCTACCTCCGCGCTTTCTCCAGCTTCCAGGCCTTCGCCATATATGGAAACTCTCACATATGCTGACTCCTTGCCTGCCGCCTGCTGCGCCTTTACCTGGCTTTCGTTATCTGCATGGACCCCCCCGCACAGAAATACTTTCTGTCTGGTCTTCAGCATCTGCCATTTCTGTCGATTTTGTCTCCGAAGCCTTTGTATCTTTAAACTTAGACTCAGGATTCTTCGTTTCAGAAGACTTCGTCTCAGGAGCCTCCGTCTCGGAAGCTAATATTTCTGGAGCTTTTGCTTCTGTAGACTCAAGCTTGTGATTTTTTGTTTCAGATGCGGGAGCAGCAGGTGTGCTTATCTCTGAAGCCTTTGCTTCTGTCTGCTCCTGTACCTCTTCTGTTTCTACAGTCTGCGTTTCAGGCACTGCCTGGGCCTGCGTTTCCTGTTGCGCCTCTGTCGCACCTGCTGACGCAGAAACTTCCGTCTCAGCTCCATATACCGACTGCGCCATCATTGCGGCTACCATCAGAAGGCTGAAAAAACTTTTTCTTACGTTCGCCATAGTTTTCCTCTCTTCCCGAACCGTTCCGCATGCTATTTCAGAATTTTTCGATATTCTTGGCGGAACTGTGCTTACATACATTGTGGGTATTTACAGCACATGGATTTTGTCGTTTGGAGCGTGCCAAAAATCAGCCATGACAGAGAGAAAAGAAAGCGCAGCAATCCGCAGCCTGAATTCTCCTTCCAGTGGAACATAGTCCCTGATAACCAAAGCTCCAGGGATCAGAAAAAGCCCTCGCCAAAACATCTTTCAGAGAGAAATTGACATCCTCACACAGGGCGCCGAAAATAAAGAAAAGACACGCCCGACAAAAAACAGGCGTGCCTTTTATATGCCTCATTTTTTTTCGAAGTCCTTCCACTTCAGGCGACATCCTTCCCGGAGCACCCTGCGTTCTCCGCATGATGCAGCAAATGCTCCGCGCTTCCCGTGCTGCGTGCAGCAAGAATACGTTCGTAGAGGGCTGTGTTCCGCTTAATGGCCGGATTATTCTGAATGCCATACATAAAGTCATCAGCAGGTCCGAAAACCACACATCTTTTTGCAGCTCTTGTGATCGCTGTATATATGAGATTGCGCTGCATCATGTATATCTGGCTGTGGGTGAAAAATATAAATACATGATTGAATTCGCTCCCCTGCGATTTGTGAATTGTGATGGCATATGAGAGGTCAAGATCAGACAGATTCTTTTTGTCATATGCAACACGTTTCATGTCTCCAAAATCAACCTCAAGCTCACCGCTCTGAGTTTTTTTGACCACGGTTCCCTGATCGCCGTTAAATACGCTGAGGTCATAATTATTCCTTGTCTGTATAACTTTATCGCCAGCGCGATATTCAGTATAACCGTCATACCCAGGTTTGCCACGCGTTACCAGAACTTCTCCGTTTGGATTTACCGCTTTCTGTATAACGCGGTTTACGTGCCAGGTGCCATAAGTCTTTCGTTTCATCGGTATTAGGACCTGATATTCAACGCCCTGTTTTTGTGCTTTCACACATGCGTCAATCAGGCTGGCAAAAGATGCCTCACTTGGATCTTTCCCAGTCGCCGGATCTTTTCCCGGTTCAAGATACAAGAAGTCGCTGTCTTTATTCGGAGTCAGGCATGGCATCTTCCCGGCGTTTACATCAGCTGCTGCGTCTATGATATTGCTTCCGTTCTCCTGCCTGTAGTTTCTGACAAGACGAACCGTACTTTCCGGATAAGCCCGGATAATATCTCTCAGCACCAGCCCGCACGATATAGACGGAAGCTGATCGATGTCGCCAACAAGGACAACAGTTGACCTCGTTGGAATGGCACATATAAGACAGCTCATAAGGGCTACGCCGACCATGCTGCATTCGTCTATGATATATAGCCCTGCGTCAAGCTTGTTTTCTGCGTTATGTACAAATCTTGACAGATTACCCCTGTCTACTCCAAGCAGTCTGTGTATTGTGCGCGCCGGAAGCCCTGTCTGAGCTGTCATCCGTTTTGCGGCTTTCCCGGTAGGCGCGGCAAGAGTGACGGATACACGCCCATGTGTGAGTTTTTTGTAAGCATTAATGATTCCGTTAATTGCTGTTGTTTTCCCCGTTCCCGGACCTCCTGTGAGGACGGAAATACTTTTCTCCAGGCTGTTTCTTACGGCCTGAAGCTGATCTTTGTTAAACTTATAAACAGATTCTTCTTCTATCTGTGCTATGACTTCATCTTCTATGTCCTTATAGATCAAGCCTGCTGCATTTGCGGACTTTTCTAAAGACACAAGGGCTTCCGCAAGCGTGCGCTCATAATCATATGTTCTGCGCTTATAGAATTTTCCATCGTTGCATACAAGTACCTTCTGGTCTGTAAGAATCTGCTCTGCTGCTTCGTATGTTTTTGCAGGTATGCTGACTGCAAGCGCATACGACGCTGCTTTTTCCATGCTATTTTTATCAAGGTAGCAGTGCCCGCTTATTTCGGACATTTCCAGCGCATATACAAGCCCGGCCATAACACGTTTTTCACAATCCTGTTTCAGTCCGACAGCTCTTGCAATTTTATCGGCGGTCTTAAACCCTATCCCTTTAATTTCAAAGTACAGCCGGTATGGATTTTCCTTTATTATCTTCTCATAGTTTTCGCCATAAGTTTTACATATTTTTTTGATAATCGCATTGTCTAATCCATACGGTGAAAAATCTTTGATCGCCTTTTCTTCCACCGTGGCTTCCATGTGTTTAACGTGAAGGCTCTCTGCCATTTCTTTTGATACGCCTTTTACATCCGCTATCTTTTCCCAGTCGTTTTCCAGGATATCAAGTGTTTTATCTCCGAATTTGTCATAGATGGCATTTGCGCGGACAGTCCCAATGTTGCACTGTTTCTCATCTATCGCAATAAGATATTCCACTATTCCATCCCTGGTTTTCATTAAGGCTGGACGAAAAAAATAGGCTTCGTACTGCGGACCATATCTTGGATCTGTCACCATCCTGCCAGAAACGATTGCCTTTTTCTCAAGCTCAAAGTCTTTATCTGAAATGAGCTTGACTGTAAGATTTCTCCCATCTTCGTCTTTTGCAGTCCAGATATGGAAATCGCCGGAAGAATAACGCTCAAACTTTGGTATGAGCGTTTTTTTATCTTCTTCCTGACGGGCTGTTTCCGTCTCCAGATCATTTTGTGTCATTTTGGTAATTTCTCTGTCCATCACTCATCCGCCCATCCGGCGGCCTCCTTTCTGGTGTACTTTGGCATTACTGCGCTGGCTTACCAGCTATTTTATTTTACATATGGATTATTCTGCATCCACTCAGGCATAAGTCCTTTGGAAAAGCAGAACTGTTTCAGCTTGACGATATCTTCAGCCGTTACTGGGAATCCATCACTACAAGTTATCGGTCTGGCACAATATTCAAACGGATCGTGTATTTCGACATCGTCTTTACACGTAACAGTGTCTTCCTTTCCGTTTTCGTCATAGCTGGTCCACTTGCTATACATAGTGCATGAGACATAGCCTTCCCTCTTATGTCTTCTGATATTTGTTATACGCTCGGGTCTGAACATATCAGTTACAATTTTCCTTATATCATTATCCGAAAGCATACATATATTTGAAATCATGGCCATGACTCTTTCTGTACAAAACACAGTATGATACTTATTTTAATTGCCCGGTTGAGAAGCATGTATTACTTCATTTCAACCACTTATTGCGGTTAGCCCTTTTTTGTGGATCAAGGGCATGTACAAACCCGCTATCGTTATCGAAATCATCGCTCATCATTGAAGATACCCGAGAAATCTACCATGATTAGTTGCCGCAGAGATAGATACATAAAAATAGTTTGCCACTTGAGCCATATTCACAAAATTTCCACTAGAATACTCCTCTATTTTTTCTTTAAATTCTTTTTGTGGCATTAGTAATGCTGTAGCAAACTCATTTGCTTGATACTCCTGCTCATTAGCACCAAAACGAGCAAATTGACAACTATTGCTCTGTTGATCCCATGTATCTTTACTGATCAAATATCCCATATGTAGGAACAAATGCCCTAGTTCATGTGCAATTGTAAAGTTTCTTCTTTCGTTGCCCTGATAAGGAGATATTGCTACTTTTACAGCAAGCCCTTCCGTCTTTTTCCTGCGGTATGGAGACTTGCGCTTCTTATTTTGAGCGCCCTGCGCCGCTGCCTGATATTGGATCCACTGGAAGCTGTCCGGCAGGCTGTCCCTGTCCATGATAGTATTCTTGACCCGCCTGTCCCCTCCTATGAGAGTGTCTTCGTATTTTGTCGAGAGGATATCTTCTATCCGATGGGCGTCTGCTGAATTCTGGCATTCGACATAGTACAGCTTTGCGCCAGGATGCTTCTGAAACCGTGGGTCCCGCCAGTGTTCCGCGTCCCGCCTGGGTAGGTTCGTCGTGTAGCCGACATAGATTGGCCTGTTTTCCTCTACATACTTGTATGCGATATATGGCACTTCCTTTCCTCCGTATCTTATTTCTTTTTTAATATCCGGGTGTACTTATATGCGGTCGTCCTGCTGATCCCGCACATCTGCGCCAGATCCGTTACCGTGATGCTGCCTTTCTTATACAATGAATACCCGCGCATAAAGTTTTGCGGTATATCAGACGGGCTGTCTTCGGCCGGCCGATCTGTTTTCCTTTTGCCCTCGCGTTGGCCAAGCCGCTTTTTGTGCGCTCGCTGGCAAACGAACGCTCCAGCTGGGAGAATACGCCACCGATCTGGAGCATGGCTATCGTCATGGGGTCTGAGCCATGTCCGGGCGTGCAGTCCATCGTCACGGAGTTCAGGATCACTAATTTCACCTGTTTTTGTTTGATTTCATCCATAATGTCGCACATTTTCTTCATGGACCGAGTCAGCCTGGACACTTCCGTTGTGATGATCTCATCTCCGGGCTTCAGTTTCTCAAAAAGAATGTTCAGCTGTTCCCTGTCATCTTTTGCACCGCTCTGATATTCCCAAAAGATATCCTGTTTTTCCACTCCTGCCCGCTCAAGCTCCCGTCTTTGACGGTTGATGTCCTGCTTCGTCTCGTTCGTGGAGCAGCGGGCATATCCATATCGTACCATATTGCACTCCGATCATTGTGGCCTCTTGGTTTCGTTCGGCTTGCGATGTTATCTTTGTATGCTTTGGAAAAAATCATCCATTTTCTTGAATTCAGTCTCATCTATATACAGATCTACATGGCCTTCTTCTATTTTTTTCGAATCAAGAACTTTTCCCTCATCATCAAGCAGCGTTTTTTCTCCGGAGTAATTGATCCTTACCAGATCGTCATCGCCTGTTGATACGGAGCATTCTCGGCCTTTATCGATTCGTATTTCTGAATTTACTAATTCCTTTGCCTTATATTCGCAATGTTCAAGGTAAAGCCTTATGTAAACTCCTTCATCCGACATGCGCCCTGTAACATCTTTAACAGCCGAAGGTTTCTGGGTTCTGGTCTGAGCAAAGATGATGAAAGCCAGAGCAAGAAAATACCAGTCTACTCTGCCGTTTATTATCAGATCGCCTATAAAGATAATAAAGCAGACTGCCATAGCAGAATATTGTATTGTTCGGAAGGTCCTGTGATTCGCCGGACTCTTTGTCTTCATCTTTACATCCAAGCTGACCGTATGACTATCTTCCTGCTTTGGTATATCCATCGGCTGGCTAGGTCTATTGTCGTTATTGCTCTTCCCGCCGCCTGCCAGCCATTTGATCAAAGAGGGCTCGAAAAAGTCAACGATCACAAACTCTTTGATATTTGGAGTCTTGCTTGACGTCTTCCTTGCATGACTATAATTTTCATAATACTTGCTATGGATCCCGCCTTTAAATATGACCTCTGATTTTTGTTCATTTATGGAAATCGTCACATTATCGAGCGGGATGGTAACGATAACCCTGGAGGAAGGCGGGTTGCCCCATCTGTTCTGATAGCCATAGATAAGATCCCGTCCTTGGACCGTCAGGCTTTCATCCACCCTTTCGCCTATCTCCGGATAGAAAAACTTATCAAAGATAATTTGAAGAGCCCAGTAAAAAAACCATAATACAAATTGGCTCATCACTAAAGCAATGGCTAATGTTGTATAATCCGTATCTCCAATATTCCCTTCCCAGGATTCTTGATATGTAAATATACTATTGGGAAAAGACCCCCAGACAACGAGGAATATGCCTGCGGCAATATTGAAGATCGCTGCTAGACGGCTTATCAGCAGAGCTTTCCTGCTGTTTTTCTTGATCTTTTTCCATACAGCTTTGCGTTGATTATTGTCTACGATAAAGTCCATGCGCGATACCCCCTTATTTTTCCGCCTTTTCTTATTCCGCCCTTGCTCAGGTTATTTTTCTAATCATCTCAACGCCACCGCATTTTCTTGTGGTGCGAGTAGCAGTCCTGCAGGAATTCCCTGAACTCCTCCCAGTCGTTGTGCCGCAGGGAACCGTAGCGGAAGCCTGTGCCACTTTTTCGGTCCCGAATGAGGCAGAGGATGTTCCTGCAAGTCTTGTATCCCACTTCTCCCTCACTATCCGACATATACAGGAAGTCGAGCACATCGGCGTAGCGGTCCAGATGGTTTTTCCGTATGATCCGATTTGCGGCTTTGTCGTTTTCCGCGTACTCTTCTTGCGTATGGCAGTGTGCCAGATCGGCATAGTTCCTGCCGAATTCCTCATCCAACGCAAGTGCAATCTCTTTACGTAGTTTGAAAAAGCCAAAATACCCCATATCGAACTCATATTTTGGGTTGGCTGCCGTGATTGTTACGCCCATCGCGTTTCTCTCCTCCCTGTTTCGTACCGGCCCCTGTTCTTGTATATATCCCGGTGATACCTCCGCCGGTCGCTTCATTAACAGGTTTACAGTTCCTTATGCATTATGTCAGAACGATCTGCCTTTCATCTATGGTCGATCTAACGGTTTTTTCTTGTACGATCCGAATCTTCTCAAGACTGTGGTTTTCATCGTACTCCATCGAGGCTGAAAAAAATGGTCCGGCAGACATTACATAGTATCCCCGCCTTTTTGCCTCTTCCTCTTCTTTTATCAATTCTTCAACAAGCTTATTCGCATTTTCCAGCGAAACGGTGCTTGAATTGACATGCCAATTACTATCATTCCGGAATTTTACCTGTACGACATATTTCTCTTTCATAACTCAAAGCGTCCTCCCATTTATTATTAAACGTGACAATTGGCAAGTGACATTTTCAATCACTTATTGCGGTTAGCCGATACTTCTTTTGCCTCTTACTATATATTGCAGAAAAAAGAAACTTTGGCATTTTCATATATCAGAACATATTGTGCGTTTTCCGCGTCTGCCATTATCATAAAAAAATAATGTCGGCGATGCTGCCGTCTTCACGAATGTGTACGGTGCCCACGAAGGACATCCAGAACGCATTTTTTCTTGCACGGAGAAGTCCTTATACATCGTGCAGACCAGCTTTCCGTTCTCGATGTGGAATCTGAACGCCGAGATCCTGATCTGTGGGGTCTGTATCTTCGGGATCGTGGGCTGTCTGATCATATGCCTGCGACCTCTCCGACGATGTCGCTGATGTTGTCCAGGTCGTCCGCTGCGTTTTCCAGATCTCCGATGAAGCCTTCCATTTCTTCGCCGCGTTCAGACCCCTGAATGGATTCCGGCATATTGTCGAAGGCTTCCTGTTCCTCTTCCCCGACCTCTTCGATGATCTCCTTTGCGGATGCGATCAGATCGAACGCTTCCGCCAGTCTCTTCCGCCTTGCTGCATTCATGCCCGTCCCTCCTTTAGAACACATCGTCTTCCATGATCGCGACATCTCAAATCACGATGTCCTCATATGCGCCCGTCTGAAGCATCGGCTTCGTGATGTTCAGCTGCGCCATCTTCAGCGCCTGATCGATCGTGTCTGCCGCGATCGTTGCTTCTGCTTCCTGCACGTTGCCGTTTCTGTACAGCATCGAATAGCTGATCTTCCAGTGCTTTGTGTTCAGGCTGTCCGCCAGTGCCTGCGCTTCTTCATCCGTTTCGAAGAAGCCCGGCTTGTACTCTCTGTTCCCTGCGTGATCCACGTCGTTCACATCCAGCTGTCTGTAGACCTGAATCAGTTTTTCGCCGCCTGCATAGTTGTGTGATACTTTCCATTTGCCTTTCATTTCGTCCATCATTTTATGATTCATCCTGCGCCGCTTCCGGCGCAGGCCGTGTCGATCGTCATGCAGTCTTCACTTTCAGCTGATCGCGCATGATCTGCATTCCGATCATGATTCCTTTGACTTCTCTTTTCTCTTCTGCGGTTAGTCCTTTCAGCAGCTTCACGAACTCCTTTACATCGACCTGCTCAATCACTTATTGCGGTTAGCCGATACTTCTTTTGCCTCTTACTATATATTGCAGGAAAAAGAAACTTTGGCATTTTCATATATCAGAACATATTGTGCGTTTTTCCGCGCCTGCAAAAACACAGATATTTGACGCCCGTAGTGATAAACTGATTTTTTTTTGAGCATGCAAAAAGGGCCGCCGCGCGGCAGCCCTTTTTTATTTCCCTATTTTTTTTGATTGCTTTCGCCCTTACGCTTTTCTTCCTCGTCAACCCTTGCAAAAATCTCATCGAGTCTTGACATGTCCATGTTTGCAAGGGACTGCGTGATATTCTCGGCTTCCTTCTCCCGGTCCTCACAAGCAGTTTTTTTATTCCTGTCTTTTTCTTTTGCTGCCATAAATACAGCCCTCCTTCCATTTTTCTTGATCGTAGCACGAAATTTACGATGTCGGAACATGTTCGTGATATATGAAATCATTTAACACACAAAACGCCCCAGCTGTTTAAGCCAGGGCGCAGAAAGGAGAAAAGCATTCGCATACGCACAAAATATCTGACAAAAAAAGATTATTGAAAAATATTGCATGCATATGCAAATATGTTCTGCCACAAAAAGCAAATTCTGTTAAATTGCTGACAGGAAAATATCATATATGCGGCAAGAAAAAGCAATTTTCTCTCATGTCCAACGAAAAAATGTGCACGGCATATACACACGCGGTACAATGGCACCAGATGTTTTCTAAAAAAGGAGGGAAAATGCAGGACTTTGGAACCAAACTTTTGGCGCTGCTGGCCAAAAAAAACATGACACAAAACGAACTTGCAAAAAAGGCAGGAGTTGGACCTGCTGCAATTTCACGGTATATTAACGGGACTGTAAACCCGAGAGGCACCAGTATTATGAAAATTGCGGAGGTACTTGGAGTTCCATTTGATTTCTTTCTGGAAGATTCACCTCAGTCCAGCCCCGATTATGTAAAAGAGATCATAGGAAAAAACAAGTCGCATATGGAAACAAAAGACAAGATCGAGATTGTTGAAATGCTGCTCGACCGTGTCGTGAAAAAGGAACTTATAAAAGAGCAGACAGAAAACATGACAGACAGCGAGAGGGTTAGCGCTGTGAAACTGCTGCTTGGAAAGGGGTATATTTCAAAGGACGAGAGACTAAAAATCATCGGAATGCTGCTAGACCGCAGCAGATGATTCGAGAGAGGGAGAGGCTGTTGCCCCCACGATTTTAATCGCGGGGGAGGTCAACCCCGCTCGAATGTCGCTTCGACATGGACGTCGATCCTCGACACTCTTTTTTCGGTATATCTTGGCGTAGATCCTTGACACTCAGACACAGAAACAAGGATTCCGTCTAATACGCCTTTTTGCTTTCTCGTTGCGTCTGCAACAGCTTCCTCGAAAGCCTTCTGATACAACTTATCAAAATCAAGCCAAGTCCATTCGCAATGTACCGGCGACCATCCTGCTTTTGTAATCTGGAGGATCTTTGATGTGTCCAATGTTGCTACGGCGATCTCCCAGTTCTCGCGTCCTATACTATATTCCCCAACAAGAATCTGATTCTTCCCGATTCCAGCATTTTCGCATGCCTTCAAAAAATCAGCCAGGCGTGCCTCGCCCATCTCCCATGTTGCACGTGCCACGTTTTGCGTTGCAAATACAGCGCCGTTTCCAGAAACTGAAACTGTAAAATCCTTTGAAATATCCCTTGTATATCGAAGCATACCGTTCCTCCTTTATCCTTATACTTATATAGTGTGAGAAAAGATGGATGCGAAAACTCCATATATCACAACCGGATAAAGATTCTTGCGCCAGTATCTTCTGGCTCTTTGTGTCAGGCACATGATATTTCGCCCGGTGCATATAGCATTTCGTACTGCGAAATATCGTATTCGTTTGGCGAATACTATTTTCGCAGTCTGGACCGGCACTTCTGATATTTTGGAATGCTTCGGCGCATATATGGCTATTGGCTCTTTTCCTTTGAAAAGGATGATCTGGCGCTGCCGCTTTGGCATCCTCTGATCACAGGGACTATTGCGGGCTTTGGGATATATGAGAGTGTGCCCTTTGACTTGGGCCGGACTGTCTTGAGACTGGCAGCTTTGAGATTGCAAAAGCCGTCTGATATATGAGAATACACTCCATGTGCTATGCCGCCTAGGTCCTGGGCTTCGCCTGATATATGGAATCTCTCTCATATACGAGAATAAGCCCGAGTTGCGCTGTATGCGAAAACTGCTGCTTCGTGCAGCCGCCACTTTTTATATATCAGGAATGGAACTGGGGTGTCGGACGGGCTGCGATGCAGCCCACATAGGAGTGGTCTCTTCTGCGCTGGCGTTTATCCGCATCGTCATGCACAGGCTTCTGGAGCAATGATGCAGAGGGCGGCCCAAAACCCGCGCAGTCACACGCCGCAGTATAATTCAAGAGGAATATTATAAAGGCACTATATGTCTTTTACCTTACTATGGGAAGAGAACTCGTGGCGCATTCCAGAAAAACAGAGATGTATTCCATAGGGGAATTATATACTACACTGATACTGTCCTTGCGAACTCTCATAGAAAAATGCGGGAGGAAGGGTTCTGGTGTTTATATCCATCATGAGAAAACAGTAGATAGTAGGAGAAGTTGCTGTCAGTATTGAGCCTCCGGGCTTGGCCTTATTGGATATTCGGAAACCTTACATCGTATAACTTGTGAAATTCTACAAATTATACGACATACTTCCTTTCACGACTGTCGTGAGAAAAGTCAAATTGAGATGTTTTGTTCGCTAACCATCTGTAGGCATATCCTCTTGAATAGAAGAATCTCTGCTGCTTGCACCTCACGCTTGGTCTTTCTCGTGATATATGAAATCTACTTCTTCGAACACTGGAGGATTCTAGTCCTGGATCGCGTTTGAAATACCACAGGACATCAGTCTTAATGCCAGCCTTCTGTACGTCCTACCTGCTGCCCCTATTGTTCCGCGAGAACATCAGTATTCCCCTCTCCCGTCTTCCTTAATATCGCACTTCCATATCACGTTTTTTATATCTGAAAAAATGCGGCAACAGCAGGCCCATATATCAGAACTCAGCCGCTCTCCGCACAGGCTTTTCTGATATACGAAAACACCATATATGAGACGCGCACGTGCGGCGCTGCAAACCGCGGAGATATCATGGGATCTCGCATATTTCCCGCATTGCCCTCTTTCCCCGACTGATCACCTGGAAATCTCAGCGGGACGCGTCAGACAGGAAAAGGATCCTCATCAGCAAAGCCCCTTGTCCTACTTCGGTTGCTGCGCTTGCTCTTTTGTCTCCATGAGGGTATATGAGCAGACATGGGGGGATATATGGATAACACGCGTACAAGCGTTGCCCCGTTAATTCCGGATATATCAAAATACGCTTCGTGATATATGAATTTTTCGTATATCAGAAACTTTCCGAAACTCTTCGTGATATATGAAATTTCTATATATGACGCAGAACCCCTAGGCCGCGCTGCATCATACCGTCCAGATCAGATTCCGCCCCTTATCTCGCTTTGTTTCGAGCATACGCTCTTATGTCGCCAGCGAGAGATGCGCTATACCCGCTATCTGCGTCAGAATCCACACGTTCCCCACTGCCCTCTTGCAGCGAGATTCCTTTCAGCTACCTCGGTTCAGCGTCCCACACAGGCAAACACACGAAGTTCAACGCCCCTCTCCCTCATATAATTCCAGACTAATATGTGCGGCTGAAAACATAGACCGATACAGGGGCCCATGTGCTGATATATGGAAAACCGTGCCCTGCCTGCAAAGACTCTACTCACGTCCTCGAGTACCAAAACGGTAGCCGAGATATATACCGTACGGCAACTGCACACACACCATACCATATACAAAAAAATGGAAAGCAAATAAGAAGCAAGACAAAGGTATTATGGAAAGCGGCTCGCCGGTTCTCATTGCAGACGTAAGATGGCAAGAAGGTCCGAGCCAGTACCCGTACTCGCTACAGCCCCCTATCCTGCTTCGTTTTGAACATACGTCCTTATGTTGCCAGAAAGAATGCGCCACTTCGTGCAACCCTATCTTGGCTCATACATCAGGAATGTCCTTGTGTCGCCAGAAATCAGGTCATATACGATATAGACCGACAGTTACCATAAAGTACCATCTGTTTTCCATCTGCGTATATAGAGAACACTTGTGTCTCCAGAAATAGAAGCCGACACACTCTGTTCAGCCCTATCCTACTTTGTGTAAAGACAGCGTCCTTATGTCGCCGGGGAGAATGCGCCACTTCGTACAGCCCTATTTTGGTGCATATATCACAAACGTTCTTATGTCGCCAGAGAGGGCAAAATCTGTCATTAGATGTTTAATGCTATTCAAGTTTTATGTCGTGTATTTTTGCTAAAAAATATATGAAGCATTAAGGATGTAATGTCATTTTTTATGGCTTGAATTATTGGATAGAAGCTGTCATGTGGCCTTTAATAGTGAAATATCAGTGAAAGAAGTAATAGAAGCAGATATTAAGAAAGCGTAATAGATTGATATTAAAACGAAACGAATAATATGAAAAAGGATAAACTTTCGCCTGATTTGGCATATTAAATTCGTAAATCGCCATATTAAAATTGAAGGTTTATTATATGTTTACGTAGAGAGGATTTTGTTTTTGAAGACTTCCGGGGTAGACTTCCGGGGTAGACTTCCGCTCAAAAGCAGCCATTATTACCGCCCCACGAGGTTACACTTAAAATGAAGAGCATTACATTCATAATGACGTTCTCAGTAGAAACACCGCGCCTGACAGCTTCCGGATATTTCGGGTTTCGACCGCGTTTCTATCGGCTCCAAGAAGGCTGATTTCAAAGAAAAACAGCCCGCAAACGCGGGCTGCTGAGTCACTTCAGTTCAACAACGGTATTGTAAAGCGCATGGAAATGCGTACCGCCAATATCGATGTCTTCATCCATATGGTGGTGTCCGAAATACCAGCCAGAGATGGTGATGCTATTCTCTCTTGCCGTTTCTTTTATCGTCTCAAGCGTTTTCTGCGTCCATGTAACATCCCCTGCCTCTCCATAAAGCTTCGGTACAACGCTTCTTGGGGCGTCATGCGAGATGATGATGTCCGGCTTTTCTTTTATAAGATTTTCGAGCGCATGCTGCGTTTCCGTATATGACGGCTCTTCATCGGGCCACCACGAGATATGCGGGATACGGTACTCAATATCGACCGACCGCGCCCCTCCTATTCCGAGAATGCGGTGATCATCGATATGCAGCACCTCTCCTCTCATCAGATGGAATACGTTGTCTCGTAACTTATGGCATTTTGCGCCGCGATATTCGACCACATCATACTCGTTCCTGAGAGCATCTTCGTTATCATGGTTCCCATCGACAAAGACAATCGTATATGGCTTTTCTGAATACCACTCGAGCATATTTTTGTCAGTTTTGCTCTCTCCTGCTACCCATGGAAGACCAAAGTCTCCGGCGATGAGCAAAACATCATCTCTCTTAAGAATATTTTGGCCTTTCCATACCTTACTAGAGAGTTTGTGTATGTCCATGTCGCAGTGGGTATCGCCCGTAACAAAGATGCGGGATTTTCTTTTCCGGCTCATTTTTCTCCTTTCTCTCCGATATATTTCCTAGCAATATTATACAAAAAGACCCAGGCAAAACTGCCCGGGTCTTTTCCTGCATCAACGTGCTATAGCCTTGATGATTTCAGGAAAATCCCTGATCACATCAGTATGACCGTTCTCTGTCACGAACATGACAGGTACAGCGGAGATGCCATACTTTATAGCGATATCCTGACCTTCGGGATCCTCAGCGAAGATATTCTTGTAAGAGATCCCGAGTGCATCCATCTTCTTTTTGACCATTGCGCATTTTGGGCAGGTCTTGGTAGAGAGGATAACGATACTGCGGCCAGAGTGAATCTCACGGCTGCCAGCAGAGGCAGGGGAAGCCGATTCCTTCTTTTCAGGAGGATTGGTTTCCTTAGACCTCACAAAACCTGTTGAACCCGTCACGTCATACTCTCTACGGTCGATAAACTCCTGTGCTTTCCCGGCATTCCAGTTCGAAATAGGCCTGTAGTATCCGGTAATCCTGGAATAAATTTCCATAGGCTTTCCGCAAACCGGGCAAGCCTTCACTTCCCCGGGGATATAGCCGTGGTCTTCGCAGACTGAATAAGTAGGCGAAAGAGTAAAGTACGGAAGCCTGTAGTTCTCAGCAATCGTCCTTACCAGTTTCATCGCGCTTCTCCAGTCAGGAAGCCGTTCGCCAAGGAACGCATGGAACACCGTTCCGGACGTGTACTTTGTCTGCATCTCGTCTTCCTTATCAAGCGCTTCAAAGATATCATCTGTCGCTCCGACAGGGAGATGTGACGAGTTTGTATAGTATGGCGTTTCGCCCTTTTTGGTGCCGCCGCAGATAATGTCCGGATAGCGCCTGCGGTCAATTCTTGCAAGCGTGTACATTGTAGATTCTGCTGGCGTAGCCTCAAGGTTGAACAGGCATCCGTACTGTTCCTGGTAATCAGAAAGTTTTTCTCTCATGAAATCCAGGACCTTGTTTGCCCAGGCAATGCACTCATCATTAAACAGGTCTTTTCTGAGCCACTTTGCATTCAGGCAGGCTTCATTCATGCCTACGATACCGATTGTTGAAAAGTGGTTCTTAAAACCTGCTGTGAGGTATGCCTTTGTGTACGGATATGCAGAATTTTCGCGCTCCAGGTACTTCGTTACAACCCTGCGTTTGATATCGAGGGATCTTGCCGCAACATTCATCGCATGTTCAAGCTCGTTGAAGAATGCTTTTTCATCCGTGGCAAGATATGCTATATGCGGAAGGTTGATCGTTACAACTCCGATAGAACCTGTATTTTCACCGGCTCCAAAATTCCCACCGTTTTGCTTACGGAGTTCACGAAGATTGAGACGAAGTCTGCAGCACATCGACCTCACGTCTCTTGGACTCATATCAGAATTTACATAGTTGCTGAAATACGGCCCGCCGTACTTGGCGGCGTATTCAAACAGAAGCCTGTTGTTTTCAGTATCGCTCCAGTCAAAGTCTTTTGTGATGGAATATGTTGGGATCGGGTACTGTGGTCCACGTCCGTCTGCATCTCCGTCAAGCATGACTTCGAGGAAGGCCTTGTTAATAACATCCATTTCTTTCTGGCAATCACCATATGTGAAGTCCATTTCTTTGCCGCCGACAATAGCAGGCATTGCGGCCATATCTTCCGGAACAGTCCAATCAAGTGTAACGTTTGTGAATGGAGCCTGGCACCCCCATCTTGAAGGGGTATTTACGCCAAACACAAAACTCTGTATACACTGTTTTACCTGATCGAAAGACAGGTTGTCTACCTTAACGAACGGAGCAAGGTAAGTATCAAAAGACGATACTGCCTGAGCGCCAGCCCATTCATTCTGAGTAATCCCAAGGAAATTTACGAGCTGGTTGCAAAGTGTGGACAGATGTTTTGCCGGCTTGGAGGACATCTTGTTCTTTACTCCGCTGATACCCTTCATCAGCACATCTTTAAGACTCCACCCTGCGCAGTAACCAGCTGCAACACCCATGTCGTGAATGTAGATTTCCCCATCTCCGCCGTCGACCTGGCTCATACGTCTGATCTCAGGGTCATAAAGAGACTCCCACCACATTTTGGTAATAGCCTCGGATTCTGCAAGGATAGATGATCCTAATGTGCCAGATGGAGTAGACGCATTCTGATTTTTGATAACATCCATCTCTTTGCAGGGATCTGCTGATTCTGTAACATCAAACGATCCCATAGCGCCGGAAACGAGGCCTTCAGAGAATTTCTTAACCTCGCTGCTGATACCGCGTACCCGTTTATGGGCTTCACGGTATAAAATGAAAGCTTTTGCTGCATCATAATATCCGTTTGCCATGAGTACTTTTTCAGCGGCATCCTGAGCGTCTTCCACTGTTACCTTGTCTCTGAGTGTTCCAAGTTTTTCAAGCCTGGATACAGCTTCGAACTCAAGGCGGAAAAGATCCGCTTCGGTTACCTCCGTGTTGGTAGCATCAAGGGCTTTCTTCATCGCCCTTCCAATTTTGCCTGCATCAAATGATACAACACGTCCGTCTCTCTTCACGATTGTTTCCATAAATAAAATCTCCTTTTAATTAAAATATTGTTTGTAAATATCCGCATCGTCCGAAAATGCCAAAGGGAGCAGTATAGTCTCAGCCTATTTCCCGCATCTCCTTTCGGATTGCATTGTCAATTTTTTTGCGCCTGTTATCTTTGAAGATAACTGGCCTGAAATTTTGAAGTGTTCTGGGCTGTGAAACTCTGATAGCTCTGAGTGTTTCAGTAGTTACGGTGTTAGCGTTTTTTTTCATGTTTTTCTCCTCCTATATGTTTGAGTTTTATTGCACGAAGATTCAGATTTCCTCCGGCAATCTATGGACGATACATATGTATTGTGCGGAATTTTATACATTACAATTTCATGGCAAATTTGGACGGTAAGTGACACTGTTCTTCCGCCATAAGCTGAATTCCGCGCTCATTACCAACTTTGTTAATGACGTTAGCTGTATGCATTCCAAAAATATTCTCATTTTTGTTGTGCCTAACGTACCTGTCTCCATATTTGCTAGCGCAATCGAGACATTCCATACGGTTCTCGATGATTTGACATCCTCCCACGGTTAAAACCGTGGGATTCCTTATATTTGCTGGCGGCATCACTTAGTCGTATAGGAAAGGTATAGCCGTAGTTTTCAGGATTTATCCATTATCAAATTTCGGTG
>Ga0256404_1006030_pt1 | contig 20557 bp, 21 predicted proteins | sample RumenRJG_01DNA_FD_185990 | JGI IMG/M metagenome (GOLD analysis project Ga0256404, IMG submission 185990) | Bovine rumen microbial communities from Lethbridge, Alberta, Canada - RJG_01 | ecosystem: Host-associated > Mammals > Digestive system > Stomach > Rumen | place: Canada: Alberta | collected...
TTTTAAACAAATGGGATATGAAAAAGATATAGAAATAAGTAATTATGATGATAAAAAAATAAATGGAGAGTTAAAAGATACTAATATAACTTTTCAAATGTCTATAAGTGAAAACAATAGATTTACAATAGACACAATTGAAAAAGATGATACAAATTACTATTATGATTATTATTATATTTATTTTGTTAATGCAACATATGATGAAAAAGAATATAGAAATATAAAATTAAATAAATATAAAAGTATGCATAAAAGCTTAATGAAAACAACTATAAAATTTGATTTAAACGAAGAAGATAACTATTTCATAATGATAAAAAGAAAAGAAAATGTATTAGATTGTAGTATGTATTATTCAAATAAAATAACTCTTAAGAAAGAATGTTTGGATGATTATTTTAATAAATTAGAACCAGGTAAAAGCATATTTCAAATATATAATGATATAATAAAACTAACAGATTTAACAATTGAGGAGCTAAACCACTTCCATATTTGCAAAAAGAAAAATATTAGAGAGAATGATAATCAAGAATACATATCATTTAATGATGGTAAATTAGCTTGCTTAGGAGCAGCAAAAGATGGTACAGGGTATGATATAAGAGACGGAAAATATAAAATTATAACAAAAGATACAAATAGTCTAAATAAGTATAATATAGAATTTGAAGAAGAAAATGCTATTTTAACAATAAACAATAATAAATTTATAATACCACTAGATATACTTACATATTCGAATTCAGATTTTACAAACAGAATAGAAACATACAGAATAGGAAGTGCTATTGAAAAGCAATTAGCAATGAGAAAGAAAGATATTCCAGAGTAAATATCTTTTTTATTTTTACAATAAAAAAAGAAATAGTGAAAGGGAATAGACAAAATCTATTTTTTATTGTATAATTTCATAGTTAGTTCTAAAAACTTAAAAAAGAAAGGAGTAAATATGAACAATAAAAAAACCAATGAAACAAAAATAATTGTTTTAGGTGGTTTAGGAGAAGTCGGAAAAAATATGTATTGTGTAATGCACAATGATGCTATTGTTATTATTGATGCCGGGGTAAGCTTCCCAGAAAGTGAATTAATGGGAGTGGATTATGTTCTACCAGATTTTACATTTTTAAAAGATAATGAAGATAAAATCAAAGCATTGTTAATTACACATGGGCATGAAGATCATATAGGAAGTATTCCCTTCCTTCTACAAACTATTAATATTCCAGCAATATATGCACCAAATCATGCCAAAGAATTAATTGCTGTAAAATTACAAGATAGGAATATTCGTTATGATAATTTATTTGTATATACGGATAAAACAAAACTTAAATTTAAAGAAATCGAAGTAGAATTTTTTAGAATCACTCACTCCATTCCAGATTCACATGGAATAAGCTTAAAAACCCCAGATGGAAGAATAGTTACAACCGGAGATTACAAATTTGATTTAACTCCAATTGGTCCAATGGCTGATTTATACAAAATGGCAAAATTAGGAGAAGAAGGAGTTGATTTATTAATTGGTGATTCAACAAATGCGCTTAACGAAGGTTTTTCAAATAGTGAATCAGTTGTAGATGAAACCTTAAATGAAATGTTTGCAAAATGCAAAACAAATAGAATTATCATAGCAACATTTGCTTCCAATATTTATCGAGTAAAACATATTTTTGAAACCTGTTATAAAAATAAAAGAAAAATATGTATTTTTGGAAGAAGTATGGAAAATAATATTAACATTTCCCTAAATGGTGGATATATAGATCACAAAGAACTATTAATTTCACCTGAAGAAGCCAATAATTTAAAACCAAATGAAGTTGCAATATTATGTACAGGAAGTCAAGGAGAACCTTTAGCAGCTCTATCAAGAATTGCAAATGGAACACATAAGCAAATAAAATTAAGACCCGATGATGTAGTAATATTCTCATCATCTGCTATTCCAGGAAATGCACTAAGTATTTCAAAAACAATCAATAAATTATACTTAAAAGGAGTTAAAGTTTACACAAATAATGTTCTTCAAGATTTACATACATCAGGCCATGCAAATGAAGAAGAAATAAAATTAATGATTAGATTAATAAAACCAAAATATTTAATGCCATTCCATGGAGACTATAGAATGCTAAAAAAACAAGCAAATATAGGAATAAATTGTGGAATCCCAAAAGAAAATACATTTATATTAAAAAATGGTGATACATTAGTTTTAAAAAACCACATAATAACTCGAGGAGATAGTAAACCAGGAGCAGATATTTACGTTGATGGAAACAGAATCGGAGAAATAGGAAGCGCAGTAATAAAAGATAGAAAAATAATGTCCAATGATGGTATATTAGTAGTAATAATTAATGTTGATATGAAAAAAAGAGAATTACTTATAAAACCAAATATAACAACAAGAGGTTTTATTTTAGTAAATGAAAATGAAGAACTAATTCATAAAATTGAAAATAAAGCAGAACAAACAATACAAAATGCATTATCAAATCCTAAATCAACCTTTGCAACCCTAAAATCAGATATTACAGATGCATTATATCCGTTAATAAACAACTTAACTGGAAGGAAACCTATAATATTACCTGTAATAATAGACATAAAAAGGGAAAAAAACATCATATCCGATAATAATAATGATTAGCAATTAATTCTTTAGTGTGGTATAAATCACTATGAAAAAATAAAGAAAGAGAAAAGTAAAAAACTCTTTCTTTTTTATTTGGAATTAACAATAGAATCTGATATTGTTCCCATGTAATAGAATTTAAATTAAAGGTAAAAATAGGAAAATTTAAATAAAACCTTTTCATGAAATGAATATTTTCTCGAGTATATAGTTTACTATTACCATAATAATAAGAATAATAATCAGCATATTTTTGAAAAACATTATCATATAACAATTCATTTTCATATGCTTTTTTTCCAATATTCCAAAATAAATATAATTTTGAACAACTCATCTTTATCACCTCCTAATATATTATTCTTAAAAAACAAAAAAAATCTAATAGAAACTAATAGACTTTTTTATTATTTTTTTGTAAAATACCCTGGTAAATTATCTTTACCATCTATCCTTGCATATTCATCATCTATTTTATTTGAATCATACGTTGTTCCATTTCCACCAACTAATTTTATATCATTTTGAAACATAAAACATATATTGCATATTTTTTACATTTGAACTATCAAAGTTACTTAAATCAATTTTTTCTGCCATAGAATAATAGAACATAAAACTTAAAAAAAACAATAAAATATAAAAATATATATCAAAAAGATTGAACTATTATAAAAAAAGAAATAAACACCAATAATAATTTATAAATATAATAATAAGAAAAAAAAAGAAGCTATTTTGCTTCTTCTATAGCCCTTGTTTCACGAACAACAGTAATTTTTATTGTTCCGGGATATTTCATATTAGCTTCAATTTTTTCTTTTATTTCACGAGCTATACGATGAGATTCTAAATCATCAACATCATCCGGTTTAACAACAACTCTTAATTCACGTCCAGCTTGAACTGCATAAGTTTTATCAACGCCCTTTATCTCATTACCAATTTCTTCTAATTGAGATAAACGCTGAATATAATTTTCTAAAGAATCATTTCTAGCTCCTGGTCTAGAAGCAGATAAAGCATCCGCAATTGCAACAATAACAGAAATAACTGAAGTAGCAGGAACATCTCCATGATGAGACGCAATAGCATTTATAACAACTTCATTTTCCTTGTATTTCTTAGCAATATCAACACCAATATCTACATGGCTACCCTCAACTTCATGATCAATTGCTTTTCCTATATCATGTAATAGTCCAGCTCTCTTTGCCAACGCAACGTTCTCACCAAGTTCTCCAGCAATAATTCCAGATAACTCAGCAACCTCTTTTGAATGCTGTAATGCATTTTGACCATAGCTTGTACGAAAATGTAATTTACCAATTATTTCAATCAATTCTGGATCAAATTTTGTAAGCCCTAATTCAAAAGTTGTATTTTGACCAAACTCAATTATTTTTTGTTTAATTTCTTTACAAGTTTTATCATATAATTCTTCAATTCTAGTTGGATGAATTCTACCATCTTTAATTAAGTTTTCTAATGTAACTCTAGCAATTTCTCTTCTCAAAGGATCAAAGCTTGATAAAACTACAGCTTCAGGAGTATCATCAATAATCAAATCAACACCTGTAATTGCCTCAATAGTACGAATATTTCTACCCTCTCGTCCAATAATTCTTCCTTTCATTTCATCATTTGGTAAGTCAACAACAGTAACAGTTTGATCACTAGCAATATCTGCAGCATATCTTTGCATAGAAGAAATAATCATTTCTCTTGCCCTCTTATCAGCTTCCAACTTTGCTTCATTTTCCGCTTCACGAATATACTCAGATATCTCCTTAGACATGCTCTCCTTAACCTTACTCATAACAAGTTCTCTAGCTTTTTCCTTACTAAACTTAGAAATTTTTTCCAATAAATCTAGTTGTTCCTTTTTTATTTCTTCCACTTTACTTTTTTCTTCTTGAATTTCATCTTGTTTTAAAGAAAGTTTATTTTCGCGTTCATCTAAAGCAGTCTCACGTTTTTGATACATCTCATCACGTTTATCAATACTAGCTTCTCGTTGTAACAATCTATTTTCACTTTCTTTTAGCTCTTCTTTTTTCTCACGAATCTCTTTATCCAATTCCATCTTTGCTTTATGAGCTTCTTCTTTTTGTTCTATTGCAGCATCTCTTTTAAGTTTTTCAATTTCTTTTTTAGCTTGAGCAATCATAATTTCAGCTTTTTTTGATGCCAAATTACTACGTAAAGAATTAACTATAAAAGAAACTACAAATCCTATAATTAAACCAATAATAACAAGTAAAATGGAGAATAATAAGTTATTCATATATTCCTCCATTCTAGATTAATCGATTACCACTAATCTAGTTCTATTTTAGTTGGATTTTAAACCCTTGTCAAGTAAAACAAAAATCAGATGAAATCAAATGAATAAAAATTATATAAAATAATTTTTAATAACATCATAATCAGAATAAGGTATTTTTTTATTTTCAATTGCCATATAATTATCTCTTCCTTTTCCAATTACTAAAACAGTACTATTGTCATTTGCTATAGAAAGAGCATATTCAATAGCTTCCTTTCTATTTTTTATTCTAATATAATTTTTATTATCACCCACCATCTGATTAATAATATCATCTACATCTTCATATCTAGGATCATCCATAGTAAAAATGGCAACATCACTATTATCAATAATCATTTGACCAATTATTGGTCTCTTATCCTTATCTCTACCACCAGCTGCCCCAGTAACAACAATTAAACTATCATTTTTATAAGCATCTAAAATACTATCTACAGCATGAATTGTATGAGCGTAATCTAATACTATTTTAAATTTTTGTCCATAGTTTAATTCCTCACATCTACCTTTTACTCTATTCAACTTTTTTATTTTTTCAATAATAAGACCTTCATCAATTCCAGCATTTCTCGCAATTAAAAAAGCTAAAACAACATTATAAATATTAAACTTTTCAAAAAAAGGAGACAATATTTCAATATTTTTATTATTAAATTTATCAACCAAAACGATTAATAAAAAATTATCTTTTTTTTCAACTTTTTTAATACAAAAATCACACATTTTTGAAAACCCATACGTATAATATTTATTTTTTATTAAAATATTTTTTAAGTTTTTATCATCTCCATTAATTAACACTATTCCATCATCTTGAACAAAATCTACAATCTTCAACTTACATTTTAAATAATTTTCAAAAGACCCATGAACACTCAAATGATCACCTGTAACATTAGTTATACCAACAACTTTAAAACAAAAATCTTTTATTCTATCATGTAGTAAAGCTTCACTAGATACTTCCATAGACACATTTTTTATATTATTTTTTTTTATTTTATCTAAACTATCATATAGTTCAGATATACAAGGAGTCGTATTGGACAAAGGATACTCTTCACTACCTATAACTAGTCCATTTGTCCCTATATATGCACAAGAATCAATAAGCTGACTAACAATAAAAGCAGTAGTAGTTTTCCCATCTGTCCCAGTAATACCATAAAAATTATAATTATCTAAATCTATATCATAATATTTTTTACATAAATCATTGTAATAATCATTAATATTATCCACAATAATATGTGGAAAATCTATTTCTATTTTTCTATCAACAACTAAAAAAACACAACCATTAGCAATAGCTTCATTTATATATTTAAAATGATCAACATAATATCCACTTGTTGCAACAAAAATATACCCATCTTTTATACACTTATAATCATCAGTAATCCCATAAACATTAACATCTAAATCATAATTAATTATAGCATTTAATTTTTTCATAAATCCCTCCAATTAAATATATGATTTTTTTAACACACTAATTATCACAAAAAAAAGAAGTTATTAATCTTCTTTTCCTTTTTTAGAGTCCTTATCAGTAGATATTGCAATATCATAAAAATCACGAACCTTTTTCTCTAGCTCTTTACATAAATCAGGATTATCTTTTAGTAAAAGCTTTACATTTTCTTTTCCCTGTCCAAGTTTCTCACCTTGATAAGAATACCAAGCTCCTGTCTTTTCAACAATTCCTGCCTCACTTGCCAAATCAATAACTTCTCCCTCTCTAGATACTCCTTCACCATACATAATATCAACAACGCATGACTTAAATGGTGGAGCAACCTTATTCTTTACAACTTTGACATTTGTTTTATTACCAACCACTCCATCTCCCATTTTTAATTGTTCACTACGTCTTATTTCTAAACGAATACTAGAATAAAATTTTAATGCTCTTCCGCCAGTAGTCGTTTCAGGATTTCCAAACATAACACCAACTTTTTCACGTAATTGATTAATAAAAATAACTGTTGTATTAGTTTTACTAATAGTTCCATTAAGTTTTCTAAGTGCTTGCGACATTAATCTTGCTTGTAATCCAACATGAGAGTCACCCATTTCACCATCAATTTCAGCTTGTGGAACAAGAGCTGCAACAGAATCTATAACAATGATACTAATCGCTTCACTTCGAACTAACGCATCACATATTTCTAAAGCCTGCTCCCCAGTATCCGGTTGAGAAAGTAACAATTCATTAATATTAACTCCCAATCGTTCTGCATAAACTGGATCTAGAGCATGTTCTGCATCAATAAAAGCTGCTCTTCCCCCTAATTTTTGATGTTCAGCGATAGCTTGAAGAGCGAATGTAGTTTTTCCACTAGACTCAGGTCCATAAATTTCAATTATTCTACCTTTAGGATATCCACCAACACCTAAAGCAATATCTAGTGATAAAACCCCACTAGAAATAACATCAACCTTCATATGCTTATTATCCCCAAGCTTCATTATAGATCCTTTTCCAAATTGCTTTTCAATATCATTTAATACTTGTTCTAAAGCCTTATCTTTATCTTTAACAACTTCCTTACTTGCTGCCATAACAAATCCTCCCTCGTAAATAACTTACAAAATCATTGTATAATAACTTTATTATTTTTGCAATACCATTTTCGAACAAATGTTTTTTATAAATCACCAATATTTTAATATCAAAAATAAAAAACCTCTTACCAAAAAAGAGATTTTTAAAACTTTAAATACCAAAAATATATATTTTCATTTTTTTTCAAATAATAAGCCCTTATTTAAATGAAAATATTCAAAAGCACTTATAATAGATAAAATACAAGCCAAATATACTAGCAATAAATCAACTCTTAAACCAATAAATTCAAAGGGTATATTATAAAAAAATACTAATACGAGTCCAATCATCATAGAAGCAGTCTTATATTTACCAGATTTAATAGCAGCAACTACAACACCCTTACTTGCTGCCTGCATTTTAATAGCATCAACAACAATATCTCTAGTAATATAAATAACTGGAACAATAGGATTAATAAATCCATTAGTTGAAAGTAAAATTAAAATAGGATTAACTAAAACTTTATCAGCAATAGCATCCAACATTTTTCCTGTATCAGTAACCATATTATTCTTTCTAGCAAGATATCCATCTAAAAAATCGGTTAGACTTGCTATGATAAAAATAATACCAGCAATAATATATTTCAAATCAACAATGACTCCAGCAACTAAATAAGTAGGAAATTGTATTCCAAAACTAGAAAATGGTAGCCACAATAATAAGACAATAAATATCGTTAAAATCAAACGTAAAACCGTAATCTTAGTAGGTAAATTCATAAATATAATTCCTTTCTTCAAAACCTTTAAGTTCATCAACCCTTCGAGGAACTTTATTAACATTACTAATAATTATATACAACAATAATGTAAATAATAATAAAGCAATTCCTCCATAAATAAAAGGCCAATAATTAAATTTTTCTTTATATTCTTTTGTATAAGGAGATTGTACTTTTTTCTCATTATCATTTTTTTTCTTCTGTGCCTCTATTATATCATCTAAAGAAATTTTAGAAGTATGTTGAAATAAAAAACAATTAAATTCATCCACAATTTTATCAGAATCTAATCCTAAATATTTAGCATAAACCTTAATAGAATCTTTTAAATCGTAAACATCCTTGAATGCTCGAACATTCCCACTCTCTATATTCTCTAACTGAGAAGTAGAAAACTCAAGATCTTCGCACGCTTCAGTAATGCTAACTCCATTTTTTATTCTAGATTGTTTTAAATATTCACCAAGTTCTTTCATATCACACCTCATAAAAATAATAACAATAAAATATAAATAAGCCATGTTCTGTACCCAGTTGGGCGACAAACATTTATCTACCAATTTCTTGGTCCCTAAATCCGTTCGTTTCCTTCATTAGGACTCCCCTACCAAATTTGGGTTTCTCACTCGTGGGGTTTACCGCGTTTCATTCTTCCTTTTCAAGAAGCATCGTTTCTGTGGCACTTTATGGACTTTTCCATATCAAAAGACACAGGAAAATAATCCGCCGTTAGTAAAAACTACCCTAGGTTATTTTTTCCCTAGGCACGAACACTACAATCATCACAGATTGTGTGAGCATGGACTTTCCTCAAGAATTATAAAATCCCAGCGTTTGTCTATATATTTAATTGTTATCACTTAAATCATCATTTCCCAAATTATCACTTTGTAATCCATAAACCATTTTCTCTAATTGAGATAATCTTCTAATAATATCAACATTAGTTACATCACCATGTAATCTAGTATTAGAAACAACCTCCATATTTAATTTAGAATTTCTAAGTTGTTGTTTTAAATTCATAACTTCAGAAAGCAAATCAGCTTTTTCTTTCTCTAAATTATTGATAATCTCAAGAAACTGCTCATAATCACTTATAATATCATCCAAGAATTGATCAACTTCTTTTAAACGATATCCTCTCGTATCAATCTTAAAATTTTTCTCAAGAATATCTTGAGGAGTAAGTTTAATTTTATTTTGATACATTTTATCACCAATCCCTTATAACAATATTATGTCATTACTTCTGTCTTTTGTCAATTCTAATGGTATTTATTAATATTTTCCTTTCAATATAATTAGTCTTTAAAAGCATATCATTTAGTATTTTATTTATTTCCCATGAACTCATTTTAATCACCAAATATATAATAATTTATTTTATATAAAAAAAAACAAAAACGACAAAACTAGAAATAAAAATACAAGAAAATGAAAATATGTAGAAAAAAACAAAAGAATATAGTATAATGAATGATAGGTGATGAGATGAACTACCCAAACGGAATAAAAAAAAATCTCTCTATAAATAATAACCTTATTCATACAAATATTAACTATGGAAATAGAGGAATGACTTTAGAAGGAGAGTTAAATCTAACAAATGAATATTACCGAGAAATAGATAAAGCATACATATATAAAAAACCCACACCTATCAAAATAACGAAAGTTGATTATCCATCAAGAGATAAAGCCGTAATAAAAGAAGCTTTTTTTACAATTCCATCAACTACAGATTATAATGGAATATATAATGGTAAATATATTGACTTCGAAGCAAAAGAAACAGCAAGTAAAACAGCATTTACCTTACAAAACATTCATCCACATCAAATAAAACATATTGAAAACATATATAAGCAAAAAGGAATTGTATTTTTAATTATAAGATTTACTACATTAAACGAAACTTATTTATTACGAGCAAAAGAATTTTTAGAATTTATTAGTAAAGAAAAAAGAAAATCTATTCCAATCCAATATTTTAGAGAAAAGGCATATATAATAAAAGATGGATATAAACCAAGAATAGATTATTTAAAAGTAATTGATACTTTTTATGGATATGGAGGTATATAATGCAAAAAAAAGAATTAAAAAGAAGGACACAAATTAAATCAAGAAAGAAAAAAATAAAAAAAGACAATTTAAAAATATTATTATTAGTATTAGCAATTATAATACTAATAATATGTTTTTCAAGTTTAGGAAAGACTATAACCCTACTCTTAACAGTTTTAGTTGGAATAATTATTGGTATATGGTTCATATTATCAAAAAAAGGAAAAAAGAGAAAAAAAATAATAAGTATATTATTAATGATATTTTTCCTTTTGGGAATAGCAGGACTAATTGCATTTAGTGGATTTGTAATATATATTAAAACACAGGCAGATCCAAAATATGATAAAAAGAAACTAAACACGTTAGAAATATCAAGAATATATGATATGAATGGAAAAGAAATAGCAAAATTAGGTTCAGAAAAAAGAGAAAAAGTTAGTTATAACGAATTACCAGAAGTTTTAGTAGATGCAATAATAGCTACAGAAGATTCAAGATTTTTTCAACATAATGGACTTGATGCTCCAAGATTTTTTAAAGCAACGATCGGTCAATTAACACATGGTTCTGGAGCCGGTGGAGCATCTACTTTATCCATGCAAGTTGTAAAAAACAGTTTTACAGATAAATATGGCAAGTTAACCTCAGGCCTTCCTGGAATAATACGTAAATTTGAAGATATTTACCTTGCTGTTTTCCGCCTAGAAAAAGATTATTCAAAAGAACAAATAATTGAATTTTATGTTAATAATCACTTCTTAGGAGGAAACATCTATGGTGTAGAAGAAGCAAGCAATACATACTTTGGAAAAAGTGTATCAGATTTAAACTTAAGTGAAGCAGCCATCTTAGCAGGAATGTTTAAATCCCCTAACTTCTATAGACCAACAGTTAATCCTATAAATGCAACAAACAGAAGAAAAACAGTACTATATCTAATGCGAAGAGCTGGCTATATAACAAAAGAAGAAGAAAAAGCAGCAAATCAAATACCAGTTGAATCACTTACTCATGAAACAGCTGCTATCACAGAAAACCCATTTCAGGGATTCATTGATACAGTAGCTGAAGAACTAGAAGATAAATATGGAATTGACCCATATACTACCCCTTTGCTTGTATACACTACTCTAGATCCAGATAGACAAAATGCTGTAAACTCTGTTTTAGATGGTGGATACTACTCTTGGATAGATGACAAAGTTCAAAGTGGTGTTGCAGTACTAGAAAGTGACACTGGAAAAATTTTAGCAATTGGTAATGGAAGAAACATAGGAACAAGAACCAATAGTAATGCAAGACTTCTTAATTATGCAACCCAAATAAGAAGACAACCAGGAAGTACAGCCAAACCATTATTTGATTATGGACCAGGAATAGAATACAACAACTGGTCAACATATGAACAATTCAATGACTCTCCTTACTCATACTCCAATGGCCGTTCTATCAAAAACTGGGATGGTGGATACTATGGACAAATTACATTAAGACGTGCCTTATCTGCATCACGTAATATACCAGCATTAAAAGCCTTCCAAGCAGTAGACAATGAAAAAATAAAAGAATTTGTTACAAACTTAGGTATTACCCCAGAAATATGTAATACCGGGTATAAATATAATAGAGAAGCAAATAATTGTACTAACAAAGAAGATGAAAAAGACGTAAAAGAAACAATACCCCTACATGAAGCACATTCGATTGGAGCCTTTACAGGAGTTTCTCCATTAATCATGGCAGGAGCATATGCAGCTTTCTCAAATGGTGGATATTATAATGAACCATATTCAGTAGAAAAATTTGTATATCGACAAACCGGAGAAACAGTAGAACATAAAGCTGATAAAAAGCAAGTAATGTCAGACTCAACTGCTTTTATGATTTCTAGTGTATTACAAGACGTATCATTGACAGGAGGAACGCCAGCAAATGTTGCTTGTAAAACTGGAACAACAAACTATGATGAAAATATCATGAATGAATACAATATGCCAGGAGATGCAATTAGAGATTCTTGGGTAGTTGGTTATTCAACAAAAACAACTATTGGTATGTGGTATGGATATGACAGTTTTACAAAAGAATCAATTAGAGAAGGATATGTACTTCACAACGTACCAGCAACAATACAAAAAGATAGATTGTTCAATGCATTAGTATCTGCTGGAGCAATGGAAGCAAATCGTGATGCCTTTGTAATCCCCGAAAGTGTTACAAAAGTTGCTATTTCGCCAGGGTCAAATCCTCCAAAACTAGCTTATCCAGGAGGCTCAGCAGTTTATGAATACTTTAAAAAAGGAACAGAGCCTACAGAATATGACATATCAAAATATAAAATTAGTGCTCCAGGAAACTTGAAAGCAACAGAATCTAATGGAAAAGTAACTATTTCATGGTCAAGTGTATCTCCAGGACCAATAGGCGATTCTTCTCATGGGAAATTTGGTTATAATATTTATAAAGATAATGTATTAATAACTTGGACAGATAAAACATCATATAGTTACACACCAAATGGAAGTCCATATGGAACATACAAAGTAATAGCAACATATAAATCATACAGTGACATCCAAAGTGATCCCGCAACAGTAACTTTAGAAGAAAAAAAGAAAGAACCAAAAGAAGAGGAAAAAGAAAACAATAAAGAAGAACCAAAAGAAGAACCGAGTGAAGAAGAACCAATAGAGCCTGTAACACCAAGTACACCATAAAAAAGAAGACTATACAGTCTTCTTTTTTTCGAGACAATAATCAAACAGTTTACAATTCTGACAAAGAGGTTTAATCGCTTTACAATAATATCTACCAAATAAAACAATTTGAAGATGACGCTTTCCCCATACTTCCCTTGCAAACTTTTTCATTGCTTTTTTCTCAATTATATAAACATCATCATTATTCTTAGCAATTCCAAGCCTTTTTAGTACCCTAGAAACATGAGTATCCACAGCAAAACATGGTTCATGATAAAATTCACTTAAAAAAACATTGATAGTTTTTCTTCCAACACCAGGAAATTCTAATAAAGACTCTCTACTTTTTGGCACACTGCCATTCCAATCATTTACTAATTTATTAGCTATTTCTTTTACATAAATAGCTTTCTTATGATAAGAACCTACAGGGCGAAGAATGTTTTCTAATTCAACAAGATCTGCATTTCCAAGCTTTTTTAAAGAAGAATAATTCTTAAATAAAACTTTAGTAACCTTATTAACTTGTCTATCTGTAGATTGTGCACTTAATACAGTAGCAATCAACAATTCATAATCTTTTGAATAATTTAATTCACATTTAGGATTTGGAAATAGCTCGTCTAGATAATCTTCAATTTTATTCATCATCAAACCAATTCCAATCTACAATATCCATATCAATATCATCATCACTATCATTTTTACTATTTCTCTTTTTTCTCATATCCTCAACATCACTAACAGTTTTTATACCTGATTTTCCCCATTCATATAATATCTTATCAATATATCGCAAATTAGACACACCATTAAATACAGCTTCTTTTACAGCTTCCTTAATCAAATCTTCACTCATATTATTAGATAACCATGCCTTAATAATTTCAATCTCGATAGGCCCTAAAGTTCTACCAAACTCACTTTCAATCATTTCAAATACTGTAGAATTAAGTTCCGTATTGTCAGAAACATCCTCCATCATAAGAAGAGAAACTTTTTGATAAAAACCATCGAGAAGAACAACTTCTTCTGTATAACCTTTTTCATTTTTTAAAACATCTAAGGAAATGAAGCCTTTATTAGTTAAAGTATCAACATATCCCATAATTTTAGATAAATCTAAGTTTAAATCATTAGAAAACTTGGAAGGATCAAATAAAAAATTATTTCCCATCCCATTTAAATACATTAAAAATAAGAATTCATCAACAGTAATTTTTAAATTATTAAAATGTTTTAATAAATAAATAGGTATAATAATATTACCATCTTTAAAAAAAGAAACTAAATTAGAATTATTCATATAATGGTCACCTCTTTTCAAAATACACTAGCTTTAATAATTTGTCAAATAAGAAAAAAATCAAAAGAAGAAAAAATCCATAAATAAATTACAGATTTTTTATAATTTAATGAAAAAACTTAGATAAATCAGAATCATCAGTTTCATTATTATTATTATTATTTTCATTATTAACATTAGAAGATTCATTATTATTTCCAATATTTGCTATTTCTCCAACTGATACATTAAACAAATCAGAAGTATTCTCATTTCCTTGCAAAGAAGTCGAATTAGTTATATTCTTATCATCATAACTTAAATCTAAAACATCACTTTGACTCTCTAGAAAAGGTTGTGCAACACTTGCAGAACTATCAATACCTGATAATTGATTAGTATCATTATTTTTATCTTTATTTTTCTTCTTAAAAAGCGAAAATTTCTTCTTTTCTTTAGGAACTTCAGCAGTAAAAGCATTATTAGACTCTAAACCTACTGCCTTAATAGATGGCTCAATAATAAATAATTCATATTTTTTACTAAAAAATTTAAATATATTAATAAGAATAGAAATTATAAATAAAATAACAATAATATACAACAAAATAGGAATACCAAAATAATATAAAATACATGCTATAATAGATAAAATAAGATAAATTGTTGAAACAATTTTTCCAAATGACATTTTCATAGAAATAAAAAAGTCAACTACTGGAATAAAAGCTAATATAGTTCTTTTAGCATACATTCTTTCATGCAACATGTTAAGAGCAATTCCAGTTATATAAAGAAAAAATAAAGCTCCTAGTAATTTTACAATCAATGGGAATAATCCAAAATCCCCCAAACCAGAAAAGAATTCAAATAAAGAAAAATGAAAGCGACCTTTTTTTGATGTTGTACCATTAATAATTTGATCAATTGTAAGATCTTTATAATTATCATATCCACCCACATGACAATACTTATTCTCATCATAAACAGAAATATATCTCACATCACTAGGATAATATCCATCAACAAAATATTTTAAAGCAACACTAATGGAAAAAGGAGCCGTTTGATTGCCAGACAATTTAAAACCAGAATAATTACTTGAATAATCTTTATCAGAACAATAAGTAACAAACCCAATATTTTTTTGTTCCTCATTAAACAATAAAATATTAATACTAACGGCTGTTTTAGAAACAGTATTATTAGTAATAGAAGAAAAACTAATTAATCCATCTTTACTCCCATCAACATAGGTATAGTAAAAATCATCATACAAAAATTTATCCGTTTTAACAGTAGCATGAGTATTAATAGGAATAAGAGTTTGAACCTCGTAATCCTCTGCAAAAACAGAAAAAGGAAACACAAATAAACAAAATAAAATAATAAATAATATTTTTTTCATTACTTTTACTCTCCTTCCATATTAAAATTTAGCAAAATATAATTTTTAATAACATCTTCACTATTATCAAGTCTTTTATACAAGATTTCTTTTTCTAAAGAATCATAAATATTTTTTAAATATTTTCCAGGCTCTCTATGTAATAAATTCATAATAGTTAATGAATCAATAGAAATATCATCTCTTGTTTTAATAACTAAAGAATTATAAGACTCCGTAATAGTTTTAATATCTATACCTTTAATTTCTCCAGCAACACTATTTACATATAAACCATATTCATATAACACATAAGGATCAAGATTGTTTTGTTCTAAAGCTTTATTAATATTATCTATTAATTCTAATTCATTTTTATTAAAAGGATACTTTAAAGAAACATCTATTATAGCCCAAATACCCATTAAACTTATCGAAGAGGGAGAATCTAATACCCTATCTAAATTAGAGATTTCAAGACAAGTATCTAATCCTAAATCAAGTATCATCTTAATTCCTTTTCTATAATTAGGACTAGTAAATATTTTTTCTAATTCCTCTTTTTTTCTATCATAAGATAATTTATATAATAATTTTTTATTTTTTTTAATAGCAGAAATAATTTCCTTATCCAATGAAAAATCTAGAATAGTAGCAAAACGAATTGCCCTTAAAATTCTAAGACTATCCTGAGAAAGTTTTTCTTCAGCATTACCTACTGAACGTATAACTTTTCTTTCTAGATCAGATTGTCCCCCCAAATAATCAATTATCTCCTTTTTTTCATTCATACATAGAGTATTAATAACAAAATCTCTACGAAGCAGATCTTTATATAAATCATCAATATATAGAACTTTCATTGGATGCCTATTATCAGAATAATCAATATCACATCGAAAAGTAGTTAATTCAAATTGAAAACCTTTTTTAACTACGATAACAGAGCCATAATCTTCATTGGGTAAACAGTCATTAGAAAACAATTCCTTAATTTCTTTTGGGGTAGCATCTGTAGTAATATCAATATCATTTGACTCAATTCCTAATAAATAATCACGTACAAAGCCACCTACAATATATGCTTGAAAACCATTATCTTGCAATTCTTTAATTAAAGAAAATGCTATTTCTAACATTTCATCACAACCTTATACATTATACAATTCCATTATAACATAAAAAAAAGAATCTATATAGACTCTTTTGAAACTTATGTAAATTAGTTTACAGTTTCTTTTAATGCAGAACCAGCTTTAAATCCAATAGTATTTCTTGCAGGGATTTTAACAGTTTCACCAGTTCTAGGATTACGTCCTTCACGAGCAGCTCTCTTAGAAACATTAAATGTTCCGAATCCAGCAATTGCAGCTTTTCCTTCTTTCTTTAAAGCTTCTTTAATAGTTTCAAAAACTGCATCAAAAGCTTTTGCAGAATCAGCTTTTGTTAATCCTGTCTTTTCAGCTACGCTTTCGATAAAATCAACTTTTTTCATTAAATATTACCTCCCTATATTTAAGCACACATGATGCTTACAAATTAAAATTACCATGTTTTTATAGAAAAAGCAACAATTATACACGAAATTTACTAAGTTTTTTCGAAATGTCTGTTAATAACACAATTATATGTCCAATTGCAAAAATAAATATAGATAGCAGTAATCCAATTGCCCATATAGCAATCATCAAAGAAAAATTAAATTCAGTAACAGAACATGCTTCATAGTAATAAAAAGATGAAGGCTGACAAGTAGCAAAAAGATTTCCTAATATAATTCCCAAAAAAAAGCAAATAATAAAAAACCCAATAGCAAAAATCTGATAAAAATTTAATTTATACTTAGATATTTTTTTAGGAAAAGAATGTAATTTAGGAAAATCCTCTTTCTCTTTTTGAATCTCATCAAATAAATCCATTATTCATCCTCCTTCTTATTATTTTTACTTGATTTTTTTGGTGGCTTTTTTTCTTTTACATTATCAATTTTTTTATCAATCTCATTAGTAGATACAAAATTATCTATTTTATCATGAATATCTTTTACTCCATTTACGATTTTATCATCAATATCAGTTTTATCTAAAACTTCCTGAAGTTTTTCTCTTACTTCATCAAAGTTCCCATCATTATTACTATCTAATTTTTTCTTATCTAAATACTCTCTATATAAAAATATAAATCTGCCTAACAAAATATAGTATAAAGAATCTAAGATAGAAACAACTACTCCATTAATAACAACAGTACTAATCAAATTAACTAATAATAAAAAGACAGTTAATATAACAATAGCAGAAAAATACCAATCATTAGTTAATTCATTAAAAGGAGATTTAGAAAAAGAATATTCCCTCCAAATTCTAGAATCTCTAAATAATGTATGACTCATATAAATCAAAAAAACAAAATTTAAAATAAATGATAATACTGTATACAAAGAAAATGACTGAACAATTGTAAATAAAGATGTTATAGTTGTTATTAAATAAATAAATACTAAAATAACGTTCATATAATTAAATATTTTTTTTCCAATAGAAAACTTTAACAATATAAAATACAATAAAACTAAAATATAGATACTATTATGATTAATAACACTACTAAACAATGCAAACGATAATTCTCCATTAGCTAAAGATTGACTAGCAATTATAAAAATAGATATAACAACAATAATCAAATTAGTAACAAAATGAGCATTATCATACCACTTCAAAGCACTTTTTTTATTTCTTTTTTTCAAAATATCACCCTCTCTAATATATTATAACACTATTTAACAATAGGAAACATCACGAAAATAAAAAATCTTTAAAAGTTTACAAGATTATGCTATAATAAAGCTGAAAAGTTGTGTATAAATGGAGGTGAAACAATGAAACTACCGATAGTAGCATTAGTAGGAAGACCAAATGTAGGAAAAAGTACTTTATTTAATAAAATAGTCGGAAAACAAGTATCAATTATAGAAGATTCTCCTGGAATAACAAGAGATAGAATATATCAAGAAGCAAATTATAATAATAAAAGGTTTTATTTAATTGATACAGGTGGAATAGACATCTCCAAAACAGATTTTAATAATGAAATTAAATATCAAGCAGAATTAGCTATTGAAGAGGCTGACATAATTGTCTTTATAGTAGATGGAAAAGAAGGTTTAACACAAAATGACTATATAGCAAGAGATATCATAAGAAAATCAAATAAAGACGTCATAGTAGCAATAAATAAAATGGATATTAAAGAAGCAAAAAACAATATATATGACTTTTATGAACTAGGATTTGAAAAATATATCCCAATAAGTAGTATTCATAATATAGGTTATGTAGAACTAATGGATACCATTACAATGAATTTCAAAGAAGTAGAAAACCAAACAGATAACAGAGTAAAATTTTCAATTATAGGACGACCTAATGTTGGAAAAAGCTCTTTGATGAATGCGCTTTTAAATGAAGAGAGAGTCGTTGTCTCAAACATTGCTGGAACAACAAGAGATTCAATAGATTCAATAATAAAATATCATAATGAAGAATATGTAATAATTGATACAGCAGGAATGAGAAAAAAAGGAAAAATATGGGAATCAGTTGAAAAATACAGTTTATTAAGATCACTAAAATCAATTGATAGAAGTGACATTTGTCTAGTAGTAATAAATGCCGAAGAAGGAATAAAAGAACACGATAAACATATTGCAGGATATGCCATTGAAAAAGGTAAAGGATTAATATTTGTTGTTAACAAATGGGATACCGTAAAAGATAATACAATTCAAGAATTCGAAAAACTAATGCGAGCTGAATTTCAATTTGCTCCATATGCACCAATTGTATTTTTATCTGCTCTAACAAAAAAGAGAATTCATACATTAATGCCAGAAATAGTAAAAGTAAAAGATAATATTAAGAAAGAAATAAAAACAAGTATATTAAATGATATCATACAAGATGCCTATCAATTAAACCTACCACCATCATATAAAGGAAAAAGATTAAAAATATACTTTGCATCTCAAACAGGAATAAAACCTCCAAAATTTACGTTTAGAGTAAACAACAAAGGACTAGTACATTTCTCATATGAAAGATACATAGAAAATAAAATAAGAGAAAATTTTGACTTTACAGGTACTCCAATAGAACTTCAATTTAAAAATAGAAATGAGGAAGAATTATGATAATAGGTAACAATTCCAACAATAGCTTTAAGCATAACCCAATTAATTATAATACCAATAACACACAAAAAGAATTTAACTCAACACCAAATCAAAACCATTATAATAATCCTCTAAACAAAAATGAAATGGCAGACAAAACATATCAAATGCTAGAAGAAAGATTAAAAAATGGTCTTATATCATTAGAAGAGTTTCACAAACAATGCAATAAACTATCAAAGTTCAGAAAAGAATGAAATAATCCTCCTAATATACATATATTATATTAGGAGGAATTATGTTTAAAGAATCATTATTTAATAGAATTGAAAAAAAAACTAACATAAAAAAGGAAACAATTCTATCCTTAGCAAATAAATTAAAACAAAATAACTTAAAAGATGAAAAATCAATACGAGAAATTATTCAAGAAATAAGTCATTTAACTGGAAAAGAAGTATCAAAAGAAAAAGAAAATAAAATTATAGAAGCAATACAAAATAATGAAGTTCCCAATAATATAGACAAAATGTTTTAAAAAAAGAAGAACAATGTTCTTTTTTTTTATTCATTATCATAAAAATATAATAAATAAGGAGAGATTTATGGAAAAATATGA
>Ga0256404_1006032_pt1 | contig 20550 bp, 15 predicted proteins | sample RumenRJG_01DNA_FD_185990 | JGI IMG/M metagenome (GOLD analysis project Ga0256404, IMG submission 185990) | Bovine rumen microbial communities from Lethbridge, Alberta, Canada - RJG_01 | ecosystem: Host-associated > Mammals > Digestive system > Stomach > Rumen | place: Canada: Alberta | collected...
AGCCAAGTCCGGAAGGGATAAACGCTGAAGGCATCTAAGCGTGAAGCCCCCCTCAAGATGAGACATCACAAGACCCCTTGAAGAGTACAAGGTAGATAGGCGTGAGGTGTAAGTGCAGCAATGCATTCAGCTGACACGTACTAATCGGTCGGAAGCTTATCCTTAAGTTCTTGGATGGAACGAAGTTCCTTCGGTGTTCAGTTTTGAAGGTATTGACAAATGGTTTTGCAATAAGTATAATACGTCATGTGTCGATATCATATTTGGCCCTGTGGTACAGTTGGTTAGCACGCCGCCCTGTCACGGCGGAGGTCGTCGGTTCGAGCCCGATCAGGGTCGCTGGAGCAGCTTTAAAGGCTGCTCTTGCTTTGAAAAATTGGGGTCTTAGCTCAGCTGGGAGAGCACCTGCCTTACAAGCAGGGGGTCACAGGTTCGAGCCCTGTAGGCCCCAGTTATTTTCTAAAGTTTTACACAAATGATGTGAAGAGCTTGCCGATGTGGCTCAATTGGCAGAGCAGCTGATTTGTAATCAGCAGGTTATCGGTTCGAGTCCGATCATCGGCTTATATGGATGGGTTCCCGAGCGGCCAAAGGGGGCAGACTGTAAATCTGTTGTCAGTGACTTCGGTGGTTCGAATCCACCCCCATCCATTCAATGATCCAGTTAATGGATTGTTATATATACTGAGCGCTATGATAGGTGCTCTCGATGCCGCGGGGTGGAGCAGTCTGGAAGCTCGTCGGGCTCATAACCCGAAGGTCGTAGGTTCAAATCCTACTCCCGCTATTTCGCCCAGATAGCTCAGTTGGTAGAGCAGAGGACTGAAAATCCTCGTGTCACTGGTTCGATTCCGGTTCTGGGCATTTCCAAGAACCGCCTTAACGGCGGTTCATTTCATATAATAGTTAATTTTGATAATGTGCGGGCGATTAGCTCAGTCGGTAGAGCACTTGACTTTTAATCAAGTTGTCGGGGGTTCGATCCCCCCATCGCTCATTTAAAAGACCTCGGATGTGCTTTATAGAAGGCACTTACGAGGTCTTCTTTTTGTTCAATATGATATAATTAGTATTTATATTACCCTGCCATATATGATGAGATTATATTTAAGGAAATAACCAGTTATGGTAATACCAATCATAATACCTTCCTATGAGCCGGATGAAAGATTAACGGAACTTCTGTCAACACTTGTGACAGAAGACGTTTACGTAGTTGTTGTAGATGATGGAAGTGGCGAGAACTACAAGGAAATATTCGACCGGGTCAGAAAAAGCCTTGGCAGCAAAGGGATAGTGCTAAAGCACGATGTAAATAAAGGAAAAGGCAGAGCACTGAAAACGGCTTTTCAATATGTGCTGGATAATATTCCTGATGCGATCGGAGCGGTAACGGCTGATTCAGATGGTCAGCATACAAAGGAGTGTATAGAAACAGTAAGTGAGAGCCTGAAGGAACATCCGGATTCACTGATACTCGGTGTAAGATGTTTTGACGAAGAAGATGTGCCCTGGAAGAGCAGATTCGGCAATACACTCACATTAAAGGTAATGAAGATAGTATCGGGGATCAGTGTCAGCGACACACAGACCGGTCTCAGGGGTATTCCGAGAAAGTTTATGGAGGAATTGCTTACTGTAGACGGCGAGCGTTTTGAGTTTGAAACCCGTATGCTTCTTGAAACGGTAAATAAATACAACATAGTTGAAGTTCCTATTGAGACTATATACGATTCAAAGGAAAATCATCAAACACACTTTAACCCCTTTTTGGACTCGATCAAGATTTATAAAATATTGTTTGAAAAGTTTTTCAAATATGTAGTTGCGGCGCTGTCGTCATTTGCGATCGACATAGCGCTGTTCACGATCTTCTGCATGCTGCTGAAGAGCTGGAACCCGGATTTATATGCAGCGGCCGCAACTGTGCTGGCAAGAATCATATCGGCAACGTATAATTATATTGTTAATTATGTCTTTGTATTCAGGAGCAATGAGAAGAAACTGGTATCGGCGGGGAAATATCTGGTATTGGCAGCTGCACAGATGGGATGCAGCGCGTTATTGGTCACATTGGCCATATATATATTCCCGAATACGCACGAAGTTGTTCTGAAGGCGGTAGTGGATACGATCCTGTTTTTCGTGAATTATCAGATTCAGAAACGCTATGTATTTTAAAAAACAGGGAGTGTGGGATCATAAATGAGTAAGGAATCAGTATCAAAGAAATCTATAGACAAGAAAAAGAAAACGGCGGTGAAAACTGTGGGTAAGACAGGTCCCGGCATCTTCGGCGAGAGACTTCTCTCGGTATGCATGATCGGGCTGTTTGCCAGTGTGTGCGGGATCATTTTCCTTTTCACTAAGGCTTTTTTTCATTCGGACAGTGCTTTCTATGTGCAGCTGGCCTTGGAACAGATAAGGAGCGGGAAACTGTTCCCTCCCGGGATGAGTTACAGCACAGTGTTATTTGTCAGGTCCCCGAACCTGCTGCTGATCCCGATCCTGAAGGTCGTGAAGGACTGGATGCTGGCGAGGGAGATCATGGTCATCGTCATGTGGATGATCCTGATCCTCGCGGTGTTTTACTGTTTCATGCCCAAAAAGGACAGAAATCTGATGGCGGCAGTCATTACCTGTATGCTCCTTATGAACCCCTATCAGACAGCGGATGTCGCAAACGAAACTACGGACATGCTGTTTTTCCAGGGCGCTTATGTCACGATCTTTTTTGATATTGTCATGGCGCTGGGAATCATGCACAGGATCATTCTGTTGGACGAGAAGGACAAGAAAGGATATAAGGTCTTTCTTGAAGCTCTGCTCGCTGTGGTGCTGTTCTTCCCGCTTCTGGGAAGCATGAGGCAGGATATGATCCTTACCCTTCCCCTGGCCGCAGCTATCCTGATCTTCTATTTTTTGGAATATGATCAGAAGCTTTCACAGGTCCTAAGAAGCAGGCGCTGTATGATCACGGTCATTCTGATCATGGTTGTTGTCGTTGCGGGATACCTGTGCTATCACAGGCTTTCTGTGATGTATTGGGATGAGAGCAAGGGCTCCTACCTGAAGATGGACAAATATACAGGTCTGTGGCACTCCATCGGTCAGTTCGTGAACAACCTGACCATGATCTTCGGAAACGTGGAAGGCGCAGTCTTCCTTTCCTTCCCCGGACTGTCGAAGTTTGTGAACTACTTCGCGGCACTGGTACTGGTGTTTGTGATTCCTGCAGTTGCGCTGGTCCGCTACAACAAGCACGGAAACAGATTCACAAGATTCCTGATCATTTACAGCTGGGTGAGCAATCTGCTTGTGGCGGGAGTCTTCATTGCCTGCAATCAGTGGGCGCCAAGGTATCTACTGTCGATCTATCTCGATGATATCCTGTTGTTTGCGCTGCTTCTCTCCGAGTATATGAAAAAGAGGGAACGGCTGACGGCTGTCTGCGCAGGCCTTCTTATTGTGATGTACTGCGCTTTCTGCCATGTGTATTTCTGGGGACATTACAAGGATAAGATCGGTGTGGATCCCAGCGAAGAGCTGGTCAGTTTCCTGGATGAACATGATCTGCACTACGGATACGCTTCCTTCTGGAACGCCAGTGTTAACTCGGTTCTGTCCAGCGGCAAAGTCATAGTCCTGCCTACCAGGGATTACGACGCAGAGAACGGAAAGAGAAAGGCCTACAATCCCTCCGATTACAGACACTGGCTTCTCAACGACAGGTGGTATGATCCCGCGACGCACCCCGGAAAGTGCTTCGTACTTCTCAAAAATTATGCCGAGAACGATGAAAAGAGCAGGGAGCAGTGGATCAAAGATCACGGAGATGATCCCGATAATCCTTGGATCGACCCTACGCCGCCGGAGGACGTCTGTGAGGAGTTTTATACTTTGAACCCGCAGAAACTGGAGTGCGGAGATTACACGATCCTTGTCTTTGAAGATAATGAGGAGTTGAGGGCGCTTGGAGACGAGATTAAGCGAGCCAAATAAAGACCGGAGGGGCCGGGTCTTCTCCCGGCACCTGCAGGATCCGCTGCTGGCAGCACTGCTGACAGCAGCAATCTTCTGGATCGTTATGCTGCGGGGAGAGTACGTGCCCTTTGGAATCAACACACCCGCGGTGACAGACGCCAAACTGCAGTATCTGGATCTCTTTGCATATTACAGGGATGTGCTGACGGGACAAAACAGTGCTGTTTATACTTTTTCAAACACACTGGGAGGCGGAGCCGCGGCGATCTGGGCTTATTATCTGGCTTCGCCCTTTAACCTGCTGGTACTTCTGTTTCCTAAGGACCAGATGAATCTCTTTCTGGAAGTGCTGATCACGGTGAAACTCAGTGCGGCATCCGCGTCCTTCGCATGGATGATCGGGCGCAGGTTCAGGCAGAGGGTTTCAAGAGACATGACGCTCCTTCTGTCTGTGGGTTTTGGCCTGATGCAGTATACGCTGGCACAGGGGAGCAATGTGATGTGGCTGGATGGCGTCATATTGCTCCCTTTTATTGTCATGGGCATACACAGCGCGGCGCATTCGCGCAGATTCGCCCTGGCGGAGCTGGCGGTGCCCGCAGCGGCGTCCGTCCTTGTGAACTGGTATACCGGAGGGATCAATTATCTGTTCAGCACAGTATGGTTTCTCTATGAACTGCTTCGGGAAAAGGGATCCGCGAAGCAGGATAGACGAAGAAGGATCGGGCCTGCGAAGTGCGCCGGAAGGTACCTCCTCGGGATGGGAACAGGTCTTTTGCTGGCTGCGGTTCTCTTTCTTCCCAACGTGATCGCCCTGCGTCAGGGGAAAGCAGGAAGCTGGAATCCGACTGCGTACAGCCTTTCCGCGGGTTTCAGGGGAAATCCGTTCTCTGTAATCAGAAGCTATAGGATCGGGGAGATGAGCGATATAAGCAGGGCGTCGTTTTTCTGCGGAACGCCGGCAGCATTTGGAACAGCGGCTTATTTCTTCTCGGAGAAAATCCGTAAAAGGGAGAAACTGGCGGTGCTCGTGCCGGGCTTCACAGCCTGGATGGCCTGTTTCTGGAAGCCATTGTTCTATGTTTTCTCCCTCTTTATGCGCAATACGAGTTATTGGTACAGGTTCGGATATCTCGGATGCTTTGTAATATTGTACTGCGCGGCTTATTGGGCGGGCTCGCTGCCGGCCGGAAAAGGGTTCCGGGACTTTACGGAGTGGTCCGTCATACCTAAGGCAGGAGGAACCTGTCTTCTTCTGGTACTGGCCTCCCGGCGGATCTGGTCCTCGGGCGGAAGCGGAAGTACTAGGATAGCGCTGCTGATGCTGACTGCCATGACAGTGCTTATGGGGTATCGATACGCGCCTGATAAGGCTCTGCGGATCCTGAACAGCCGAAAGGTCATCGACAGACGCAGACGGATCCTGGCGGTTCTTCTGGCGGTCTTGGGGCTGTGGGAGGCCTTTCTGGAAACCGGGACAATGCTGAAGATCTATCACACAGATACGGCAGAAGAGTACGCTTCCTACAGCAGGGAGCAGCAGGCGCAGATCAACGCTCTTAGTGCACTGGATGGGGCGGATTTCTACAGAATCTCACAGACGGCGACAAGGATCACCAACATTGACAACCTGACAGGCGCCTATCTCGACGCGATGGCATATGGATACCCGTCGATCAGCGGGTACACATCCTGTCCTGAGAATATACAACTGGATTTTCTGGACAGACTGGGATACAGGAAAGAGTACGAGAGTTTTAATATTGTAAATACATCCTTTCTTCCGGCGGATTCGCTGCTGGGCGTAAGGTATGTGCTGTCCCCTTATGGGATCCCCGGCCTCGAAGAGGTGCCGGAGATTGCGGCGCGAAATGGAAAGGCCGTTTACAGAAATCCATATGCGCTGCCGATTGCGATGATCGTGGAAGAGAGCAGTAAAGAGACAAAAGAGCCGGCCGATGGCGATCCCTTTGCTTACACAGAGGATCTCTTTACGAGGATCTCCGGAGAGGAAGCCGGACTGTGGATGCCCGTCAGCGCTGAAGAGACTCACGGTAAGGGAATTACAGAGTGGAAGCTTGCGCTTCCCGATAGCGAGGGGAGAAGATACTGCCTGTATGGAAATCTTCCCTGGACGGCCGAGGTGTCTTTTGACGACCCGCAGTGGTGGGACGACGCGCAGGAACAGGGCAGGCTGACTGTGGCGGATGGCTGGAGTTTTGGTTACGGCGGATGGCTGTCCCCGTCGGTATTCTATATACCGGCGGCTGCAAACGCGGATACGGCGGTGGTCACGCTGGAGACGGCAGGAGAGATGGAGCTTCGGGATGAGCAGTTCCGAGCACTGGATCTCGGCCGCCTGGCGCAATTAACCTTGAAGATCCGGCAGAAGGCAGCGGCTGTGAAAGACCTGGAGGTCCGAAACGGCAGGATCAGCTGCACCGTGAATGCCGAAGAAGGGCAGAAACTGCTCCTTAGCGTTCCGGCTTCGAAGGGCTGGACTGCCGTACTGAATGGCCAAAAAACAGAAATCGGTGCTTTTGAGGGGAGTCTTGCGGAAATTTCCCTTGAGCCCGGAGAAAATCATATTACAATGCAGTACAGGACACCGGGGCTTGCAGCGGGAATCCTCCTGTCCCTGACAGGGCTGGGATCACTGTGTATGCGGACGGGAAAAGGCGGAAAGAGAGGAAAACGAGTGAAGATCGGAATAATCGGAGCAATGGAAGTTGAAGTGGCGCGTCTTGTGAGGTGCATGGACGGAGCGAAGGAGTCGCAGAGAGCCGGAATGCATTTTTATGAGGGGCGGATCGGTCGGACGGAAGCGGTAGTGGTCCGCTGCGGGATCGGCAAGGTCAGCGCGGGTCTGTGTGTGCAGATACTGAGCGATCTGTTCGGGATCACGCATGTGATCAATACCGGCGTCGCAGGTTCTCTGGAGGAAGAGATCGATATCGGAGATATCGTGGTTTCTATCGACGCAATGTACCATGACATGGATGTGACCGGACTCGGATACGAGCCGGGACAGGTGCCTCAGCTGGATACGCTTGCGTTCCCGGCTGACCCGGTGCTGAGGGTGGCGGCTGTGAAGGCGTGCAGAGAGGCTGCTCCCGAAATCGGTGTGTTTGAAGGACGCGTTGTCAGCGGCGACCAGTTCATCTGCGACAGGGGCACAAAGGACCGGATCAAGAAAGTGTTCGGCGGTCTGTGCACAGAGATGGAAGGAGCAGCCATCGCGCAGGCGGCTTATATCAACAAGATTCCCTTTGTGATCGTCAGGGCGATCTCCGACAAGGCTGACGAGAGCACGGAGATGTCCTACGAGGCTTTTGAAGCCCAGGCAGCTGAACACTGCGCTTCCCTTGTGGAGCATATGGTGAGATCTTTCTGATCGCCCCGGAAAGCCGGAAGAACACCAGAAGGAACAAAAATGATACGCGGACGACCGCGGCCCCTGAAGATAAAGGGGAGACGGCCGCCCGCGCTTTTTTGACTCAGTGTCCAAGCCGGACATCACTATTTACTCCGGATATACAAGATGCTTCTCATCTATGCCGATGAGCGCTCGGGTCAGATACCGGTCAGCGAGCCAGTTGGCCATGCCGAGATTCTGGTCTTGCCAGTTGCCGCAGTCTCTGGGGGCGGCTCCGGGGATCTCCCCGCGGAAATCGCGGATAAACTCGAACATTTCCGTCACCAGAGGCGCGATCTCCCGGGAGGAATAATCGCCTGCAAGAAGCATGTAGAAGCCTGTGCGGCAGCCCATGGGGCCGAAATAAACGGTCTTGTCCGCGAATACGGGGTGATTTCTGAGAAATGTGGCGCCAAGATGCTCGATCGTGTGCATTTCAGCGGTGTTCATGACCGGCTCCCTGTTGGGGGCAGTCATCCGCAGGTCAAAGGTCGTGATCACAGCATTTCCGTAACGGTCCTTGCGGGAGACATATACGCCGGGCTCCAGGTCGATGTGATTGATCGTAAAACTTGTGATTTTTTCCATAAGGACCTCCATTAGCTGATCATAGAAACTGATGTCATTATGACACCGGTGGGGAAGCTTCGCAAGGGCACCGTGGCGTTTTCCGGGAGAGTATGAGATAATATAAAGTGGTGTGCTGCACACCTGTTTGTATTACGCCGCACTGCGGCGCGGGAGGCATCTATATGACTTTCAGGCGGAGACTTATCATAGCTTTTTCAATAGTGCTCGTTCTGCCGGTAATCCTGTTTATTCTGTCCTTTATCGTGATCGGAAATTTCATGGCGCGCGGAGACAGCGGAGAAAGCGCGGTTTCATATCAGGACTATACATCCCTGACGGATGACTACAGGCAGTATAGTGAACTGCTGGACAGTACTTATGAGAAAATACAATCGGATCTGGACGAAGACCCTTCGCTGGTGGAGGACCCCGGTTATCTGCAGTCCCTCTCGGAGCGGGTCAGCGTCAGCAATTCCTATATTATTGTCAGAAAGGACGGAGATCTCTACTATACAGGGAATGAGGAGGCGGCGGCCAAGGATTTTCAGGTCTTGCCGGCGTACAGCCATGCCCAGCAGAATGAGGGAACCGGATTTTATATTGACAGCATGGCCAAGATGGTCAAGCAACTGGATTTTACCTTTGAAGACGGCTCGGAGGGCAGTCTCTTCATTATCACAAGGGCAGTGGCGCTGGTCTCGAGAAAGTTCCTCGGAGAGATGTTCATCGCCATGGTCCTGATCCTTTTGTTTACGGCGATCCTGCTGACCAGATGGCTGGAGGGAAATTTCTTCGACCCCATAGGCAAACTTAACGTTGCCATGAACAACATTCGCGACGGCAACCTGGATTACCGGCTCCAGACCAGCGAGGAAGGGGAGATCGGCAGCCTGTACAACAACTATGAGGAGATGAGGCTGCGGCTCAAGGAGAACGCGGAAGAGAAACTCGAGAGGGAGCGGCAGAACCGCGAGCTGATCACGAACATAACCCATGACCTCAAGACCCCGATCACATCTATTAAAGGATATGTGGAGGGGCTGATCGACGGCGTAGCCAACACACCGGAGAAGAGAGAGCGGTATCTGCGAACGATCTACAGTAAAGCGAACGACATGAACACGCTGATCAACGAGCTGACGCTTTATTCGCAGATCGACAACAACAAAGTCCCGTATAATTTCCACAAGATCAATGTCGCGGACTATTTTGGCGATTGTGTGGAAGAACTCGGCATGGATATGGAGTCCCGGGGGATCACGCTCAACTACAGCAATATGGTCGCTCCGGACACGACGATCGTGGCAGATCCCGAGCAGCTCAAAAAAGTTATCAACAATATTGTCGGGAATAGTGTAAAATATATGGACAAGACAGAAGGGAAGATCGATATACGGATCCTGGACGAGCATGATTCCGTCAGAATTGAGATCGAGGACAACGGCATGGGTATTGCCGCGAAGGACCTTCCCAATATATTCGACAGGTTCTACAGGACGGATGAATCGCGCAGCAGCGCCCAGGGCGGCAGCGGGATCGGCCTGTCCATCGTGAGAAAGGTGATCGAGGACCACGGCGGCTATGTATGGGCTACGAGCCGGGAAGGAGAGGGGACCTGCGTGCATTTTGTGATCCGCAAGTATCACGAGACCGATGATATGGACGACTACGTGGAAGAGATATGAGTATAAGCCCGAAGGGAACTCCGGGCAGGATGCAATCAGTGGAGGTATGAGAAATATGAGCAAGATTCTGATCATTGAAGATGAAGTTGCCATCGCCGATCTGGAGAAGGACTATCTGGAACTGAGCGGCTTTGATGTCAAAATAGAGAACAGAGGGGATAAGGGCCTTCAGACGGCCCTCAGGGAGGACTTTGACCTGATCATTCTGGACCTGATGCTGCCCGGGATGGACGGCTTTGAGGTCTGCAGGAAGATCCGCGAGGAGAAGAATGTGCCCATCCTCATGGTGTCGGCGAAGAAGGACGACATTGACAAGATCCGCGGCCTGGGCCTTGGCGCGGACGACTATATCACCAAACCTTTCAGTCCCAGCGAATTAGTGGCCCGTGTAAAAGCGCACATGGCGCGCTATGAGAGACTCGTCGGCGCCGGCCAGAAGACGAATGACATCATCGAGATCCGCGGTCTCAAGATCGACAAGACCGCAAGACGAGTATGGGTCAACGGGGAGGAGAAGAACTTTACCACTAAGGAGTTCGATCTGCTTACTTTCCTTGCGGAGAACCCCAACCATGTATTCAGCAAGGAGGAACTCTTTGCCAAAATATGGAATATGGAGAGCGTCGGCGATATAGCTACGGTTACTGTTCACATTAAGAAGATCCGGGAAAAGATCGAGTTCAACACATCCAAACCGCAGTACATAGAGACGATCTGGGGTGTGGGCTACCGGTTTAAGATCTGAGGGTCGGGATGAGGCTGGATAAATATCTGTCGGAAATGGGCGCCGGAACCCGGAGTGAACTCAAAAAAGCAGTCCGGGCGGGGCGCGTCACTGTAAACTGCGTGAAAGTCAAAGATGCCGCCATACATGTGGAAGAGGACGACGTGATCTGCATGGACGGGGAGAGAGTCGCGTACGAGCAGTTCGTGTATTATCTGATGAATAAACCCGCGGGAGTGATCTCTGCCACCGAGGATACGAGAGACCGGACGGTGCTGGACCTGCTCGAGGGTCAGCAGCGAAAGGGCCTGTTTCCCGTCGGCAGACTCGACAGGGATACAGAAGGGCTGCTTCTGATCACAAATGACGGAGAGCTGGCGCACAGGCTGCTGTCTCCAAAAAACCACGTGGATAAGGTATATTTTGCCAGGCTGGACGCGCCTGTAGGGGAAACAGAGCGCCGGCAGTTCGCGGAGGGACTGAGGGTGGACGAGACGCTGACGGCTATGCCGGCGCAGCTGGATATCCTGGGACCCGGCAATGAAGTAAAAGTGACGATCCGTGAGGGAAAATTTCACCAGATCAAAAGGATGTTCGCGGCAGTGGGAAGGGAGGTCGTATATCTGAAGAGGCTCTCCATGGGACCGCTTGTGCTGGACGGGAGTTTGCCGCCGGGAGCATATCGCAGGCTGACAGAGGAGGAAGAGTCTGCTATAATTAGCCTATAACCAGTTCCGGGGGGGAATGTGGAGAAGGAACGCAGATATGCAAAGATTGAAAGGACCCAGTGTCCTTATTCCATTCATTTTATCTGGAATCATGATCCTGACGGGGTGTGGACAGGAAGAGGCTTCGGGCGGCGTTACAGACGTCACCGACGCCTTGTTTTTGTCTGAAAATGAAGCAGAAGAATCCGGGAACACTTCCGCCGGAGACAGCGGGGTCACCGCCCCGGTTTCGGAGATCGCGGCATCCCAGGAGCAGGGAAATACTCAGAAAGCCAGGAAACTGTCACAAGAAGAATGCGGAGAACTGCAGAATTATATAAATGATACCGGAAATTACGGATTTCTTCTGTCGGTCTACGAAAAGCCGCAGGATCTGAATGCGGAACAGGCCTTCTTTACAGGTGCGGGTCTGGAGCTGAGGATCCCGACGGAGGAAGAGCGGGAAGCCTACATGGAGGAGACCGGCGAGGAAGATACGGTGAACCTGGTCGGGATGAGTGCCCAGCAGGTCTCGGATTATCTCCAGTATAAGGCAGGGGTATCTCTTGACGAGCTGACGAACCCGCCGGGCTGGACCTATCTCGAGGATTATGACACCTTTTATCAGTGCCATGGCGATGAGGAGACCAATATCTGCGAATTTGAAGTGACAGATGCCGCGGCGCAGGGAGATTACTACAGAGTGCACTACAGAGCCCGCAGATACGCGGGGGACCTGGACGGCTGGCACATACCTGTATACGAGGCGATCCTCAAGAGAAACGGCGACAATTACAGATTCTGCGCGAATCGTCTCTGGCTGGAGAACGGTCTTTTGCTCCATTCCTACTGCGAAATAGAGACAGAGAGCTTTGGAAAAGTAAAATTCTGCGCTTATAAACCGGATCGGGATGCTTCGGAGAATATGGATGTCGATTTCTGTTTTGTCAAGGATTCAGATGTGCTGTACAGGCTTGAAGGTATGAACAGCCGGAACATCCGGGAAGACAGGATATTCAGGGATGTGGCTGCGGTGGATCTCGGAGACTATGACGGTGACGGGGTAAAGGAGATCGTCACGATCTGCGAATATGAGATCACAGGAGAAGGGCGGCCGGATGGCCGGGAGGCCCGGCTCTACAGATTTGATGAAGACGGAATACCGCGTCTTGACGAAGGACTGACCGCGAGAATCAACAGTTCCGTGTCAGAAATGTCACTTTCGGGAATCGCCCATTATGTAAAGACAGGAAAGGACCGGGAAAAGTTCGAGGGACGGATCGAAGCATACGCCGCGGAAGTCGCGGAAGCGGATCCGGATTCTTATGATCAGTTCGCCCTTATTTACGTAAATGACGACAGATTCCCGGAGCTTCTGGAGTGGGGAGCATCCGCGGATAAAGGCGCTAAGATCGTGTTCTATCACGACGGGGTCCTTCAGGAGACCAAGGTGAGCAGCGCGTTTTCCTATCTGAACAAAGAGAACCTGCTGCTTAGCAGGAACGGGACAGGGAACCTGTTCACAGACCGGATCTATGTCTACACCGGCAGCCGGTTTGAGGTTTATCAAAGCGGCGTCTTCGGCACGACGGATGCTGCCGTGACAGCTTACACAAAGTCGGGAAAACCGGAATACAACTACAAGTGGGAAGGGTCCACCGTGTCCGAGGCGGGCTACTATGAAGCGCTTGGCTTTATCTATGATGAAAAGGACGCGAAAGACGCGACGAAGATCGAGATGCAGAACGCGGAAGAATTCCTGCAGACATTAAAAAAGTAAAAGTATAAAAAATGCCGCTCTTGGGATGAGAATTCCCAAGAGCGGCATTTTTCCGTCCTTTAGTTGTTGATGCCGTGATGGCAAGTTCTGGTTTCGCTGGTGATAGGAAGGAATGTATAGCCTTCCTTGAGCGCATCCGTGATGAAGCGGTCCATCGTGGCAATAGTGAAATCTTTGATGTCATGGCAGAGGATGAAGGAATTCTCATAGGTGTGGATTCCTTTCATCATGTTCTGGTACAGGACTTCACTGTCCGTAGTGTCGCCGGCGTCGCCGCTGGTGACGTTCCAGTCGACATAGATGTAACCCTTCTCGCCGGATTGTTTGGCCAGTTCGGACATGATTCCCTTGCTGTAGTTCGCGCTGATGGTGTTGGAAGCTCCGCCGGGGAAGCGGAAGATGTCTGTCCTGCAGCCGGTCTGCTCCTGAATGATGTCCTGCATGATGTTGAAGTCTTCCCAATAAGCGTCCGTGCTGGCGTAAATCTCGCTGTATTCGTGGGTGGCGGTATGAACGCCCACGCTGTGGCCGGCGTTGTATTCCGCGCCGATCAGGTCCTGATAGTCCTCATAAGCGGCGGTGACGAAGAAGGTCGCGAGGACCTTGTGGTCATCCAGGATCTTAAGGAGCTCTTCAGTGTATCTGCCGGGCCCGTCGTCAAAAGTCAGGTAGATGATCTTTTTGGGATCCGCTGTGGCAGGCTTTGCGGCTTGCGCGGCAGTGGCGCCTGCAGCAGCGTTTGCGGTGGACCCGGTGCCTGCGGCCCCGCCCGCAGCAGCGGCTTCTTCAGTGACTGGTGTGATGATGGCAGCCGCGGCTGCTTCATCGGCGGATACAGGAATTCTCTTGACAGTAACATATCTGCTCTGTTTTGCCACATTTCCCCATTCGTCCGAGACAGTATAAGTGATGGTGTAAGTGCCGACCTGATCGGTGTCGACACTGCCTTCGGACTTGATCCTGTCGGAGACGTCTCCGTCGGCGTCATCCTCTGCCTGCACGTCGTCCTCCCAGGACTGCCCCTGGAACAGGAAGCCCTCTTCCCCGGAAGGGAAGCTGAATACGGGGGCATTTCTGTCATCGTAGAAGATCTCACGTTCAGCGGTCGCTTTGTTTCCATACTGGTCGGAAACCGTATAGTAGACGCGGCCGTCCTTCTCTTCACTCACGACCTTCGAAGTGATGTCGCCGTCGTGGTTATCTGTGGCGGTGAATCCCTCCTCCTCGTAGGCGTGATGGGGGAGTGTGTAGTAATCATCAATGTGCTTGAGTTCGATCACCGGAGGGGTCGTATCGACTATGACGACGTCTCTGGTCGCGCTGGCCGAGAGCCACATAAACTTGGCGGAGTAGGTTACAGTGTAAGTGCCGGGCTCGTGGATGTTGACTCTCTCAGTAGACACCTTGACAGAGATCGGATGGTGGACGAAAGACAGGATAGACCCGGTAACTTCCGCATCAGCCCCCTGGTCCTTGTAAGGCTCCCCGCATTCCGATATCACGCTGGATTCTCCGATCAGTTTAAAGTCGATCTTCCATTTATTGATGCCGAACACGAATATCAGAATGGCGGCTATGACAAGCGCTGCTATGATCAGGTAGTTTCTGACTGTGTCATTTCCGTTTCGCTTTTTTGGCGAAGAGGCGGCGGAACTTCTATGAATTCTGTTTTCAGGCATATGTGTTTTCCTCCTTCGCAGGATTTAACTATACTTCCTTTTTCGGGCAGGTGTCAATTCCTGCGCGGAAGGAAGGGAAGACCTGCGGGCAGTTGTTGCACACAGGCAGAGGATTGGGTAAGATTAATACAATCCTGAAATAATTAAGGAAAAGAGACAGGAAAGGATTTGGAAAATGGATCTTACACCGGATATCAATGAAGTTATACGGTATCTGGGCTATCGCGGATCAGTCCCGGATGACAGTGTCCGCGCAGAGATCGGGGAATGCATCGGAGATTTACAGAAGGAGGTCACGCCCAGATTTGTATATGAGAAATTCCCGCTGTCTGTCAAAACAGAGCAGGACGAAGCGCCGCTCCTGCGCCTTGGGGATCTGGAGATCCGGAGCAGGGATCTGGCAAAGAATCTGGACGGATGCTGCGGCGTCTACATGATGGCTGTGACGCTCGGCCCCGGCCCTGACCGGCTGATCCGAAGGGCAAGCGTCGGGCAGATGAGCCGGGCGGTGATCCTTCAGGCGGCTGCGGCGGCCATGACAGAGACCTGGTGCGACCGGATCAATGAAAGAATCCGGCAGGAGGCGGAACTCGACGGGCTCTGCACGCGGCCCAGATATTCTCCGGGATACGGGGATTTGCCGCTGGAGTTGCAGAAGGATATCAGCAGGATCCTGAATATGCCCAAGGAGATCGGGGTAAGCCTTACGGATACGCTGCTCATGACCCCCAGCAAGTCCGTCACTGCGCTGATCGGGGTGTCGGACAGGCCGGGAGAGAGCCGGGGCAGGGGCTGCAGCGGCTGTAAAGCGTCCGCAAACTGCGCCTATAGAATCTGAGGGGAGCCGCGGACCGGAGAATGACCGGTTGTCGGATCTTTTAATCGGCATAGAGAAAGTGGGAATAAGATGAGAAAAGATTTGCGAGAGCGCCTGGGAAAGGAATGGCTGGTCTTTGACGGCGGGACGGGGACGATCCTGCAGTCAAGAGGACTGCGGGGCGGAGAACTTCCCGAGACATGGAACATCAGAAGACCAGAGGATATCATAGACCTGCACAGCGGGTATCTGCGCGCCGGATGCGATATTTTCAACACCAATACATTCGGAGCAAACGCGCTCAAATTTCCTGATGATCTGGAGGAGATCGTGACCGCGGCCGTGAATCTCGCGAAAGAGGCGAGGCGCAGGTGCGGGCGGGAGGACGCCTATGTGGCGCTGGATATCGGACCCACAGGGAAACTTCTGGAACCTCTGGGAGATCTTCCCTTTGAGAAGGCTGTAGATCTGTTCGGTGAAGTGGTGAGATACGGGAGCCGCGCGGGCGCGGACCTGGTCCTGATCGAGACGATGTCGGACAGCTACGAGGCGAAAGCGGCGGTTCTGGCGGCCAAGGAGAACTGCGACCTGCCGGTCCTGGTCACCGTAACTTTTGATGGCCAGGGGAAAATGCTGACCGGCGGCAGCGTGGATTCCACAGCGGCACTGCTGGAAGGCCTTCATGTTGACGCAATGGGTGTAAACTGCGGCCTGGGACCCGAGCAGATGATCCCCATCGTAGAGAGGCTCACAGAGGTGTGCAGCGTACCTGTGATCGTCAATCCCAATGCGGGCCTTCCCCGCACAGAAGGCGGCAGAACCGTTTACAATGTCGGGCCTGAGGAATTCGCTGACCGGATGGAAAAGATCGCCCGGATGGGCGTACAGGCCGTTGGAGGCTGCTGCGGCACGACTCCTGAGCACATCCGCCTGACGGCGGAGCGCGTCAAAAAGCTTCCGTTCAAAGAGCCTGTTAAAAAGCACAGAACGGTTGTCAGCTCTTTCTCTCAGTGCGTAGAGATCGGAGGCAGGCCCGTGATCATCGGAGAGCGCATCAATCCCACCGGAAAGAAGAAATTCAAGCAGGCCCTTCGGGACAATGATATCGAGTATATCCTCAGAGAGGGGCTGCGGCAGGAGGATAGCGGCGCTCATATTCTTGATGTGAATGTCGGACTACCCGAGATTGATGAGCCGCAGATGCTGTCTGAAGTTGTTCAGAAGCTCCAGAGCGTGCTGGCGCTGCCGCTGCAGATCGATACCACGGATCCGGCCGCGCTCGAGCGGAGCATGCGCATCTACAACGGAAAGCCCATGGTCAACTCGGTCAACGGCAAAAAAGAGAGCATCGAGACGGTATTCCCCCTCGTCCGGAAATACGGAGGCGTTCTTGTGGCACTGGTACTGGACGAAGACGGGATCCCTTCCGATGCTGAGGGCAGGATCCGCATCGCCCGCAGAATTTATGAGGCGGCGGACAGATACGGCGTTCCCAGGGAGGACATTGTGATCGACGGCCTTGCCATGACGATCTCTTCCGACAATACTTCCGCGCTGGTGACGCTGGAGACGCTTAGGAGAGTCAGAGATGAACTGCACGGTCATACGATCCTGGGCGTGTCCAATATTTCTTTCGGACTTCCCAGAAGAGCGGTGATCAATTCTTATTTCCTCGCGATGGCACTGCAGAGCGGCCTGTCGGCGGCGATCATGAATCCGGGAAACGAGGACATGATGGAAGCCTACAGGGCTTACTGCGCGCTGGCAGCACTGGATCCCCAGTGCATGCAGTTTATCGAGGCCTATGCGGGGACCAGCGACAGGGCTCCTGCCGAAAAAACAGTCAGAGAGACAGACGGGATATCTGCCCCCGCAGGCGGATCCGCGAATACAGCCATGAGCCTTAGAGAGAGCGTCCTGAGGGGGATGGCCCAAAGCGCGGCGGAAGCGGCGAGAACTGCTCTTAAGGATACGGCGGCACTGGATCTGATCGACCGGGACCTGATCCCTGCCCTCGACCAGGTGGGAAAAGGCTTTGAAGCGGGAACAGTTTTCCTGCCGCAGCTTCTTATGAGCGCGGAAGCTGCCAAGGCGGCTTTTGAAGTGGTGAAGGAGTTCCTGCAGGGACAGCCCCAGGAAGTGAAGGGCAGGATCGTTCTTGCTACGGTGAAGGGGGATATCCACGACATCGGAAAGAACATTGTCAAAGTAATGCTGGAAAATTACGGCTACGAGGTCCTTGACCTGGGCAAAGATGTGCCGCCGGAGGTCATTGTTGACACGGCGGACAGAGAGAATATAAAACTGGTAGGTCTCAGCGCGCTGATGACCACGACAGTCGTGAGCATGGAGGAGACGATCCGTCTTCTGCGCGAAAAAAAGCCCGACACCAGGGTGGTGGTGGGCGGCGCCGTGATGACGCAGGAATATGCGGACGCGATCGGCGCGGACTGCTATGCGAAGGACGCGATGGCAACGGTGCACTTCGCGGAAGAAGTGTTCGGAGCCTGACCGGCTGTCAGGAAATGCCGGATCAGCCCTCGACGATCAGATATCTGCCGTCACCGACATCAAATACTTCGGAGGCCTGCATGATATCTTCGCCTGTCATGTCGACTCCTGTCTCTTCAAAATATTTGCGGACAGCCCGCTTACCCTTGACGACGACGGCGAACATCATTTCCAGAAAATCGTCCGCCTCCTCAGGCGTTTCGGCGACTTTTTCGGGAAAAAGCTGCAGCTGGTTCGTGAGAAAACAATCGAGCACTTTTTTGTCATAATTAGCCATAGGTATACCCTCCATAAATCTGTTAAAATTATTTCACAGACAGCGAGGAAGTTCAAGGAAGCGATCACAATTCCGCCCGCACAGGATGCGCCCGGAGGAAAGGAATAAAAATGATAGATATCAGCAAACTGACAGAAAAAGATTTGTGTTTCATGTTCGATCACACCAATCTGAAAGCCTTTGCCACCACCGCGGACATTACCAGGCTCTGCGAGGAGGCCAAGGAATACGGCTTCAGGATGGTCGCGATCAATCCCCTTCACACCCGCCTTGCCAGCTTGATCCTGAAGGGCAGCAACGTGCATGTAGGTCCCTGCATCAGCTTCCCTCTGGGGCAGAATACCATCGAGGAGAAGGGCACCGAGGTCCTTATGGCGATCTCCCAGGGCGCGGATGAGATCGACTATGTGACGAACATCACTGCAGTCAAGGACGGAAACTGGGACTATGTCGAGCGCGAGATGACAACGATCGCGGATATCTGCCGCTCAGCCGGCGTGCTCTCCAAGGTCATCTTTGAGAACTGCTATCTCGAGAAATCTGAGATCGAGCATCTGGCCAAAATATCGCTGCGCGCGAAGCCTGATTTCATCAAGACATCCACCGGCTTCGGCACAGGTGGTGCCACCGTCGAAGATGTAGCTCTCATGAAGCAGGTTGTCGGCGATGATGTGGAAGTCAAGGCAGCAGGCGGCATCCGCGACTGGAAGACCTGCAAGGCAATGATCGAAGCAGGCGCGTCGCGCATCGGCTGCTCAGCCGGCATGCAGATCCTGGAAGGCTTCAGGGCCGAGAGAGGATAAAAAACACAATACAGCAAAAAAAGGGAGCCGCATTTCTGTCTTGGCTCCTTTTTTGTTTCTAATGAGTAAGAATTGTACAGCAGTCAGCTGAGACCGGTCAGATTGATTCCCCGCCTTTTGCTCTCTTGGGCATGTCCTTCCCGTTGGCTTCCTTTGTAATACGTGCATACAGCTCCTTAGCTTCGGGGCAGGGATTCTTGATGTAGTGGAAGAGTTCAGGATCCATCCTTGTGGCCAGAACCTGGGCTTTACTACAGGGATTTTTGATATGGATGATATTTTCAGGATCAGTCTCGACCGCAAAGCACTGGATGCTTTCGGAAGGGTTTGCAATATATCGAATAGGGTATATCCCAGACTCATTCCTTAGGGAAACGCTGAATAATTAACCGCATTCTGCGTTCACTCTGATTAAGACCGCTTTTTAAAGCAGCCGTTATCCAATTAATAGTTTCAGAGACTGATTATCTCTGAGAAATGGCTCTATATCTGCTTTCTGTGGGGATCTTTTTCCAGATTTTCCAGAAAAAGGGCGCACTACACCCCGCAGAAGGCTTCTGTTCGCCCGGCTCGTGCACACATTAAGAGATTGGCACTTGCGAACAGGATATTAAAGCGATGAAAATTCTTCGCAATTCCGCGGTAAACTACTTTGGAGTATCCGAACTGCCGTTTCAAGATCAGAAACGGATGCTCCACTTTACAACGGACAGAGGATTTCCGATGCTCCATCTGTTTGTCCCAGTTAATCCCTTTATAGCTGTCTGATGTTTTCAAGCTGCTGGGACGGACATTGGTGCGGTACTTCACTTCGGAAAGGTGCTTGTTCTCCTTTACTTCAGGACGTTTCGCCATTCCGCTGTATTCGGAATCGCCATACATTACGTGGTCGTCTTCCCGGATCAGTTTGTGGGCTTCGTCTATATCATGTACATTTGCCGAAGTTGCAGTAATCGTATGGACATAGCCACTCCCGGCATCCACACCGGAATGGATCTTCATTCCGTGGTACCACTGATTTCCCTTTTTGGTCTGGTGCATCTCGGGATCGCGCTTGCCGCTTTGATTCTTTGTTGAGCTTGGAGCATTGATAATCGTTGCATCCACGATCGTTCCGCCGCGCATAATCAGACCGGCCTTCTCCAGACGAGTATTCACATCCGCAAAGATCTGTTCGCCGATGTGATGCTCTTCCAAAAGATGGCGGAATTTCAGGAGCGTGGTTGCATCAGGAACCTGTTCCTTATAAAAGTCGATGTGCATGAAGGATAGTACGGTTTAATAAGATCAATCCACTCATTCCAGGGGATTATCTTATCCATCATATTGAGAAACTCCTCACGGCGGGTTTTCTTCTTCCGCTTCGAGTATTCAACATCAGTGAAAGTCTGTTGTTGCATAGGGTGCACCACCTTTCTCGATACCTATATCTCTATTTTATCGTAATGGTGCGTTACTTTCATGGGAAATGCGATTAAATCAGCGTTTCCTTAGATTTACTAAAGCTGTGTCACACACCGCGCGGAGAACTGTCCCCTGCGCGGTCTTACGGAATGCGCTTATCCAGCAAGGCGATGCAGTTCTGCATTGTCTTGATC
>Ga0256404_1006034_pt1 | contig 20547 bp, 18 predicted proteins | sample RumenRJG_01DNA_FD_185990 | JGI IMG/M metagenome (GOLD analysis project Ga0256404, IMG submission 185990) | Bovine rumen microbial communities from Lethbridge, Alberta, Canada - RJG_01 | ecosystem: Host-associated > Mammals > Digestive system > Stomach > Rumen | place: Canada: Alberta | collected...
GCCACCGCCGTGGCCTTTGGCTGGTTGCCAGCTCTGTTTCCAAATTGCTTCTGCAAAGTTACATAAAATATATGATATGTGCAAATAAAATATATATTATTTTATATAAAAATATATTTTTCTTTCATGTGTCATTTATAAGACTCCAGGCACACGATGCGAATTACTTATAAATATACAACACTGCAGAGGCTTGTTTTAAGCCCCTAGAACCCTTCATTTCACTTACTAGTACAAAACGGAGGGTTTACTAGTAATAAGCCGCCCGTTTACTAGTAGTAAGCGTCAGGCTTGCTTCCAGCCCTGTCTGGGGCACTTTTTCAAATCAAGTTGTATATACGGTATATTATGCATTTTCTGTATGAAGGCACTGCGTTGCACGTTGCACGTTGCATCTCAACTTCTTCATGTTGAAATAAGGGCAAACTAAAGTTTATATATTTATATATAATATATATTATATATAAATATATAAAGGCAAATCAACAGTATATGGAACGTAAAATTAAAATCACTAAATGCAACGTGCAACGTGCAACGTTAGCATTATACCCCTAATGATTTTTACTAAATGTATGCATGAAATAGACATTAATATACATCGGCTAATTATTTTTGAAAATTGACAAACAAATGTTTGCTATGCCCTATATTTTTTGCTACCTTTGTAGGTGACTTCATAAAGAAGTTGGCAGTAGGGTATTGCCCTAGGTTGCTCTAGAGATGTTAACTAGAGTATAAACCATTAAAAACACATAAGTTACAAACTAGACAGTAAACAAATTGCATAATAAATGAGAGGGTAGCGGTCCTCTTTGCGGTGGCGATAGTCACCATATTATAAACGACATAAAAACTTGAGAAGCAGTTCTCGATAGTCTAATCGCCAATTAGAAAAAATAATCTTCTAGAGAAACTGCCAGATCTCATGTTCCGCATTGTGGAGCGTGGGTCTGGTAAGTAATGAAGATAATTTGGCGATTAGACTAATTATTTGCCAGCCCACTGACTCCACATCATCTTAATACAAGTGTTTTATTTCAAATAGATTTTAAATGACAAATTTAAATAATGGAGATGACCTCCAACCAGAACCTCCAGAGTCACTGCCTGCGGGGCTGCCCCTGTCTTTTCCCTTTCTTCAACTGATTGAATATTGCATAAGCTGCGATAATTGGGAAGAAGTCTATCAAATATTCACCATGATAAACAGATTACTAAGATATGTAGGCACGAAACAAGACTACGACTTGCTGGACAGTGCTGAAAAAATGCTGAAAGAACGTTCTCATGGCTTTGTCTTTCACGACTCAAAGATTACGATGGAGCAGCCCTGCATCAATGGTCCGATGTATGAAATCAAGAATAACGAACACATAAATCTTGGTGGTGATGGAATCAATGAAAAGTAATAAGCTCCTGCCTGGAGTGACCTTCTCAGGCCCCATCACTGTCAACGGTCCTATGTTTGATATCCATGACAATCATCATGTGACTATTGTCAGCAATACGAAAGAAGGGAAGTCAGATGCTACGGCATCTGCTGAACTGTCCTCTAAAACAGCTCAGCATTATTGGACAAGGTTGCAGCAGGCAGGGCTGGTGGATGGGCAGAACAAGCCCCTTGTCTCACGCCCACAAGCAGCACTTATTGCCTATGAGATGTCCGAAAGGCTGGAAATAAGGTTCAGGTGGAAATGTTTTGAGGATTTCTGGCAACGCAAGAACATGAGGAATGACTACAATGATGCACTCAATCAGTTGCAGTCGCTCAAGTTCCAAGATTTGTTGAAAAAGATTTTCTCTGAGTAACAGTCAGTTACGACAACCCGTACCCCCTACGCGTACCCCCTGCGTAGGGGGTTTTTTATTTTCTTTCCCTCTACCTTTGCATCATCGCAAGCTGAAGAAGCGAACGATGACGCTCCTTGACATGTTGTAACAGAATAATATTCATTTCGGTGGCCAGTCCTGCCTTGGCGACCTTTTTTCGCATAAAGGCAGGCCATTCATGAAGTAGCTCTGTCGTGAGACAGGGCTGCTTTTCCATTATTATATACCTTATTATTAAATTAATGAATTATGAATGAATTAATTACAAATAGCCAGCGAATGACTTCGCTGGAGATAGCCGAGGTGACAGGAAAGCCTCACAACGATGTGCTGAAAGCCATCAGAAAGATGGAGGATGCATGGGTGAGAGTACAAGGGGGAAAATTTTCCCTCTTGCAAAAAACATATGTTCTGCCTAACGGCGGAACCAAGTCACAACCTTTCTACAACCTGACCAAAACCGAGTGCTTATACATCGCCACCAAGTTCAGCGACGAGGCGCGAGCCAAACTCGTTTTGCGTTGGGAGCAATTGGAAAAGGAGCGCATCATGCAAGGGGCAATTCGCCACATGCTGGTAACCGACTCCGACATCATGAACGAAGCCGAGCGCATTGTAACCAACACTTTGGTCAACAGCAACCGCAATGCCGACGGCTGTTTCACAGCTTCGGACATTGCCAAGACCATCGGCATAGATGTACAAGACCTGAACAGCTTCCTGGTGGACAGGGGCATTCAGAAATGGAGGCGAGGGCAGTTTCGCCTCACCGAGAACTACGAGGGGCGCCACCTTACGGAAGACCGCCTCTTTATCTACTACTCCAAGGAAGGAAAGCAGAAGAAGCAGACCTATTTGGTATGGACGCAGAAGGGTGCTGACTTCATCAACAGCCTTCTCTAATTGAAGTAATCCTATTATTCACATTTTTAATTTTACAGAATTATGAGAAAACAAAACAATTCAAAAGAACAAAAGGGTAAAGTAAAAGTGCACTGCTACAGAAAGCAAGTCACTATCACTTTTTTTATTGACAAAACAGCCATAGCAAAACTCAACGAACTGCAGGGCGTTGTAAGTCCCGAGCTGTATGAGATGATGCTACTTGCATTGGCTGGTTTCTGTGAAGATGTGCAAATGATACTGGCTGAGTGCTGGGTTGACTTTGCACTGAACAACAACATAGGCTGCACATGCTGCCTTTCAATCGACAATGCGTTAGAGAAAGGCTATTGTTTCATAGCCATCGAAAAGGGCATTGACATGCGCCAATTCGTAGAGACATGGAACAAACTGATCACGTTAGAACACAGTAAGAATTAAACTAACCCGAGTCGGAAGATGAGCGAAGAAAAGTATCCGGATGTAATTGAGCTCAAACTAAAACTTTGCTTTTCGGATGCTCATTAAAAACGATTCATTATGAAAGAAAAAACTGAAAGTACTGTAAAGAAGTACATTGAGCTTCCAGAGGAAGCACTGAAAAGCCTGAAAGACGGCAAGTTTGTAGAAGGTACACTGCACGTGGACAAAAAAACTGGCAAGATTATATTCAATGCCTGGAAACGCAAGCCCAATACCAGCAAGAAAGACAGGGTGATTTGCTACCACTCCAACGGCTGGCTGAAGGAAAGCGACAACAACCTGAAGTTCTTCGCTTCAGTAAGCAAGCGAGTAGGGGCGGTGTGCGCTTGTCAGACCATGGATGACGAGTTGCAATATGTGACCGAAGAACTCTTCCAGAAGATCGAGAACGGAGAAATTGATTCCAATAACCTTAAACTCTATTAAACTTATGGAGAAGATTGTAACTATCGTAGCGGTAGGCGCATACGCTGAGCGCCAGTACCAGAAACAGGACGGAACTACTGAATATTTCAAGAGTCGTGGCTTGGTGATGAAACAAGGTGGCGACACCTTCTACGGTGAGATGACAGGTGATTTCGCCTCGAAGAACCGAGAAACGCAGTTCCAAGAGAATATGTTCTATCAAGTACGAGGTAATTGGCGCCACCGTACCTGGGGCGATAACAATGACCGCCATGAGAACATGTTCTACATTTCTGACATTCAAACCTTATGATTGTTTTTGGCTTTTGGATTTATTAAGGAATTCTGAACTGCGCTTCCAGGACTAAAATTGCTTCGCGATTTCTTAACGTCCTTCCAACGATGTTCAAATTCCTTATAAAAAGCCCCTAAAACAATCAGAGATAACAATCTAAAACACAAAGAAAAATGTTTGGAGCACAAAGAAGATTTTTTAATCCGACGATACCAGTAGATGAACAGAAGTTCTACGAGCTGGTGAGAGACAAAGAGAGCAATGCCCTGATTGACGGTTACCGTCAATCAGGCGATGCCGAACTGAAACGAAAGTTGCCTGCCTTTATCTTCCAGGCCACTTTTGACGAAACCCCATCCAAGAAAGGCAAGTTGGGCGCTTGGCGCAAGCAAGCAGCCACAAGATTGACTGGTTTGGTGGTGCTGGATATTGATCACGTGGAAAATCCCATAGAATTAATTAATGGAAAATGGAGAATGGAGAATGGAAAATTAGTGGCTCGCGATGAGTGGGTGGCCAATCATCATTATCCATTATCCACTATCCATTCTGCATTGGAAAGAATTCTTTTGGTGTATGTCACGCCTTCAGGCAAGGGTTTGAAGATAGTTTTCAAAGCCAATTTAGCATGGGGCAATTTGGCCGACAACCAGATTGAGATGGCCAAGCTCTTAGGCGTCGAAGCAGATGAAAGCGGCAAAGATGCCAGCCGTATGGCATTTGTGTGCAAGGAAGAAGATATCCAATTTATTAACCAAGAATTATTTACTTATGAAAACAAAGAATTTGCTGAGAAATACAATGATCAGTACCGCAATGGTAATAGTAACCCTGTTAATCATAGTAGTGTGGCCCATCAGGAAGATGGATCATTGCCTACAGAAAACAGGTCGCTGGCTGCTGAGCCTTTATCGTTGATACCCCTCAGTCAGCAGTTGATACCCCTCAGTCAGCAAGCTGACAGCTCCCCTAATAAATCAGGGGAGCAACTTCTCCAAGCTCCTCCCTTAAACAGAGGTGCAAATTGTTTTACTCCTCCCCTTATGAGGGGAGGTGCCCAGGGGGCAGAGGGGTCTAATTCTCCATTGATACCCCTCAGTCAGCAAGCTGACAGCTCCCCTCAATCAAGGGGAGCAGCCAGAGGGACAGTTCTCCAAGCTCCTCCCTTAAACAGAGGTACAAATTGTTTTACTCCTCCCCTTACGAGGGGAGGTGCCCAGTGGGCAGAGGGGTCTATTCTCCAAGCTCCTCCCCTTACGAGGGGAGGTGCCCAAGGGGCGGAGGGGTCTAATGCTCCATTGATACCCCTCAGTCAGCAAGCTGACAGCTCCCCTCAATCAAGGGGAGCAGCCAGAGGGACAGTTCTCCAAGCTCCTCCCCTTATGAGGGGAGGTGCCCAGGGGGCAGAGGGGTCTAATGCTCCATTAAATTTCAAGGGAACCCCCTACACTGAAATTATAACCAAGTGGTGGGAAAAGCAAGGCGGTGTGCCACAAGAGGGAGAGCGTAATGTCAAGCTCTACCAGTTGGCAGTAAACCTAAGGGCTATTACTGATAACAACAAAGCCTTGCTGTTGCAGATCATGCCAAGGTTAGGGCTGAGCGACCAAGAGTTTCAGAGCATCATTGATTCTGCTTGCAAGGAACAGCCTAAGGGTATTTCAAAAGTAATGCGTGAGATTTTGGAGGGCAAGGATGTTCCTGTAGAGAAGTATGATGACAGCATCGACAAAAAGTTGTGGCTCTGGGGCAGGGAGTTTGAAGAACTCTCCCAGTATTACCCCATCCTGAAGGATATCACCAAAGGCTTGAAGCCCAATCAGTATGCATCAGCCTTCTTTGTGGCAGGAGCCTTCTTTATGGCACTGATGACACGCTGCTGGTACAGGTTCTACCACCGTCCGGAAGAAAAGAGGCGACTCAATGCTTCCGTTATCATCGAAGGTGACCCAGCAAGCGGTAAGAGTTTTGCCACCAGGCTTTATAAGATTTTGATGACACCTATCTTTACTGCCGATAAGGTGGGAAGGGATGCCATCAATGCTTATCGTGAGCTGATGAAAACCAAGGGTGCCAACAAGGAGAAACCCACCAAGCCCAAAGTGGTAGTCAGGATTCATCCTGCCCGAACATCCAACGCTCAGTTCATACAAGATATGGTAAATGCTGTTGAGGTGGTGGATGGTGAGGAAATGCAGTTGCACATGCTGACTTTCGACACTGAGTTGGACAATACCTTGAATATCCAAAAGGGTGGTTCTTGGATTGACAAAATCTCTTTGGAACTCAAAGCTTTCCACAATGAAGAAGATGGTCAAGCCTACTCGAATGTAGATTCCATTATGCAAGACTTTATCGTTACCTGGATCTATGTCTATACAGGTACTCCCATCGCATTGAAGAAGAAAGTGAATGAACGCAATTTCGGTTCTGGTTTGGCCACACGCCTTACTTGCATCCCACTTCCCAGCACCAACTTCGAGATGCTGACACGTGAAGATCATGTAGATTACGAGAGCGATGAACGCCTGAAAGAGTGGGCTATGAAACTCGACCGCATGAAGGGCGAGTTGCCCATGCAAAAGATAGTGGATGCCCTCTTTGGCTGGACAGAACGCCGTATGGCCGATGCAGCCTACAATGAGTCGAAGGCAGACGAGATGTTGCTGAAGCGTTGTGCCTATCATGGTGTGAACTTTGCAGCTCCTTTCATCATCATGCGACACTGGGACGAGTTGAAGAAAGATGGCGAGTTCTGGTGTGGAGCATTTGGCACCGACGAGATAGATCAGCGTTTGGCTGAACTGATTGTCAATATCCAATATGCTTGTCAGAAACATTACTTTGGTGCAATGGCAGAGAAGTATTTTGACGACAAGACCAGAGATGCAGCCGTGAATCGTCAGCGTCAGCAAAAGACCATTGATGCTTTCAATCGTTTACCTGAAGAATTCACCTATGAGGATGTGATGCGTTGTTTCAATCTAGTCAAAGCAAATACAGCCCGTATGAGTGTTCTTCGTTTAAAAGAAGATAAACTCATAGAAGAAGCAGATGGCTTTGTGGAAAATGGCATCAAAAAAGCTCGTTTCCGTAAGACAGGTAAAATAATTGGGTGACGTCACACGTCACACGTCACATTTATTTTTTCGATTATGTTAGACAGAACCAAACACCTCTCCGAGCACTTTTCGCTCGGAGAGTTGACCAAGACCAGTTTCAAAACTGAAGATAATAATGAGCCTCCATTGGAGGCAGTAGAGAACCTGATAACCCTCTGCGAGGATTGGCTGGAGGAGCTTCGCTTCAACTATAACACCATTTATGTGTTGAACAGTATCGAGGACTATTACACCTCTAAAGAAGTAGAACCATTAGTGATTAACCAGGGCTTCAGGTCCTATCAAGTCATGCTGGCGATGAAAGAAGCAGGGTTAAATCCTTCTGAAACCTCGAATCACATGAGGGGTTGTGCAGTGGATATCCGTTGCGCAGGGGTGGAGCAAGCTCTCCGCTACATGACCATCCTGATAGACATTGCCGACCAGAAAAAGCAAGAGTTTGATGAACTAATTCTTGAACGAAAAACCATGCGGAGCGAGGGAGGCACTCCAACCAGCTATGTCTATTGGCTGCATTTTGCAGCCCGACCGAAGGATAATCGCAGAAAGATTGGGTTTATACTGCAATAGTTAACGAATATGGAAAAAGCGGAAAGTTAATTCCGCTTTAGCTAAAATCTGTTGATTGCTTTCTGAAAGTTTCATTTTCTGAGTTGATTTCAGCCGTGCAGTCTGTGAAGATAGCACGGCTTTCTTATTTGTGTAATCATAATACTCTTCTTCAAAATCTGCTGATTATTTGTAAGTAATTGATACACAGTAATATTGAAAAGGCAAAAACGGCAAAAGGAACAAATTGGGAACAAAAATTTCAAAAACCCCAAAATGAAAACATCTGCTTAACAAATCTTAACGAGGAAAACAACGGCAATTTTCCGATTTTGACATTTGTAGAGTGCAAACCCATAAAACATTCTTCACTCCAAATTCTATCAAAAATCATAGGAATCTCAACGGCTTTTGCGTTAAAATCGGTGAAAAATGTCGAAAAACATCATTCAAGCGTCATTTATATTGCGAATAAGGGAATATTATCAAATAATATTTGTATCTTTACGCCGTTTTATATAAAGATGTGAGACAATGGAAAGAAAGTTGAACAGAATTAAAACAGCATTGGTTGATCAAGGTAAAACTAATAAGTGGTTGGCTGAGCAATTAGGCAAAGATCCAGCTACAATAAGCAAATGGTGTACTAATGTTAGTCAGCCTTCATTAGAAATGATGATGAGGATAGCAAAACTTCTGAATGTTGAGATGAACGATCTTGTTCGTTTGGAAGCGATGCCTGATCCAGTAGTTAAAAGTGATAAAACAAATAAAAAATAGCTATGGCAAAAAGGTTCTTTACTAATCGAGAGGGCAATACGCTTATGAAAGAGTTCGAGGGCTTGCTCGAACACAATTCATCTATCAAATGTTTGGATTCTGTCGTAGGGTTTCTGCGAGCATCTGGATATTTTACGCTTCGCCCATTTCTCAACAGTATCAATAAAGTTCGCATCCTCATTGGTATAGATGTAGATAAGTATATCGCCAATGCACACAACAAGGGACAATTGTTCTTTGGTGCTGAGGAGGAAGTCAAGCAAGATTATCTCGCACAACTTCGGAAAGATATTGAACACTCAAATTATTCTAAAAATGTTGAGGAAGGTATCTTTCAATTAGTAGAAGACCTTGTCAATGGGAAATTGGAGCTTCGAGCTCATCCTAGCAAGAAAATCCATGCAAAGATATATCTCTTATATCCTGAGGATTACAATGAATATACATTCGGTGCAGCAATCACTGGTTCAAGCAATCTAAGCGGTAATGGTTTAGGAATTAGCCAAGAAAAACAATACGAGTTTAACGTTAAGCTTACGGATTATGAGGATGTAAAGTTTGCCAAAGATGAATTTGAAGAACTTTGGAAAGAAGCAGAAGGCTGTCCTATTACGGCAGAGGATATAAAAGCAGGTCCGATTCAGCAAACCTATTTGAATGGTGATGTAACTCCATACGAACTTTACATAAAGATGCTCATGGAGTATTTCTCTGATAGAGTTCTCGCAACGGATGCTCATGATGCCTTTGACATGCCAGAGGGTTATGACAAATATGAATACCAGACGGATGCTGTTGTTGAAGGTTACAAGAAATTGTTAAAGTATGATGGTTTCTTTCTTGCTGATGTTGTGGGTCTTGGTAAAACTGTAATCGCTACAATGATAGCAAAGCAGTTCTGTATCGACAATGGTTATGAGAACACAAAGATTCTTGTTGTATATCCTCCTGCTGTTGAGCAAAACTGGAAACAGACATTCAAGGATTTTGGGCTTGACAAATATACACGCTTCATTAGTAACGGCAGCCTAAAGAAGGTGCTTGATGAAGACAACTATGATTATTGGAATGCTGATGAATATGACCTTGTCCTTGTTGACGAGGCGCATAAATTCCGTACACATACCAATTCAGCATTTACAGAGTTACAGGAAATTTGTAAAATGCCTAGAGTTGAAACTGGAAACATTCCAGGATTCAAGAAGAAGGTTATGCTCATTTCAGCAACTCCAATGAATAATACACCAGCAGATCTTTATAACGAGATTCTACTTTTCCAAGACCCACGATGTTGTACAATTGATGGAGTACCAAATTTGACTTCCTTCTTTAGCCCACTGATTGTTGAGTTCAAGAAATTACGTCGTGACCCCAACTACGACCTGAAAAAATTCAAGGATCTTGCAGAGAAAGTCCGTGACCGCGTAATCAAACCTATTACCGTTCGCCGTACACGTACAGACATTGAGGCCATTCCTCGTTATTACAAAGATGTTCAGGGATTCCCAAAGGTTGCTCCCCCTGAGATGAAAACCTATGAGATGAATGATCGTATAGCCGATATGTTTGAAGCTGCAATGAATACCTTGGTAAAGGATTTGACTTATGCACGTTATCAGGCTATTGCATACTTGCTACCAGAAAAGAGCGAAGGACTCTATGATAATGCGGAATTGATTTCTCGCAGTTTGGCAAGTATTCGCAAGAATGGATTGGTAAAACGATTGGAAAGCAGTTTCTATGCCTTTAAGACTTCCATCGGCAGATTCCGTGATGCTAATATGAACATGATACGAATGTTCGAAAATGACCGTGTGTTTATCGCTCCAGATCTTGACATCAACCATCTTTATGACCTTGGTCTTGATGATGACGAAATTGAAGAACGTCTGAATCAGAAGGCTGAGGAAAATCCGAAAAATGCAGTTTTCAAGGCAGAGGATTTTGAACCAGAGTTTATTGAAATGCTGCAAGCTGACCAACGTGTTCTCGAAGCATTGTGCGCTGATTGGGACACCGTTGACGTAGAAGGAGCAGATGATTCCAAGTTTGCCAAGTTTAACGACATTCTGAAACATGAACTTTTCAAAAAAGACCGCAATCCAGGACAGAAATTAGTCATCTTCTCTGAATCTGTTGATACTGTTGAATATCTTGAACGTAGAATTAACCGAAAAGATGTTTTGGTTATCTCCTCTGGGAATCGAAATAAACTCTTCCAGACAATTCAAGAGAACTTTGATGCTAACTACAAGAAAAGTGCTCGCAAAAATGATTATAACATCATTATAACAACAGATGTATTGGCTGAAGGTGTGAACTTGCATCGTTCAAATATCATCATCAACTATGATACACCTTGGAACTCTACCAAACTGATGCAACGTATCGGTCGTGTGAACCGTATTGGTTCTGAGGGCAAGAACATATACAACTATGTATTCTATCCTTCCCGTCAAGGTAATCAGATTATCAAGTTGAACCAGATAGCACTTTCAAAGATTCAAACATTCCACTCTACATTTGGAGAGGACAATCAGATTTATTCACAGGAGGAAATCATTGACCGCAATCTGGAGAAGTTGTTTACAGAAGGAATGAAGGCTGAGGAAGGAGAGTTTAATGAGGAAATTCCTTTCTATGAGGAACTTCGCTCACTCTATCTCAATGACCGTCGAGAATATAACCGTATAGCAAAGATGTCACTTCGTAGCCGTACTGGTCGTGAACCTCGTGAAATAGATGGTGTACAATTGTCACAAGATACACTGGTATTTCTCAAGACTAATATGAGAAAGAGTTTCTTCCGTTCTAGTGATGAGTCAATAGAAGAATTGTCTGTTGTCGATGCTCTCAAATATTTCAAAGCAGATACAGCCGAAGAGAAAGTTGAACGAATAGAACATCATCATGATCACGTACTGAAAGCACTAGAAAAGTTCCGTCAGCTGCGTAATCAGGAGCAAGTTGAGGAAGAGACAATGACACAACAGGCAGGTTCTGCCATGGGTGCCCAGGTCGGTATGGCTGCAAACTTGTTGAATTTATTTTTGCCGGAGATTCAAGACCAAGCCTTATATCAGCAAGTAGTTCAACTTCGTGTCCTTGCTGAACGAGGTGTCATTACTGTCATTGCTAAGCGCTTACAACGTATGCAAAAAGAAATGACTCGTGGTAAACTAAAACATGATGATGCCCTTTCTCAAATCATTGACATGGCAAAGAAGTACAATGCTTATTACCTTAGCAATGAAGAGTTAAAGCATGAAACTGAGACAGAAGCAGATATTATTTTAAGTGAATCATTCAAATAAAACAAGATATGGATTACCGTTCAGTTATTGAATCAAAATATAACCGTCAGAATTGGCAAGCTCTTCTCTATGATATTTTTCGTAATAAAATCCAATTCTGGCAACAGCCACAGCCAGTTCCCGTTGACAAGGATATGGCTAAAAGAGCCCTCTATACAGGTAAGATCACTTTGCCTGATGGTCATGTTATTGCCATCTACGAAGTAGAACTTAGCGATAGTGTCATCATTGAGAGAAATCGAGCAGGCATAAGAAATCTACTATTGAGCAGTTGGCGAGGAATGGGATGTTCTGGTGCCTTTATGTTCTGCTTCCGTCAGAATGAGGCCGTATTGCGTTTCTCTTACGTCAGCGAATCCTTTGCTTTTGCTGAAGATGGTTCGTTAACAAAAGAAAGCACTGATACCAAAAGGTTTACCTATCTTTTGGGTGAAGGCCATCGTTCTCGTACTGCAATAATGCAATTTGAAGATCTCAAAAAAAGTGCCCTTGACCTAAAGGCCATAACCAAGGCTTTCTCTGTAGAAGCACTTTCCGATCTCTTCTTCAAGGAATACAAGAAGCAATATGAGGACATCATTGAGTTCATCACAGGCAAGCGTATGGTCAAAGTGGCAAATAAGTGGGAAGAACAGGTTACTGGACAACCATGTCGTGAGATTATGCAGGAGTTCTGCCAGTTCCCTGACTCAGAAAAGTCTGTACGTGATTATGTAAAGAAACTCATGGGTAGATTGGTATTCATCCAGTTCCTTCAAAAGAAGGGATGGATGGGATGCTCTGCCGGAGAGTTTTGGAATGATGGTGATAAAGAGTTCGTTCAGAATCTTTTTGCCAATACTTCACACAAGAATACTTTTGTTGACGATGTTCTCGAACCACTTTTCAATGACATCAACACTAAGCGAACTGGTGATATTACAAGCAGTCCAAATGTTGGTACAGGTATCAAGATTCCATATCTCAATGGTGGGCTCTTTGAAAAGGATGACTACGATAAGACCAAATTCCCATTGCCTGCCAAGTTTATGAAAAACTTGCTCGATTTCTTTGCATCGTACAACTTCACCATTGATGAAAATGATCCTGATGATGCAGAGATTGGAGTTGACCCAGAAATGCTTGGTCGTATCTTTGAGAATCTGCTTGAAGACAATAAAGATAAGGGCGCGTTCTACACACCAAAGGAGATTGTTCAGTACATGTGCCGTGAGTCTCTGATTGCTTATCTTCAAACAGATGTCAATGATGAACAAACAAAGGATGCTATTCGTCAGTTTGTGACTACATACGATGCTTCAATACTATCAGAAGAGTTGAAAGAGTCTGTTGACCAGAAACTTAAAGACGTTAAGATATGTGACCCAGCCATCGGATCGGGTGCTTTCCCTATGGGCTTGCTCCGTGAACTTTATGCTTGTCGTAAAGCTATCGAAGGTATTGATGAAGAAACAGCCGTAAGTATTAAAACACATATCATCCAGAACAATATCTATGGTGTAGATATTGAGAAGGGTGCTGTGGATATTGCTCGTCTTCGTTTTTGGCTTGCTCTTATTGTAGACGAGAAGAATCCTCATGCTTTGCCAAACATGGACTTCAAGATTATGCAGGGCAACTCTCTTCTCGAACAATATGAAGGAGTCGAACTGTCTGGAATGTCGCTTGATGAACAAAAGAAAAGGAAGACTAAGAAAGGGCAGGCATGGCAAGCCACTTTAGCATTTGATGAACAGGATGCACTTGATAATATTCAACATGCAATCAAGGAATACTATCTCACTGATGATCAGACTTCAAAATCCAATCTTCGTCGCATCATCAATGAGAATGTTCGTAGCTACATTGTCAATCTGAAGGGATGTACATCAGTAATTCAGACTAAGATTGCTAAATTACCTATCCCGAATGACCAATTTTTCCTTTGGCACATTTACTTCAAAGAAGTATTTGACAATGGAGGATTCGATATAGTGATTGGAAATCCTCCTTATGGCGCTGATATAGATAAACTTGTAGATGTTTATGGCAAATTGTACCCAGACACTTCTCATGGATATAAAGACATTTACAAGTATTTCTTTGATTGCTTCATCAATAAAGCTAAATATAATGGTATTTTGTGCTACATTACACCAAACACTTATTTAAGACAGCCAAGGTATGGTGATTTACGCAGAGTCCTATTGAATTATAATTTGAAGCAAATTCTTGACTTAGGTGAGAATATTTTTGAAGAAGCGGTTGTAACAGTAGCCGTAACTCTTTTACGTTGCCAAAACAAAAAAGGCAACGTATCCTTCGTGGATCTCACAAAAGTTATAAACAACAATAATGCAGAAGAGAAACTGTCTTCTATATCATTTGCAAGTATAGATCAAAGTAAATGGGATAAGACGCCAAATAATATTTTCATAGAGAATATTGTTGAGATAGCCACCGAGACAGAATCTCTCGGTGATATTATGAAATTCAAGGATGCGGGCATCAATTACCAGAGAGTCAATGTGGGACTAGCTCAAAAAGGGAAATCGGATCTTAGCAGTCGCCTTTTGTACGAAGGGGAGAAAGAATCTGATAGCCACATCCAATTTTGGAAAGGAACTGATATAAATGAATATTATATATCCCCAATCACAAATAGATTCTGTCGTCCGAATATAGAACTAGCAAGCAATGAGCGTGTTATCCTAAATGCTGATTATTTTTCTATTGCTCCAAAACTCATATGGAGACAGACAGCGCCTTATCCTATCTGTACTGTTGATTATGATGGAGTATGGTTCGGAAGAAGCATTCAAGCAGGAATTATTAACCCCAATTATAAGAATAAGGTTTCGTATGAATATCTTTGTGCTTTGCTCAATTCCAAATATCTAAGATACCTTTATGAGCAGAACGTGAAAGAAGGTGGTCGGGTATTCCCTCAGGTAAAGTTAGAGAAATTAAAGCCACTTCCTATTGTGATACCAACGGATGAACAGAAGTCAGAAATAGAAGATTTAGTAACGAAAACCATCTCGGCCACAAATAGTGGTGATTTTGATACTGCACAGATATTAAAGGCAACCATTGATCAAAAAGTATTTGAGCTCTATAATGTTGAGCCTTCAACTATTGTGTAATGTTCAATCCTAGCAAATACATAATCGATAATAAAACAATGGCTACACTTAAAGAATTATACACGACATTGAAGTCACTTAGGGACATGAATCTTCCTGTGGATGACAAATTGCTGAAAGCGGCAGATAACCTCGAAGAGAAAATCATCAAAGAGGAAATTCTACCAGCACTCAGCCAGAATATCGAGCCACAACTGAGCGAGATTCAGCGTGATCTTGTTCTTGTGGTTGAGTACCATCCAGGCGAGCCTCTTAGTGTTGCACTCTCACGTAAAACAAAGATTAGTGAGATTATTGACGCAAAGACTTTAACCCCAAAGTCAAGTAAACCTGTATCAAGTTCTGAGAAACCAGCATCCGTTGAGCCTCATGTGCCAACAAAACACATAGAGAATCCAACGAAGGGGTTGCGTGTAACTTTCCCTGATGGTACTGTAATCTGGCATAAAGCCGCTATCAATACATTCGTGGATGCACTCCGCAAGGTTGGCCTTGACCGCATTTCGAAAGTGGGCATTGAACATGGCGGCTACAACCTTGTCGGTAAAGACAAGCGTCCACCTGTTCCAGGGCGAGTATGGCAGCATGAAGTCGATGGTTGGTATATCTATTCTAACATCAGCAACGAAACAAAAGCTGAAGACCTGATAAAGATTTCTAAGTTCTACAAGTTAGGAATGAAAGTAGAAGAAGGAAAGCCAAATAGCAAATAAAAATTGCATGGTGAAAGTCTCGATACCAGAAATGGAAGAAACTGGAAATACTCCAGAAATAGCTTTCTCGCAAATAATGCTACTCGCAGAAAGTGCAACGAAGCGTTTATCTGTTGGACATCGAAAGAATGATTTGACAGATGCTATTGGTACGCTGTTATATATGGGGCAAAATTTTCTCAAACAAGCGCAATCCCTTCAGACTTTAGCAGAACAGGAACAAGATGCAGTATCTTGTTACGGGCTTATACGAATGCAGGCAGATAATCTTTGTGTAATGTATCGCATTTTTGCCAATAAGGACGAAACTGAGACTACATTCAGGTATTTGCTTTACTTTTTGGACGGAAACAGGAAGCGAAAAGAGGCTCTTAGTTTTGATTATCAACATGATGGATACTGTACAAAAGAGGAATATGATTCTATCCATAATCAAGTTATTTCTGCCAGAGCAAATGCAGAATTTATGATTGAAACTTGCCTAAGGCTGCTTGATAATCATCCTTATAAGACACTGAATCCAACTCTCTTTCAGATAATTGTTGATAAAAGTAATTGGAAGTATAAAACCTTCGATGCTACTCTGACTAAACCGCAAAAGCAGACTTGGGAGGACCTGTATGCTCTGATAGATATTCGACCAAACATACAATCATTCTACTCATATACATCACAATACGTTCATGGATTGAGCAATTCTTTGTTACTTGGTGAATCTACAGATGATTTCTATTCAATAAAATGTTTTGGAATCTCATTGCTTGGCAAATATTGGGAACTTCTGAACTTGCTGTTCGGTAAACAAATTGTCGTTAATGCAGCAGCACCAACAGTGATGGCTTTTATTCAAAAATGCATGGATGAGTATATGTCTGGGAAAAAGAGTAAAGAATGACGATACCGTGAGGTACTTGTAAGACCTTAAAAGGGCGCAAAGTGTCTTTCTATCGTAATAATCATCTTTTCAAGATTGATAACAGTATAATATAACCCACTGATTAAAAGCAGTTATGACAATAGTCAGTGGGGTATTTGTTCCCAAAATGATCCCATAACACATAATGGTAAAATTAGATGACTAAAAAAGCAATTACAATATTCTATAATACAAGGCCGTGCTCCCCTTGATTGGCTACTACCAGTTCATGGACAACTACTTTACCCCTCACTACCTTTTGGATATCATCGCAGCGCGCTAATAAGGAAGAATGACTCTATAATAGGTGGTTTTTTTTCGCCGGATACATCAAGAATGTGTTCGGCGTATTTTTCATATTTTAAAAGCTAATGTCAGGCAGTTTCTTCCTTTTCTTCCTTTTCTTCCTTTTCTTCCTTTTCTTCTTCTTTCGCTCTTCGTTTCAGTTCATTCATAAAGCCTGCGGTAATGACACCGGAGGGTAGCGCTATGATGGCGATACCCACGAAGGAAGACACAATGCTGATTGCCCTTCCTACTTCTGAGATGGGGTACAAATCACCATAGCCTACGGTGGTTAGAGTGCATGCGGCCCAATAGAACGCATCAAAGAAATTATTAAACAAGTACTCTCCTGTCTCAGGATTGATGTCTTCTTCTAAGTTGAACATTATCATGGCGGTTAATATCGTATAGAAAATGGACAGTGAAAGGACTGTGAGCAATATCCTTTTTTGTTTTCTTATTACTTCGATAATGATCTCCAAAGATTCAAAGTAGTGGATGAACTTGATGACTCTCAGCATTTTAAACACACGTGAGAAACGTGCTAATTTAAAGGCTGGCGCCAAAAGGTTGATGGTTGGCAGTATGGAAAGTAAATCAATAATAGCCATCGGTGTGATAGGGTATATGACGTAATTGAACCAACTGTTGTTTTTAGATCGAACACCGCAGGTGATCCACCTTACGATGTAGTCAATTATAAAGCATAGGCAGGATATGATATCAAAATACTTAAACAGGACAGTTTCTGTGCGGAACATCAATGGGAAGATACCAATGATTATGGCTATGAGCATAATTCCGTCATAAATCTGATAGAGTCTGCTTTCTTCGTTAGGCTCTACTACATTATTAATCTTTTCAAGTGTTACTTTTGCTTTCATATATCGGAGTGTTTATCATGCTACAAAAATACGCAATATTTGGGAGTTAGTTTTTTTGTAATCAGTAGTACGACTTTCAAAATATGCAATAATTGTTTCAAAATTTACAAAATCTTTCATTGCAGGCATACTGGGAATGTTTTTTTGAGGGAATTTAGCTACCTTAGCATTTAATTATAAGTTTGAATGCAATGAAAGACGATTCTAATGAAACACTTCAATCACCCTTGGAGATTGGCGACCATCTTCGCGTGACTTATGTTCCTACCTATCTGTTGGCTACGGCAGCAGCAGTACTATTGGTGGCATTCATCGTATGGGGTGTGCTCGGTACCGTGAGCGACAAAGTATATTATTCGGGAGTAGTGTTCCCCACACAGGGTACTACCGATATCTATTTGCCCCATAAGGGTATTGTGCGTTCCATCATGGTACGCGACGGTGACATCGTGAAAAAAGGACAGGCGGTGGCACTCGTATCTGTTGACGACAGTCACAGTTTCTTAACAAGTACGGTGAACGGTATGGTTGTCAGTTCAAAGATAGACAATGAGCCGTTTGAGGCCTACGACCCCATTGTAAGTATCATGGAAGAAAGCCCCACAGGCGAACAGTCGCAACGCACCCTGCTTGTTGCCTACGCCGACAATGACGCTCAACGTGACCTGCGCATTGGTATGGAGGCACAGGTGTGGCCTGCCAACGAGAAGCGTGACGAGATTGGCTATGTGCGTGGGCGTGTCATTCAGGTGGTGCGCTATCCTGCCAATGTTGACAAAGTGCGTCAAACCCTGAAATCTGAAGTCTTGGCCAAGCGGTTGACGGAACAGAGCGATGCGGTGTACGAGGTGCTAATCGACCTGCAGCGAGATCCGGCTGACCCTAATGTCTATGACTGGTCTTTTGGTGTGCCAGAGAACGTGAGCATGGACTTTGGCACCTACTGCTCAGTACTCACCGAGACCCGACGGCTCAGTATGTTCCAGTATTTGTTTGAAACGTCACGCACACAAATACGTAACCTAAAACTGAAGTTTGAATGACTACAGATCAGAGACAAGGAAAAGAATCTGAGCTATCGTTGATAGGGGCTTTTAGCTATTTCCTGAAGGGTAATAAGTTATTTGCCATTAACGGAATTGTGCTTTATATCATCAATTCCGTCGTTATCTTACTCCCGCCACTGTTTCAACAGGTTTATACCGACAATATCATCACACGAAAGAACCCGGAATGGTTTACCCCACTGATATTGTTGTATTTCATGCTGTTCGTGATAGAACTTGTGGTTTGGGTTGCATTCTCCTTATTAAGTCGTGCGAGCCAAGCCAAAATTGATGTCACCGCTTCATCCAGCTATCTGTGGACAGTATTGCGCCTGCCGATGACCCTGCTCAGCCGGTTCAGTCCGGGCGAGCTGGTGGCCCGATATACAACCATCCCCAAAGCAATCAAGATGATAGACCACTCTATGCCCATCGTAGCCTTTACCTTTTTCCCCTTTGTCTGCTGCTACCTGGTCATGCTTTTCAACTGGAAATTAGGACTGCTGGAGATCTTCTCCATCTTGTTGCTCGTTTATGTGATGCGCAGCACTGCCAACAGGCAGAAGAAGCTTGCCATGGATTTGGAGGTGACCGAGGCGCGACTGCAGAACGTTACGATGACGGGGATGGGTAATCTGGATACCATCAAGGCATTGGGTGGCGAGCAATACTTCTATGCCCAATGGGAAAATGCCTACGCACAGTCTATGAATGCCCGTTCCAAGACCACTGCCATCTCAGTTTACTTGTGTGCCCTGCCCGTGCTGGTGCTTGAGTTTACCAATGGTGCCATATTGTGCTTAGGCACGTGGCTTATCCTGCAAGGCGAGATGACACCAGGTATGATTCTGGCCTCTCAGGGATTGATCAACACTTCTTTTTTCCCCATCAACAAGGCCATTGAGTGCATACAGACCCTCTTGGGAATGAATTCGTCAATTCAGCGCATCAAGGATGTGTCAGACTGTGGTAAAGAATGTGCAGACCTGAAATTGGCTGCCGCCGATGAACTGTCTGACGTAGCCAAGCTGGCAGGCGAGATAGAGCTGCGCGACGTTACCTTCGGCTACGATCGCAACCTGCCCCCTATCCTCAACCACTTCTCGCTGAAGATCAAGGCTGGTGAACGCATCGCTTTGGTAGGTCCTTCGGGCTGTGGCAAAAGCACCATGCTGAGTCTCGTATCAGGACTGTATGAGCCTTGGGAGGGCGAGGTGCTGTTCGACGGCAAGCCCCGCAAGAAGATCGACCGCATGACGTTTGTCAACTCTGTTTCGGTGGTCAACCAGGATGTGACCCTCTTCGAGGGCACCATAGCCGACAATGTAAAGATGTGGGATGAGTCGATTGAGGACTTCGCCATGGTGCTGGCTTGCAACAATGCACAGATACACCAAGAGATTATGGAGCGCCCAGGTGCCTATCAGGGCATCGTCACCGAGCGTGGCAAGAACTTCAGCGGCGGACAGCGGCAGCGCATCGAGATTGCCACTGCGCTGGCCAAGGAACCAACCATTTTGCTGATGGATGAAGGTACGTCGGCCCTGGATCCCAAGACGGAAGCCCAGGTGATGGAGCATATCTATGACGTGGGTATTACGCTCATCATGATAGCCCACCGACTGGAGACCATTGCCCAGTGCGACCAGATCTATGTGATAGAGCAGGGGCGCATCACCCAGCATGGCACGCACGACGAGCTGCGGCAGCAGGACGGCCTGTATCGCAATCTCTTAAAATACGCCTGACCCCATGAAGACGAATATATTTCTCCAACAGTTAGCGCAGCGCATGGACGGCGACCGCAAAGCCATGAGCAAGACGCGGGACATCCTTCGTTCCTTGGTGGACAGGAAGCTATGGAAGCAGATGGAGTCGTCTGTGGAGTTGCCTACGGACATTGAGCAGATAGAGA
>Ga0256404_1006035_pt1 | contig 20545 bp, 14 predicted proteins | sample RumenRJG_01DNA_FD_185990 | JGI IMG/M metagenome (GOLD analysis project Ga0256404, IMG submission 185990) | Bovine rumen microbial communities from Lethbridge, Alberta, Canada - RJG_01 | ecosystem: Host-associated > Mammals > Digestive system > Stomach > Rumen | place: Canada: Alberta | collected...
AGATAAAACAGCAAAGCCCGGAAAACCGGGCTTTATCAATTCTGAGATTCATTCAAAGTCACCAAGATGAGCAGTTTCCGGACATATGATCAGATCAGATTCTGGACATTTTGATTTAGCGGTAACATTTATCATTCTAATGCTGTGTGAAATATGTATTAATAAACGAAAGAAAGAACTATATCCTGCTCATAATCCCCGAAACCAGATCCAAATAAATTAAATCCTCCAATATACTTAGCGTCTGGCCTATTCCCGATTCTTATCAATATGGGATTTGTCTGATCAAATTCAAAATTATTAATTGTAACGTTTGAGGATGTGACACCGTTAATGATTGTTTCTTTTGTGTTGATCTCAATCTGAAGCAGCTTTCCGAATTGAGTCATGCCATTATCCCACCATTTGGGATTGAGTTTTCCTCGCCTGCTTCCGAAATCGCCAGGACATGTCCAAGTTCCGCATTCGATACTGTTTATCCAGAAAGTAATATCAGATTTCCAATTTTCTTTGTAGTTTGGTGCTTCAGAACATAATTCTAAACTCAGTATCATTTTTTTTGGATTTACATCATGATCAAGGAGATAAGGAAATTTGTATTCAACAAATCCTGATGAAGTCCATAAGATTTGAGCTGATAAGCGCTCCGGAAGAAAAAAGTCTTTTGGGCTGTCGTCATAACCTATCATGCCTTTTTCATTTGCTAAACCACAAGTCGGTGAAATGGAACAATTTGTATATGCGCCAATAGGCATTGAACATGTTCGTACTTGATCTACGTTTGGATCATTTCCGGAAAGGCGGATGTTAATATAATCATTTTTTCGACTGCATATTTTCATTGATCCATGGCTGCCAGGTTGCTGACGCGTTTGTATTAAATTAGCTTCTTCAAGAACACGTACATTCAGCGCTGCACTTGATGCTGGAATGTTTAAAATGGCAGCAATTTCTTTGACGTTATAGCTTTTATAGTAAAGCAATTGCAGTATTTTAACTCGTGTCGGAGATGATAGAGCATTTCCAACTTTGCATAAGATATCAGCATCATTTGCACTAACATATAAAATTTTCGCCATAACACGCCTCTGCGCTTGATTCGCTAAGCAAATAAAACCATAAATCATATTTTAAATGCAATATAAAATGCATAAATAATTAAAATAATTAATCTGTTTCAATTTTCAAAAACTCCACAGCTTTCATATTATAAAACAGAAATATTGAATTTAAATGAGTAAGTGCTTACAATGAAACCGTATTCAAACAGAAAATGTATTTGAAAACATCATTAATAAATTGGGCCGCGACCATTCATTAATAAAATCCAACGATTTAACAAAATGGAGGGAAAGATGAAAAAAACAAGATCATTGGTGTTAAGCACTGCTCTTTCTGTATCTATGGCTTTGTTGGCTGGATGTGGTGGTGCTGATACTGCAAGTACAGCAAGCACAGTAAGTGCATCCGCTGTCTCTAGTTCTTCTTCGAGCGGTGAAAAAACAAAAATCTCTTTTATGGGATGGGGAACCGACTCGGAAATTAAAACGTACCAAACTTTAATTGATCAGTTTGAGGAAAAGTACCCAGACGTTGAAATTGAGTATATCGTAGTAGCTGATAATGAATTTGATACAAAACTTCAAACAATGTTTGGCGCTGGAGAAGCTCCTGATGTTTTCTACTGCGGTGTAGACAATATGATGAAATATGCCGCAACCGGAAATCTATATGATATGACTGATTTTGTGAAAAACAATGAAATATTCGACGCAGATAATATTTGGCCAGCTTTGATTGACCTTTACAAATATGATGGTAAAAATCAAGGATCTGGAAGTATCTATGCATTACCAAAAGATGTTAGTGTATTCCCAATTTTCTACAATGTAGATCTCTTTAAGGAAGCAGGAATTACACCTCCTACAATTGATGATCCGTGGGATTGGAACGATTATCTTGATGCTGCTCAGAAACTTACGAGCGGTGAAGGCGATGAAAAGATTTATGGGTCTGGCGCTTATTCGCTCGAATCAGCGATCTGGTCTAATGGCGGTGAATGGGTTGATCCCGAAACACTAACAACAGTTGAAATTGATGATCCCGCTTTTACTGAAGCTCTTCAGTGGGCAGCTGATCTGAGGCTTAAATATAACGTTGCTCCGACTGTTGCAGAATCAGAATCCTTAAGTGATTATGATCGCTTCAAGCAGGGAAAACTTGCTATGGTTGGAGCTGGGACATGGAGCCTGGCAGATCTCTGGGAAAACTGTGACTTTGAATGGGATGTTATGAATTGGCCGGTCAGCCCGAATACTGGAAAGAGCGAGATCTGGTTCGGAAGTGCTGGAATTGCAGTATCTTCGCACACAGCAAATGCAGAAGCTGCATGTAACCTTGCTGCATATCTGTGCTTCAATGAAGATGCTCAGCGCACAGCGTATCAGATGGGCCAGGCGATCCCGACATTAAAGGATATGGCTTATGGCGAATATATGGATTTTGACAAAGCGCCAGCTAGCAAGGACGTATTATTCGATATTCTGGAAAATCATGCACGCCTTGCAACACAGTCTCGTACATTTAATCAGGATTGGTTCAACGAATTCAATTCAAATATTGATGCAGTTTACAACGGTGAAATGACAGCCGAAGAATATTGCAAATCCATTAAACCAGATGTTCAGGCATTGCTGGATGAAGCAAATGAACAGAAGGAAAAATACGGAGAATAATTGAACATAGTTAGTTAACCGAGTGTATGAGAATATGCGCTCGGTTAACTATTTCAGGAGGTTTTATGAAAAAGAGAAAAAATCTGAAAAGGGAAGAAAATATAGCCGGATTACTATTTGTGACACCTGGGATATTATATTTTCTATTCTTTTTCCTCCTGCCGCTCTGCATCTGCATTTTTGCTGGATTTACAGACTGGAATATTCTTTCTCCGAAAAGGCAATTTGTAGGCACGGAGAATTTTATCAAGTTATTTCAGGATCATAAATTCTGGATTTCATTAAAGAATACGTTCTATATGCTTATTCCAGTACCAATCTATATCCTGTTTGCATTATTGTTTGCCTACGCCTGCCATAAGAAAATACTTGGAGAAAAGGTTTTCAGAGCTATTTATTATCTTCCATTTATTTCTTCAGTTGTTGCTCTGGCTTTGATTTGGAAATGGCTGTTCAATTCACAATATGGATTAGTCAATAATTTCCTGTCAATCTTCGGCATCACCGGGCCAGATTGGCTGAATGATCCAGTATGGACAAAACGAATGATTGTCATCATGATTTCCTGGAAAATGATCGGCATAATTTCCATATATTACATAGCTGCACTAAATTCTATTCCGAAAACATTATATGAAGCAGCAGAAATAGACGGTGCAACAAGCAAGCAAATGTTTTTCCGTATCACCCTTCCGCTGCTGACTCCGACAACATTCTATCTGCTGATTGTAGGAATCATCGGATCGCTGCAGACGTTTGTTGAAGTACAGTTGTTTGCACCAGATGGAGGCAGAGGTTACGGCGTCAGTACTATGGTTTTCTATATTTGGCAAAAGGCTTTCTCCAGTTCGCAAATGGGGTATGCATGTGCTGCAGCAACATTGTTTGGAATTCTCATAATGGTACTATCTCTTTTACAGTTCAAAATTTCCCGGAAGTGGGTATTTGAGGGATATTGATTATGAAGCGGAAAACATCAATCAAACGAGCCATTGTATTTATTATCATTGCAATTGGAGCATGCAGCATGGTGCTTCCATTTGCTTGGATGATTGTGACTTCATTAAAATACCCGAATCTTGTATATACAATTCCGCCTGAATGGATTCCAAATCCAGTTAATTGGAATAATTATATCGATGTTTGGAAAGAGTCTAATCTGCTTACTGGTATTAAGAACAGTTTTATCATCAGTGCTATCGTGTTGACAGCTTCAACTTTTACATCAACCATGGCAGCATTTGCTTTTGCAAAGCTTCAATTTCCGATGAAGAACACCATCTTTCTGATGCTTCTATCAACAATGATGGTTCCTTTCATTGTCCTTCTTGTCCCGCTGTTTGCTATATATTCAAAGATTCATTGGATTGATACATTGCTGCCAATGATTGTTCCTGCATCGCTTTGCAATATTAACAATATTTTCTTCCTAAGGCAGTACATGACTGGACTTCCAACTGATCTACTGGACGCCGCAAAAATCGATGGTTGTAATTATTTCCAGGCATACTTCAAAATTTTTCTTCCTTTAAGCAAGCCGGCAATTATTGCAAATATCATCATGCTGTTTATGGCAACATGGAATGATTATTTCGGACCATTAGTATTTACTCACAGCACTTCAAAACAGACGGTTCAAGTTGCTATAGCTATGATGAATTCTCACTATATCCAGCAAACAAATGTACCTATGGTGATGGCTGCATCAATGATTGCAATTCTGCCGGTACTGATACTATTTATTACGTGTCAGAAATACTTTACTGAATCCTTTGCATTAACGGGAGTAAAAGGATGAACTACTATCATAATCCAATCAAAAAGTCCGGAGATTTCGCAGATCCCTTTGTCATGCAGTATGACGGTGTTTACTATCTTTATTGCACAAATCCGGATTTGCGATGCTGGAAATCCACAGATTTGATTCACTGGGATCTATGCGGACCAGTAATTTCAGATGATATCTTCCCAGGACTTGTTCCGTTTGCACCGGAAGTAACATACTGGAACGGCAAATTTTATCTCTATACTTCTCCCTCAGGCACAGGCCATTATGTATTAGAAAGTATTTCTCCCGAAGGTCCGTTTTCCCCGATAACCAATAACCTTAAGCACAATATTGATGGCAGTGTCTTCATTGATGATGATGGCCAGTGGTACTTTTATTGGGCAAGCGATGAGGGAATTCTGAGTGCAAAGATGGCCTCTCCAACAGAAATTGGCTCTCCTGTTAATACTGGCTGTTATCTAAACGGTTGGACGGAAGGCCCGTTTACTGTAAAAAGAGGAAATTATTACTATATTACTTTTACGGGAAATCATTATTTATCACATGGATACCGTATTCATGCTGCAGTGAGTGATAGACCACAAGGCCCTTTTAAGCCAGTTAATAATAATCCTCTAATTATTAGTACGGATGATTCTTATTATGGGCTCGGACACAGCTCTACAATAACTGGCCCTGATCTATATACGGATTACATTATTTACCACAACATGAATCCGGATCTGACAAGAGATTTGAATATTGCTCAGATAATGATGCGATCAGGAACTGTAGGTGTTTATTCTGCTGATACAGCAATTCAGGAAATCCCAGGGGCTTCCGAGATCCAGCAGAAACCACAAAAGATAGTGCCTGAGACCAGCACTGTAATTCTTGGAAACCTAAACTCAAGCTTTAGTGGTGAGATCTGGCTTAAGGCAACAGAAAGTAGCGATGAATTTGAAATCATTATCAATGATCTTCATATTTCGATAGCCGCTTTTGATAGCAGTGTTTCTTTATCAATAAAAGGAACTAACATTGGAAAGACAACATATAGTATGTTGAGCTTTTTGAATCTTCAATGCTTTAAACTGAATCTTTGCAATGAAGTGCTCACCATGCATATCGGGCCAGTTCTTGTAATGAAACAAATAATTAGTTTTGCTTCTGCATATCAAATAAAACTGATTGGAAAGAAAGGCAGTATTTTCCTCAGCTCTTTCAGATTTAACGAAGCAATAAAAGTGAAAGGCCTTGAATATCATGTGCCATTTGACCAGTACTATTCTGACAAAAATAATGTTGTGCTTAATTTTCTAAGTGAAGATGATAAAAAATGTCTGCTTGTAATTAATACGTCAGAAAATGCTGAGTATTTGACTGTGAATGACAGAAGCATCAAAAAAGCCAATGAAAAAAGATTTGAACAGGTTATCACTTTATGCCCGGGAAAAACTAAGTATTCTTTTAACTGCTCAAATGGAACAATCAATCGGATTATTGCAGAGCCAATATTTGAGCCAAAGAGGGAACACTTTGAGTATGAAGCTATTTCAGGGACCAAGAAATTTCCTTTAAGCAAGACAGTTTTTCATAACGGGAAAATACTCCTTACAGGCGATGTGAATTCTAGCGAAACAGGAACAGTTGGAATCATTTTCCGTGGCAACGATTTTGCAAATGGCGGTGAAGGAAATGATGAGATACTTGGCCTTCAATTTTATGTGGGCTATTGTCTAAAGCTAACAGAGCATAAAGCATTTCTCTATAAGTCCAGATATGAAGAAGTGCTGGTAGCACAAGCAGATGTAGAAATTGACCTTCACGAAATTCAGTTACTGTTGGAATATGAAAACGAAAAAATTGCAGTTTACTCTGGCAGAAATAATAAAGAAATTCTGAGTTATGAAGATGATGATTTCGAGTTTGGCTCTGTTGGATTGCAGCTAATTAATACTACGATCAACAATTTTCAATGTGAACTAATTGGTGAATAAAATGAAAAAAAGAATAATGAGGGGCATTGCCATAATTCTTTCTTGCTTCCTGTTTCCTTTAACAAATTTACTTGCAGAAGATATTTCGGGAACTACAATTTCCGGAAATGCAGCAGAACCAAATGGTTTTTATGAAAGAAGTGTTCGTTTAAATAATAATGATCTTCTTATGACATGGTGCCGTGAGTTTCCCATAAATTCCAACTGGCAGGGAATGAAAAGCTATTTATTTTTCAAAAGCTCAGATAATGGGAAAACGTGGACTCAGGTCAGTGAATTAGATCCTTCCAATTGGGAAGGGTTATCAAGTGACAAAATGGGAATGTGCGGAATGTACGTTCTACCTCAGAGCGTAGGTAACTATTCGGCTGGGACTGTACTATTTGCAACTTCTGACTGGAGTAGCAATGAATACTGCATTCATATTTGGCGTAGTGAAGATAATGGTATTACCTGGCAGAAGCATAGTGATTTAGCGGCAAGGGGAACAGATAATCAGACGGTTTGGGAGCCTGAATTTCAGATGCTATCTGATGGTAGTCTCGTTTGCTATTATTCAGATGAGAGACAAGAAGGATACGATCAATGCATTGCTGAGGAAATCTCTACTGATGGAGGAATTACATGGGGATCCTATTCAATAATTGCTGGAAAGTATGTTGAAGGATGGGTTCGAGGAGTCAGCCCTACTCAGTGGAGACCAGGTATGCCCAGGGTTGAAAAGCTATCGAATGGGTCATACTTTATGGTCTATGAAAATATTGGAGATGGAAATAATGGCAAAGTTAGTTACAGGATTTCCTCAGATGGTATTAACTGGGGAGAACAAAGTGATATTGGCACATTAATTTTATCAGGATCTTATGAATGCCATCAGTGCCCAGAATTGGCTGTACTAAATAATGGGACGGGAGCTGACACTATTTTTGTGCGAGGAATGAATGATACTTGCTCACCAAGCGAATTATTCATGAGTACTGATCACGGACAAAGCTGGCAATTGGCAGAAGCGCCTCTAACTTTGGTTAGGAATGAAAACAAAGGGAGCAGCTGGAGTGGAACATTGCTTGGCTTTGACAATCATTTGGTAGAAATTAATAACTATTACAATGGAAGTTGGAATGAAATTCGTTCAAACTCTGCCTACCTTTCGAATGGCCAAATATTTGTTAATGGAGCCGAGTATAAAATATCTAATTCGGCTAATAACTTTTGCCTTGATGATGCAGGCGGGTCTACATCATGGGGAACAACTATGATCCTCTGGACTGATAACAACGAGAAAACACAAAGTTGGATGACTCATGATAATGGAGATGGAAGTTTTACTTTAATTAATCAATTCAGCAATCTGGCTTTGGATAATCCAAACGGATCGAATGCTGATGGGACCTTAATTCAACAATGGGATGTGAATTATTCGCCGGCAGAAAGCTGGAGATTCCTTGCGGCTGGTAATGGGTATTTCCGAATACAGAATGTATGCAGCGGCTTATACCTGGACACAGAAAATAATTCAACTTCATTGCATGCGAATATTGCACAAAATAGTTTGTCTGATTCTGCTACTCAATTATGGAAGATCGAAAGAATTTATTCCATTGCTAGATTTCGTTCCTTTAACATCAGCGATTGTCATGTATACCATGACACATCCGGAGCATTGCTAATTGCTAACCAATCAACATCTTTGGCCTTGAAAAGCTCACAATGGAAACTCGTCAATGGCCTTGCAGATTCTAATGCAGTATCTTTTGAATCTGTGGACCAACCTGGATATTATCTCCGACATAAAGATGGAAAGGTAATTATTTCTCAGAATGATGGAACAGATCTGTTTAAGAATGATGCTACATGGATCATGCATGAAGGCCTTTCAGATACATCAGGAAATTCATTTGAAACCTACAATTATTCAGGACAATATATTAGGCATTACAACAGCTATTTGATTATTTCTTCAATAACCACAGACCTGGACAAGTTAGACGCTACGTTCATTTTGGAGAAACAGTGATTATTATGAAGACAAGTGAAAATATAGTGGATTGCAGGCATCCAAATCCAAGCTTTTGCAGAAGTAACTGGGTCAATTTGAATGGCACGTGGGAATTCTCCTTTGATCAGCCTATTTTTGACAAAAAAATAACTGTTCCATTCTGTTATGAATCAAAAATGTCTGAAATTAACCAAACGGAGATGCATTCTTCTGTTTGGTATAGAAGGACCACTGAGATCCAATATAACAAATCAGGGAAATGTCTTCTGCATTTCGATGGAGTTGATTATCGATGCAACGTCTGGATTGATGGACAGTATATCGGTTCCCACGTTGGCGGGCAGACAGCTTTTGTGTTTGACATTTCGAGTGCCATCTACAACAAGCAGAGTATCCAAATTGTAGTACAGGCGGAAGACGACCATAAAAATCTGAGCATGCCAAGGGGAAAACAGTATTGGGAGGATAAGCCAAAAAGCATTTTCTACACTCATACAACAGGAATCTGGAAAAATGTGTGGCTTGAATTCGTATCCGATATTTATCTTTGCTCAGTAAGAATAACTCCTCGTTATGATGAAAAATCTGTTCGGTTTGACTATCAGTTAAATTTGCCCGCGGCGATCAGGCTGGATACCGAAATATCTTATCAAGGAAAGATTGTCTCAACATTATCAATTCACAATAAGTGTGAAAGCGGGACTTATTCCATCCAATTAAACCAAACTGCTATTGCGGCATGGAATTTTTATGAAGATCTTACATGGTCTCCAGAGCATCCATATCTTTTTGATGTCCGATATACTTTGTATAACGAGAAAAGTGAAGTCATAGATGAAGTTTTTTCCTATTTTGGGATGCGGAAAATTTCAGTAGAAAATGGCAGGGTTCTATTAAACAATCGCCCTTATTATTTAAAAATGGTCCTGGATCAAGGGTATTGGCCTGATTCTCTTATGACACCTGGGAGCGATGAAGATATCATCAAGGACATCACTCTTATTCAACAGATGGGATTTAACGGTGTTAGAATTCACCAAAAAGTAGAATGCGCGAGGTTTCTTTATTTTGCGGATAAAATGGGATTGCTTGTATGGGCTGAATTCGGTTCTGCATATCTATATACGAGCAGTTATGCAGCTGAAATGTATAAAGAATGGTCTGAGAATATTTTGCAGAATTATAATCATCCTAGTATTATCGCCTGGGTCCCGCTTAATGAATCGTGGGGGATACAGGAAATAAAAGAAAATGCTATGGAACAGGCTCACTGTGGAGCAATGTATCATATTACGAAATCATTGGATCAATCTAGAATTGTAATTGATAACGATGGCTGGGAACATCTTAATAGTGACTTGCTGACAATTCACGACTATGAAGGAAATCAGGATGTTTTGAGAAACCGTTATTCTTCCATGGATAACATTTTGAAGTTCTTGCCTGGCGGACATTATTTATATGTAAATGGTAAATATAAAGGCGAGCCAATACTGTTGACTGAATTTGGGGGAATTGCCCTAAATTACAGCAATATGTCAGAAGGCGATTGGGGTTACTCATCTGATCAGGATCCTAAGAGCTATTACCTTCATCTGAATAATGTTTTTGATGCTATTAAAGCTTCCCCGATTTTAGCAGGGTATTGTTACACGCAGTTTACAGATATTGATTCTGAAAAGAATGGGCTGCTTACTTATGATCGAAAGCCCAAAATCCCAGTTGAAAAAATTGTAGCATTAAACAGAGAGAAGTGATCCAGCAGTATGTGGAAGAAAGTCTATGATGAAATATGGAATCTTGAAGCTGTAAACTTAATATATGTATTATTTGAAGCACCGGTATTCGCTTTGCTGATGCTTGGTCTTCATCTGAAGTCAAAAGTATTTTTGCTATTAGGACTAGTGCTTCTGTTTCATGCAGGGATCTTTACATGTTCATTATTTAAGGCAATTAAAGATTCATTTCAATCTTCCACTAAAATGAATGCGCGGATGTTATTTCGCTTTTATAAAGAAAGTGCGAAAGAAGGCTGCCTCATTGGATTGATATACATGGTTATTTTCTTTACATCTTATATGCCTGTATATTTTGCCTTTTCAATCTTTGCTGAAACTAGATACCTTATTTTGGGCCAATCAGTTCTTGCTATTTTCCTATGTTATCAGATTATTACACCGATGATATTAGATGGTCATTTCCTTCGTATACAAGAAGTTTTATTTCATCAAAGCAATCTCTGCATTGCTATTAATGTATTACGTACTTTATGGATTGAAGCTATCTTTCTGTTTCCATATGCTTGCATGATTTTTTCTATTACAGGGATTCCGGTTCTGCTGCTTTATTGTTATTGCTATAAATGGATGGAGATAAAAAATGGAGCTCAATGGAAAGAAGATGAATATTCTAGGTGATAGCATCACCTATGGTTTTGGAATTGATAATCCTGATGATATTTTTCCTAATCTGATTCAAAAGAAAGGGGACTTACCAGCTGTAAGAAATTATGGAGTTTGCGCAACCAGAATAGCACGTCAAAAATATCCGTCAGATGATCCTATGGCAGATAGAGATTTCTGCATGAGATGTGAAACGATGGACACAGACGCGGATATAGTGTGTGTGTTTGGAGGTACAAATGATTATGGGCACGGGGATGCACCTATCGGGAAAACTAGTGATAAAACTCCTGACACCTTTTGCGGCGCACTGAATTATCTGATTCAATATCTCAAGAGAAACTTTCCAAATGCTTTTATATTTTTTATTACTCCTCTGCATAGATTGAATGAAAATGACTCTCGTGGAGATGGCTCAAAGAAACAGCCTGGTCCGCCTTTGTGCACTTATGTTAAAGCAATTAAAGATGTCTGCGCTAAAGATGATGTCCAGGTTTTGGATTTGTATGGAGATAATTCTGGTCCTATGAATAGTTTTGCTCAGGATTATACTTTTGATGGCCTTCACCCTAATGTGACAGGGCACAAATTGATAGCAGAAAAAATCATTAAGTTTTTAAAAGCACAATAAGCACATTTCATATCTCAAGAATATGGGAGATGCAATCAGCAACGGAAATCTCCTTATTGCCTGAAAATATATCAAATGGGATGAAGCAGTCTACCTACTCTTTGAACATTCTGCTGGAGTATTTCACTACCTGATCATGCTGCTCCTCAGAGTCTTTCACATAATGCTTCGATGTCGTTTCGATGGACTTGTGGTGCAGCGTGGATGCAACCAGCTTGATGTCTCCGGACTGCTCATACAGCTGCGTCCCGTAAGTCCCACGCAGCTTGTGCGGCGTGATCCTGTCTGCATTTGCGATCCCTGCACGTTCAGTGTAATCCTTGACGAGGAGCTCGACCGCACGCACGGTCATCCGCTGATGGCGGACTGACAGAAACAGCGCATAATCAAGCGCACAAGAAAAGAAGATTCGGTGTGATCAGAATCTTCTTCGGATTTTATAATGAGAATCAATCAAAGACTTTAATGTTTTCACAGTAGATATAAGCATTACCTGAATTGCAGATTCCGATTCACGATCATAGCTCCAGGCTGTTTTCATCCAGAAGGAATGTGAACAGGTCCATCGTGGTAATTCCCTTTTCATCCCTTGTCACGGGCATACCGTTTTTTGTCACAACAATCTTCTTAAATGAATCATCAATTGCATACAGGGATCTTTTTTCCTGGTATTCCTTTTCTTCATCTGCAATGGAAAGAGCAGACTGAATATAGTATTTCCGACTGCCCAAGGTTGCAACGAAATCAATTTCTAATGCCTTCCTGGCATAAATTGTTTTTCCATTGGCGTCTGTTCGGACGGTTGGAACATTTACATCCATTTCACCTACATCTACATTAAATCCACGTGCACGCAGCTCATTATAGATGACGTTCTCCATCAGATGTGTTTCCTCGATCTGTCTGAAGTTCAGTCTGGCATTGCGTACACCGGTGTCTTCAAAATACAGCTTGAAAGGCTGATCGATGTATTTCTTTCCCTTGATGCTGTATTTCTTTGCTTTAGAAATCAGATATGCGTTTTCCATAAGTTCTTCAAATTTGGCCAGTGTTCCAGCATTGATTTCCTTATGGTGCATGGAGTGAAATGTATTAGCAAGCTTCAGCATATTGACTGGTGAGCCGATCATTGATGCGAACATATCAAACGTATCAGATAATTCCTGCGTTTTACGTATGCCATTGCGGTTCACAATATCTTTCAGATAGGTTTCGCTGCACAGATTCTTCAGATAGGTAGTTTTTTCCGTTTCTGTCTGCATCTGAGCCACAATCGGGATTCCCCCATAGATCAGATATGTACCCCATGCGCTCTGTACCCGATCCGCAGGAACGTTCTCAGAGTATTCTCTGAATGTCAGAGGCAGCATATGGATCTCCGATCCTCTTCCTCTGAATTCCGTCGCAATGTCTGTGGAAAGAAAATGTGAATTGGAGCCTGTCACATAAAGATCAAAATTTTTGTGCCTGAGATAACTGTTCAGTGTCCCGGTAAAGTTTTCCAGCAGCTGCACTTCATCCAGCAGCAGATAAAACTGATCGGTATCATTTGTATGATCGCGGATGTATGCTCTGAATTTTGCCGCATTTACAACATAGACATTTTTCTTTGTATAGATCTTGGTTTCCTGTTCGGGATAATACGGGCTCAGCAGATCGATATCCTCGTCTGAATCAAACGAAAACCGAATGATATGATCTGCCGGGACGCCATCACTGCGAAGGCTTTGATAGAAAAGTTCATTCATCAGATAGGACTTTCCCACTCTTCTTGCTCCGGTCACAATTTTGACAAGACCATTCCATTTTCTTTCTATCAGCATATTCAGATATTTCTGTCTAGCATATTCCATAAAATTGCCTTCCTATTAAGAATAATTCAAAGACTTTGACTAATTCTTATTATACATATCCTATCAAGAATTGGCCACAGTTCTTTGGATTATTCACAATAGTCAGTCAGACAGATCCTGGGTTCCGCATTGATTTTCCTGTCGTTGATGAAATGTTTATGAAAGTAAACCATGCATGTACACGTCGGACGTGTTTTGTATGCGGCGAAGTAAAAGGATCAATTTCATCCGTAAAGAAGCATATAAATATTATCGGATTCTGGACGCATAGTGCGTGTCGGTGGGAAACGTGTGGTCATTGGAAAATCAATTAACCCGAACAGTAAGAAATCGAGGTAATTGTCCTAACCAAAGCAAACGCAGATTGGGAAAACCAAAGTGCGATGCTTCAGAACAGGTCAGTTCATCAATGAGGCAATCTATTCTTTAAACATCTTACTGGAGTATTTCACCACCTGATCATGCTGCTCCTCAGAATCTTTGACGTAATGCTTCGATGTCGTTTCGATGGATTTGTGGTGCAGCGTTGACGCAACCAGCCTGATGTCTCCGGAGTTTGCATACAGTTGCGTCCCGTAGGTCGCCCGCAGCTTATGCGGAGTGATCCGGTCAGCGTTTGCGATCCCGGCACGCTCAGTGTAATCCTTGACGAGCAGTTCGACCGCACGCACGGTCATCCGCTGATGGCGGACAGAGAGAAACAGCGCATCATCATTCACGGCGGGTCTCAGAAGGGGCCTGCCGCTTTCGATATAATCTCGCAGCGCAGCTTCCACCTCGGGGCCGAAAAAGGAGTGGCCGTCATTTCCTCCCTTGAGCGTGACAGTGATCATGCCGCTGCGGAAATCGACGGATTTCGTGTCGAGGCCGACGAGCTCCGACACGCGGATGCCTGTGCCGAGCAGCGTCACCAGAATTGCAATGTCGCGCTTTTCGGTTATCCTGCGCCGGAGAATCTGCTTCTTCGTCAGGCCTTCTGTGCCTCTTGCCGTCTTCAGGATCAGATCGACATCCGCAGGATCCAGGGCGATGATTTCATGGCTTGCAATTTTCGGCATGGAAATGAACATCGCGGGGTTCTGCCTGATCGCGCCGATCGTGTAATAGAACTTCATGAAGGACCTGAGAGCTGAAAGCCGACGCGCAAGGGTAGTGCTCTCGGCGAGAAGAGGCCTGCCGCGCTGATCTGTCCGCGAGGAATACTCCATCGTGGACTTGTACTCTTCGAAATCTTCAAACATGAGCTGCTCCAGGATGGAAGGGGATGCGGTGCGCAGATTCACATCACGGAATCCTGCCGTCGTCTGCAGCCAGTCGAAGAAATGCTTCAGGTCACGCGCATAGCCAAGCCTGGTGCGCGGGAGCTTGGAGCGGCGGGCATCGTCAAAGTAGAGCTTGGCGAACTGGGGAAGCTCATGGAGAATTTCGCTGAGTCTGCGCTCGTTTTCAGCGTCAATCTGTTTGCTGTAGTCTGACATACAAGGATAATAAAGCTTCGTAAAATATCGCTGATTGAATCAATCAATGTTAGGATTTTCAGCTTGTTTTTCCTTGTTCTGCAGAATCAGGTAAAGTGCATCTGCAGCAGGAGAAAAACGATGATGCCTGCTTCGGAAGATATAAAGTCTCTGAGATAGTTCGGGCTTTAAAGGAATGAATCTGAAGCCTTTATTCTGAGGCATCAAGCCTTCCAGCAGAAGCAAAGATCCCATTCCCTCTTCTGCCATCTGAATTCCGTTATATACCATGGAATAATCTGCTCGGATATCCAGTTCTTCTGCTGGCTTTCCCAACCATTCAGAAAGTGCCTGTTCATGCAGAGACTGATCTGAAGTAATCAATGGTTCTTGAAAAAGATCTTCTCTCCTAATGAAAGTGTTAGCCGACAAGCGACTGTTCTTTTGCACACAAAGTCCCCAGCGTGCTTTCTGCTTCAGAGCTTTGTATTCATATCTACTCGCATCTGGGATCCCGATTGTAAAGCCGAAATCATCTGATCCATTCCTTAAGCGTTCTTCCAAGATCTGGTAGGAACCTGAATATACATGAATTCTGACTCTGGAATTCGCTTTCTGAAATTCAGAGATTACACGATAGATTTCGGACATGAATGGGAATTCTCCATTTCCGATTCTGATGTCTCCGGAAAGAAAGCTGACAGGGGATTTCAACTCTTTTTCTGTGAAATCAAGCAGACTGGTAATCTCCAAAGCTCTCTCTTTCAGCAGCATGCCGTTTTCAGTCAGTACTGCATGATGACCGCTATATGTGAACAGTCTGCATTCCAGTTCATCTTCCAGTTGGTGGAGTGTCTTAGAAAGCGCCGGTTGAGAAATATGAAGCTGCTCAGATGCCTTGGTCATGCTGCCAGCATCTGCAATTGCAAGAAAGTATTTCAGCTGTCTGACATCCATTGGTTTTCCTCCTCTAAATTATAACAAAATATTATGAAAAAGTATTAAATATAACTATTTGTATTGATGTTTTTTTCACAATAAACTGATTCTGCAAAATTAGGGAGGAAATGATATGTCAGTCACAAAGAAACTGTTCAGTTCAGTTCTTGTGCTTTCTTTGTTAGCAGGCTGCAGTACATCATCTGCATCCGCAGTTGCTTCCGAAAGCACCGGAAAGTACACGCCGGGGACCTATGAAGGAACTGGAACCGGAATGGGAAGCATTACTGCTTCAGTCACTGTAGATGCAAATCAGATCACTTCGATCGACTTGGATCTCTCTGGTGAAACAGAGTCTATAGGCCAGAAAGCGGGAAATACGCTTGTACAGCAGATTCTAGATGCACAGAGTACCGATATTGATGGAGTCTCCGGTGCAACAGTCACTTCGAAAGGAGTGGAGGACGCTGTTCAGAAAGCCCTGGATCAGGCATCTGGGGCCGTTGCTTCTGCAGGTGCAATCGCAGATGGAACTTATACCGGAACTGCACATGGATCAAGAAGTGAGATCACTGTGCAGGTTACAGTAGAAAACAATGAAATCAAAAATATTTCAGTTACCGATGAAGCAGACAGTCCTTATATCAGTGATGCTGCGTTCAATGCAATGCCGAAGCGGATCATCGATGCTCAGAGTGTGGCTGTCGATAATGTAACTGGTGCAACTCTGACTTCTACTGGAATCAGAAATGCAGTAGATGCTGCATTGAAATCTTCCGGGGCAGATGTATCTTCCTTCGAACAGGCACCGGCAAAAGAGGAAAAACAGCTGGATGATGTCACTACGAATGTTCTGGTAGTGGGCGGCGGAGCTTCCGGTCTTGTTGCTGCACTTGCCGCAAAAACAGACGATCAGCTTTCTGACACCGACAGCGGCCTGGATGTGATGATTGTGGAATCAAATGGATATGCAGGAGGAAATCTGGCTCTTTGCGGCGGATATGTAGCTTCCTATTTCGGAACGGAGCTCAATGATGCGACAGGAAACACCTGGGATCCGAACGACCTGGTAGATGCGCTCGAAGCGGCACATCAGGATTTTTCAGATATCGTGAATGATTCTCTGATGCGGAGCATTGCTTCCGAGAATGCAGATGTAATCAATGGACTGATCAATCGCGGATTCTATCTGAATGCTGGCGATGCTTATGAGGGAACCACTACATCCCTGACTGCAGACGGATCCCCGGAAACCTATACGACTTCAAGCGTTGTCGCAGATGATGAAGGAGATCGTTCCGGCGACAATGGCTATGATATCTACGGTGGTGCGGCAAGACTTGCAGAATCTCTCAGCAATTTAGTTACAGAAGCAGGGGTTGATCTGCGTCTGGAAACAACTGCTGAAGAACTCATCACTGATGATAACGGCGCAGTGACTGGAGTGAAAGTCCATTCCCGTGAGGGCGATTATACGATTCATGCAGACAAAGTCATTCTGTGCAGCGGCTATGCTGGACTTGATCAGGATACTGTTGATGTATTTCTGCCTGCAGAATACAGTAATGTGATCAATGCGCAGAATGCGTCAAATCAGTCCTTTGCTCAGAAGACGATTGCGACAATGGGAGGAGACACTGTATCACTGCTGCAGATGGGTTATATTGTTCCTGGCTACAATACTGTTCTTGCACACTATGGAGAAGAAGGCCTTCTGTATCGTTCTATGAATGCGCTCTGGGTCAATGCTAATGGAGAAAGATTCTTCGATGAATCAGTACCAGAAGGCGGACGAGGTTTAGCTGCTGGTGCGGAGCTTTTGAAACAGCCGGATGGCAGAGCATGGATCATCTTTGATTCGAATCATGAAGGTGTGAAATACTATGACTTCTTAGCAGAACAGGGACTTGCATGGAGAGCGGATACCATCGAAGAACTTGCCAATAAAGCAGGGCTCCCAGCTGATGCGCTTGGTGCAACGATTGAGAAATACAATAGTGATGCAGCATCCGGAACCGATACGGAATTCAATACTCCTGCAGAGAATATGGTTCCTGTAGAAACAGGGCCGTTCTATGCAGTGAAAGTCGGCGCATCTTCTCCGGCAGGAATAGATGTGAGCGTGTATTGCAATGATCAGATGCAGATTCTGCTGCATAAAGGCGGCGAACCGATCGGAAATCTATATGGAGCAGGCGGCGTGGTTTCCAATGCCTTCATCACAATGGCTGCTATCGGCCTAGGCACGCATGTAAATGCGTCACTTCTCTCCGGTGCATATGCAGGAGACTGCGTTCGCAGAGAACTAATCGGCAGATAATATAGCAATATATGAATGATTTACTAATTGGTAAATCATTGCAGAATAAATCAGAAAGGTTCCTATACAGGAGCCAAATGGCATCATCTTTACGAGAATATAATTCTCTAGGGCTGATGCCATTCTTTTTCTCTCTGAATGAGGGCTATTTTTATGAAAAGAATCAATTACAGGAATAATAAGGGCCGGCGATACGTTAAGACAGAATGATTGGTTTGCATCAGCATCACTGAACAAATATACCCGGAAAGATGAATATATAGACATTATCGCAGTTTTAATAATCCCTTAATGTTGAAACTATTGTTAATTCTTTAACACAATTCCGGGAGGAAAAGAAAGTTCATGAATTACTAGAAACGTATTATCAGTGTTTTATCATGTGCAGCAATGGCTCTTTCTCTGGCGGCATGTGGTTCCAGTTCATCTGCTGAACCTGCAGCAAGCTCAGCACCGGCTGTTCAGACAGTAACCGGTACTGCTCAGGGCAAGAACGGAGATGTCACGGTTGAAGTGACACTCGAAGGAAACAAAATCACAGCAGTGACTGTAACCGATCAGAAGGAGACGGAAGGAATTGCAGATCCGGCTCTGGAAAAGATCCCTCAGAGAATTGTGGATGCGAATTCTGTAAATGTTGATACGGGCGCTGGGGCTACCGTAACGTCCGAAGCTATCATCAACGCTGTAAAGGCAGCTATTGAAAGTGCTGGACTGAATGTTGATGATTTCTCTGCAGTTCAGACAGCAAGTGCTTCCGCAACTGTGGAAACAGAGACTTTTGATACGGATCTTGTAGTTGTAGGCGCCGGAGGTGCTGGTATGACAGCTGCACTCCGCGCGAAGGAAGACGGCGTTGAGAACGTTCTCGTAATTGAGAAGATGAGCTCCGTCGGCGGTGCTACGGCAATGTCCAGTTCTTCAACGCTTGAAGTGAATACACGGACTCAGACCGATGAAGACTCTCCGGAAATGGCTCTGGAAGATCTCCTTGAAGTCGGAAACAACAAGAACGATCTTGTTCCGGTTACGATGCTTGCAACATATTCTGGAAAGGCAGTTGACTGGCTGGCTGATGATGAAGGCGTTGATTACCTGCCTGACACTGGTTCGGCAAGCGCTGAGTATCGTGCCGGAAGAGCACGCATGCATTCCTCTCACTCAGGCGCTGGTCTTGTAAAAGACATTGAAAGCAAGCTTGAGGCAAAGGGAATCACGATCATGCTGGATACCAGAGCATATGAACTGATCACGGATGACAACGGAAAAGTAACTGGTGTCAAGGCTCATGACGAAAACAAGGATTATGAGATCAATGCAGATGCAGTTCTGCTTGCAACCGGAGGCTACTGCTTCGATCTGGATCGGATTGATCCGAGTATTCAGAAGTATCCTTGCTCCGGTTCCAAAGCAAACACGGGCGATGGGCTGAAGATGGTTGAACCTCTCAATGCAGAACTCGAAAACATGGAATACGTAGCTGTTGCTCCGCATGGCATCAAGAAAAATGGAAGCGCACAGCATACAAAACCGCAGTGCTTAACAGCGTATGAAACAACAGGAACAATTCTCGTTAATCTTGAAGGTAAGAGAATTGCAAATGAAGCAGGCAGAGATGCAGTAATTGCAGATGCAATGGCTGCAGATGAAGATAACGGCGGACGAGAATTCATGCTGATGGATCAGGAAGCATATGATGCATATACTTCCAGTGCAGTTGAAAGAGGCTATTTTACCCAGGAAGAACTTGATCAGTGGGAAAAAGAGAACGGAACAGGCGAGACCGTGTTTGCACATGGTGATACATTCGCAGATGTTGCGGCAACCGTAGGAATGGATGCAGATGGACTGCAGAAGACTTTCGATGCTGTTCAGCAGTATGTCAAAGACGGCAATGATCCTGATTTCGGAAGGACTTTCACAAAAGCATTGAGCACAGATGGACCGTATTATCTTGTTGAGCAGTGCCTGCGCTACAGTACTACTCTTGGTGGAGTAAAAATTAATGAAAACCTTCAGGTGATGAATACAGATGGTCAGCCAATTGAAGGACTTTATGCAGCAGGAGAATTCGTTGGCGGTGTTTTCGGAGAGCACTTCCCAGCGAGAGTCAAGCAGCAGAACGTCAGCGCAGATTTCGTGCAAAAAAAGAAGCTAAAGCGTTACCAAAAACGTTACATGAAGCGTTACAATGTAACAATACTAGTAACGGAGACGGTAACGCAGATAGTAACGATCATGCAACGCCTCTGTCACATTTTTGTAACACAGAGATAGAGATAGAGAAAGATTTAGAAAAAGAAAATACAAAAGAAAACTCGCTAAGGGTTGTCAACAGTAAATGCACTAATGAAAAGAATGCACACTATGAAAATCCGTTCTGTACAGGACGGGTTTTCTTTCGGGCTGGTTGTCATGATTATGAATCAGCTTCTGTAAGC
>Ga0256404_1006036_pt1 | contig 20544 bp, 27 predicted proteins | sample RumenRJG_01DNA_FD_185990 | JGI IMG/M metagenome (GOLD analysis project Ga0256404, IMG submission 185990) | Bovine rumen microbial communities from Lethbridge, Alberta, Canada - RJG_01 | ecosystem: Host-associated > Mammals > Digestive system > Stomach > Rumen | place: Canada: Alberta | collected...
GATTGCGGTGAGGCCACACCTGTTCCCATTCCGAACACAGAAGTTAAGCTCACTGGCGTCGACAATACTTGGCTGGTAACGGCCCGGGAAGATAGATTGCTGCCGGATTATATAAGTCCCTTCGCGCTAAACGCGGAGGGACTTTTCTTTTGCCTGTTTTTGACGTTTTAACTGCTATAAAAATTTCGATCAAAAAATGTAATATTACAATTTACATAAAATCGATTATTGGTAAAATACAAATAAGTAGTATTTTTCCTTGATTTTTTGAGAGGTGTGAACATGGCAAAGATCCTAATAATTGATGATGATAAAGCGGTAGTTGATTCCACTGCCGATATGCTTAAATCCTTTGAATTTACTGTTATTACTGCTACTGACGGCAAGAAGGGATTTGAGCTCGCAGACATGGAAAGACCCGACGTTATCATTCTCGACTGGATGATGCCCGGATATAGCGGAATGCAGTTCATTAAGGACTACAGAGATCAGGGTTATAAGACACCTGTATTATTCCTTACCGGTAAGGGTGACCTCTCTCAGTATCAGGTTGAAGCACTCCGCGCAGGCGCTGATGACTATGTAAGCAAGCCATATGAGCCGATGATCCTTGTCGAGAAGCTCAGAGCTATGATCAGACGTACTGAATACAGCAATAAGTCTCATGGTGCAGAAGGCAACAGACATGAGTATTGCGGCGGTGAGCTTATCATCGACGGTGATGTAATGCAGGCTTTCAAGCATGAAGAATCCTGTGATCTCACCAACAGAGAGTTCCAGCTCCTTCAGTATCTTGAGCAGAACATGGGCAGAGTATGCTCCAGATCCGAACTTCTTAAGCAGGTTTGGAAGTTCGACTTCTTAGGCGATGAGAGAACGGTTGATGTTACCATTAAGCGTACACGTCAGAAGATCGAACCCGATCAGAAGAATTTCAAATATATCCTTACGAGAAGAGGTTTCGGTTACTTCTTCCCTAATGATCTGGAATAATCTTGAATAACATATTTTCGTTTTCAGCATTAGAACAAGCATTCCAGAATCCGGTAGTTATCGTGGTTCTGGGTTTGATATTGATGCTTTTAGGAATCCTTCTCGGGTATCTTATCGGCAATACTACATTGCAGAGAAAAGTATCCGGCGACATGGATAACCTTGAGCGTGACAAGATCATTCAAAAGGCTGTCCTTGATACCGTAGGTCTTGGTATTGCAGTTTACGATTCCAAGGGAGCGTTGTTCTGCAACGAGACGATCTTCAGACTTCCGGATTTCCTTAAAGGCGGTCTTCCGAAGACGCTTAACAATTTCCTAGAGACTTTCGATAACGGCAATCAGCTGAAGTCCAATTACATATTAAGTCTTGAGAACGGCATCAATCTGATAAGGGTCAATTACATTAATAACCGCAGGATATATGAGATCAAGATCATCAGAAGACCTGCGCAGCCTGATTCAAAGTTCTTCGGCAATGAAGAACTCAATATCGTTATAGTTGATGACATTACGCAGATCAAGGACGACGAGAGACGCCAAAAGGACCTTGCTGCCAATGTTTCACACGAACTTAAGACACCGCTCACATCCATCAAGAGTTCTGTTTTCTCTATAAGAAGAGCATGCCAGGATGGCAACGAGCCTTCACGAGAAGAGCTCATCACATGGAGCGGACGCATCGAGGAGAACACAGTCAGAATGCAGGATATCGTTAATGATTTCCTTGTACTGTCCCAGTGTTCACATACAAGCCGCATGGAGATCTTTGATATCAGGGATGCCGTATCTGCTGCTTATTCAAACATCCAGGATTATCCGGGTGCATCGAATGTAAGATTCACTCTTCCTGATGACGGAATATATCCTCTCCTTTACGGTAATTCGAAGCTCATCGTAAGGACAATAGTCAACCTTCTGACCAATGCCATCAAGTATATAAACTACGACGGCAAGAAGGTTCCTAACCAGGTCCATATAAGCATCTCGGTAATTGATGACCGTGTAGCCGTTCAGGTAGATGATAACGGAAGAGGTATTCCTGCCAAGGATATCGACCATCTTTTCGAGCGCTTCTACAGAGTTGATAATTCAGGCAACAGGGAAGTAGGCGGATCAGGAATAGGTCTTGCGATAGCAAAAGAGATCGCAGATATGCATGACGGCGTTATCAGCGTTACTTCAACATTTGGTCAGGGAGCCACATTCATATTCAGCCTTCCTACAGGAAAGACTGTTTTCGACTGCGCTTACAGCGATGCCAAGGCAGGCATTATCAGTGACAAGCCGCTCCACAGGGCAGCTGCATATTTCCTTGGACTTCAGGAGTGCGAGGCCGTAAGATCCCTGGGTTATACTGATCTTGTAAGTCTTGTTGAAGAGTACGAGATCATACCTGAGCATGAGGTTGCCGCAAGGGATAAGGCGCTTGCCAAGCTCCTGTCGTCTTTTGGCGATGAGAGATTCGAAGAATTGAAGGACGAGCTCCTTTATATTGAGGATTTCTATCCTGAAGAAGATGGCCCTGTATCAGGACTTGAGAGCGAGATCGCCAAAGAGACTACGATCGATGAGAATGCTTCAATGTCTCCAATGAGCGAGCAGCTTTCAATCCCGATCGAAAAGATCGCACCTCAGGAACCCGTTTCCGCTATGGCAGCAGTAGAGGCAACTTACGAGCAGGCACAGGAAGTACAGCAGCCTCCGATAGTCCAGCCCCGGGCAGTCTCACAGCCCGTATCCCAGGTAAATCCCCAGGTTCAGGCTCAGCCTGTATTACAGTCGCAGCCGGTACCTGTAAATGACGATACTCTTATGGCTCAGCCCCTGGCAGATCCAATGGCAATGTCCAAGGAAGAGGAGGCAAGACTCCAGGCAAAAGAGGAAGCCAGAAAACTCTTGACACAGCCCGTTGTTCAGATAAGTGCCGAACAAAGGAAGACTGTATCGCAAATAAATCGTGAATCTCGCGAAAAACGCGTAATTCACCCAATTGACGCTCAGAAAAGGTATAATAGTAAGCGTGCTATCACCGGTGAAGGAAAAGATGCTCCTCAGGGAGTCCCTTCAGACAAGGGTGATGTTGCGGTTAAGTCGTCATTGAAGAAGATCCTTGACGAATCAGATCCGCACAAGTGAGTTGATGGAGTTTTGATGGAGCAGAGCAAATTCGGCGCAGGCAAGTCCTACGCTTATGAGATAAAGGGCGGAGTCCCGCTCAAAGGTGATATTGATATCAGCGGCAGCAAGAATGCCGCTCTTGGTGTTATCGCTGCTTCCATCATGGTCGACGGTGTCTGCACATTGGAAAACGTTCCGGATATCCTGGACGTCCACGTTATGTTTGATCTCTTAAGATCACTCGGTGCAACCGTTGATGCAATCGACAATCATACATATAAGATCAATCCGACTACTATCAATACTTATAAGGCTTCAGGTCCGCTCGTATCAAGGATCCGTGCCTCATACTATCTCATGGGTGCGCTCCTCGGCAGATGCGGCAAGGCTTCGATAAGGCTTCCGGGCGGATGCAACTTCGGCCAGCGTCCTATCGACCTTCACCTCAAGGCTTTCCAGCTCATGGGTGCCAAGGGTGCAAGACCTTCGGATATCAGCAGCGGTATCGTAAATCTTGAAGCTGATCCTTTGCACGGAGCAAGAGTTTATCTCGATATCGTAAGCGTCGGTGCGACGATAAATGCAATGCTCGCAGCATGTAAGGCACAGGGCCAGACCGAGATCATCAATGCTGCCAAAGAGCCTCATATCGTTGACGTTGCAAACTTCCTTAACTCGATGGGTGCCCGCATCAAGGGTGCAGGTACAGATATCATTAAGATCACAGGTGTTCCGGTACTTCCGGGCAACTTTACATATTCGATTATTCCGGACCAGATCGAGGCCGGAACATACATGATCGCAGCAGCAGTTACCAACGGTGATGTTACGATCCACAACCTGATCCCTACACACATGGAGCCTTTGTCGCAGAAGATGCGCGAGATGGGTTACCAGATCGAAGAGGGCGACGAATCCATTAGAGTATTCAGATACGATAACAACGAGGAAGTATATCCTACAAGTGTTAAGACTTCACCTTATCCGGGATTCCCTACTGATCTGCAGCCGCAGACTGTAGTCCTTCTCTGTTCCGCTAACGGTCAGAGCCGCATGCACGAGAATGTATGGCAGAACAGATTCCAGTATGTTCCCGAACTCGCGAAAATGGGTGCGAATATCAATGTTTACGAGCGTATTGCATGGGTAAACGGCAAGACCACCTTCCAGGGAGCAACTGTTGAAGCCACAGACTTGAGAGCCGGCGCAGCACTTGTTTGCGCAGCTTTGGAAGCTAGCGGCACAACATATATCATGAACGCACAGAGGATCGACAGAGGATACGAGCACATCGTGCAGAAGCTCACTGATCTCGGTGCGACGATCAAAAGAGTCAACCATACACCTGAATATGGTGAAGAGGATACTGAAGCATGACGGGACCTGACAGAATAGTCCCTTTGTTTTCCTCCAGCAGCGGTAATGCGACATTAATCAAATCACACGGAACTTATATCCTTGTCGATTGCGGCATGTCATGCAAGATGATGACCAAAGCTCTTGTAGACAGTGGCGTCTATCCGGATGATGTCAGTGCTGTTTTTCTTACTCACCGTCACAGCGATCATATTGCCGGAGTGCCCGTTTTTTCGCGCAAATATCATACACCGATATACGGAACACAGGCCACCTTGGCGGTTCTGGACGGACTTGCATCAGAAGTTCATGAGATAGCGGAAAATGACATCGTCAGGCTTGAGAACGGTCCGGAAGTAAGGGCTTTCCCGACTCCTCACGACGTCCCCGGTTCTGTCTGTTATCGTATTGTTAATCCCGAGAATGGAACTTCCATTTCAGTCATGACTGATTTAGGCCGCGTAAATGACGGTATGAGAGGGTTCGCCAGTGCATCAGATGTCATCCTGCTGGAATCCAATTACGATCCTTATATGCTCGAGCACGGTGAATACCCATGGCCGCTTAAGAAGAGGATCTCCGGTGGCCACGGTCACATCAGCAATCCGGAATCTGCTGACTGCGCGGAATTCTTCATTAAAAACGGCACAAGAAGATTCATCCTGGGACACTTATCACCGCACAACAACACGCCTGTCCTTGCAAGGGATACTTTCGTAAATTCATTGTGCGACAGGGGCTTTGTCGAAGGCGTTGATTATGAAGTCAGGATCGCCAAAAAGGATGGTCCCACAGAGGGGTACACCTTATGAAGATAATCGTGGTATGCCCAGGAAAGCTTAAGGATAAGTGGCTTAAAGACGGTATCGAAGAGTACAGAAAGCGTCTTTCGAGATTTGCCACTCTGGAATTCATAGAAGTTGCTGACTGTCCTGATTCAGTACCTGTGGCTGATGCATTGAAGCGCGAAGGCGAGCTTATCCTCTCACATATCAAGCCCGGCGAAGTGGTCTGGGCAATGGATCTCGGCGGTGAGAATGTCACTTCCGAGAAGCTGTCCTCATATCTCATGTCAGACATCGAAAAGGGTGGCGGCACATTGAAGATCGTAATCGGAGGAAGCAACGGGATCTCGCCAGAAGTGCGTGCGCGTGCGGACAGAAGAATGTGCTTCGGCAATATAACACTCACGCATCTGATGACAAGGCTCGTGTTATCTGAGCAGCTTTACAGGGGCTTTAAGATCGCAAAAGGCGAGAAATACCATAAGTAAAAGGTAGCTGGGGACTTAGCGGAAGTTCTTTTCGATAAAGTCGTCAAGCCAGCTGAGATCAAATGGCTGATCAGCCGATTCAAAAGTGAAGAAGAGCCTGTCACCGCAGTATATTCCGGCTTTGCCGTAGTCATTTATCCTGCAGATCATATCCTCAGCATAAGATTTATTGCCCATCCTTCCGAAGTGCTCATGATATAAGATCTTACGGTCACTAAGTCTTAAGATCGTGAGGTCAGGATGGATGATCTTTTTGCCAACTTTCAGCGGGCATTCATACTTATATGGAATACCTTTTGCATACAGTCTGTCAACAATTATCACCTCTGACTTGGATCTCACGCGTTCGCCCTTCTGTGTGTAGAATTCCGGATCGCCTTCTCGAAATGGTTTGGGCTTATAGGGGATGGAGAGCCAGTATTGGGCATATTGCTCATTATTGAGAATTAGTGGACTTGCGTACTTTTTACGGCTTTCAGGAAGATTATCGTAGAGATCTTCCAGAACATCACAAGGATATTTTGCAATGATTGACTGAAGGACTTGTGCTTCATTACGCGCTTTTTTGATCGCACTGTTGATCAAGTCCTTTTGGACAAGCCGCCTGATCAATTCGGTGTTGTTTCTATTTAAGTATTTATGTGTAGTTTCAATATGCCAGATATAAGAAAAGCCACTTGGGTTAGGTCTGATATTGATCGTGCCCTCAGGGCAGGACTCTCTCTTGTTCTCCAGAGATCTTATTGTGGATTCCAGATATGCATAGCGGGCATTCATTATGTCTAATATTCTGTTAGTCATCATGAATACCTCCTTGTTGAATCTATTATAGGAACCTCATATGCGTGAAGATAGGTTTTCGGAGAAGATTGAGACTTTTTGGGGGTAATTGAGACAGGTCTCAATTCCTGTAGCGATCTGCTTTTGTACTTGAGAGCCCGAAAAATAGCGCTTAAGCATAAAATTTTCGATTTTTTGTACTTAAAGGGGAAAAATAAGCGCTCTAAGTATAAAAGCGTTCAGGCGGATGAAAGAAGTTACTTTATTCAACTAAAGAAAATGCTTGACATATCACAGATGCACAATTATAATCCTTTAGTCGACTAAAGAGTCGTTGAAATTGACACTGTATCGTCATTTGCCTTTATATATCAATGGCAAGTACAATATGAGAGAAATAAAAATGGAGAGTATATATGGGAAATAAGTACTACACACCGGACGGCTTCAACGACCAGTTTCCGGGCATCTGCGGTTTTAAAAGAAACCTTGAGAGCAAGCTCCGTGATCTCTTTCTCCTGAACGGTTATGAAGAGATAGAGACACCCGGCGTCGAATACTTCGATGTTTATAAGGAGTTTGTCGAAGAGGAAGGCCTCTTCAAGTTTACTGACAGCAACGGAAGACTCTTGTGCAACCGTTACGACGGAACTATTCCGGCAGTAAGATTCTGTGCAGGAAGGAACGATACGCTCCCTGTCCGTTATTCTTATATCGAAAACATGTACAGGGCAGGAAAGTCCGGCGGCGGAAAGCTTTCCGGCTTTACTCAGGGCGGAATCGAGCTTCTTGGTGCGGCTGGTGCCAAGTCCGATGCTGAAGTCCTTGCAATTGCAATTAAGTCAGCACTTGAGATCGGCATCACCGATCTTCAGGTCTCAATAGGTCAGGTCAAGTTCTATAAGGGACTTATGAGACAGCTCGGAATCGGCGAAGAGGAGCAGGTTAAGATAAAAAATGCAATCGCCAACAGAGATACGGTAACTCTGGAAAAGCTCGACATCAGCAAGGAAGACAAAGAGACATTGCAGATGTTAGCTGAGTCAGGCGGAACATACGATACGATCGACATGATCCTTCCGAGGATCACTGATAAGGAAGCTCTTGAGGCTCTGGACAACCTTAAGGAGATCCTGGATATCATGGAAAGATACGGTTTCCTTAAGTATGTATCAGTCGACCTGGGACTTATCGAGAGCATCGATTACTATACCGGCATGGTATTTAAGGGCTACACATATGAGGTAGGCTTCCCGATTCTTGCAGGCGGAAGATATGACGATGTCGCAAAGTCTTTCGGCAAGGAAATAGAAGCTGTAGGCTTCTCTATCTCACTCACGCTCTCGATCACCGCTCTTATGAGACAGGAGAAGTACACACCTGCAAAGGGCGCTGCGGTCATTGTCGGAGGCGACTTTGAAGCAGCATCAGTTACGGTTGAGGCTTTAAGAGCCGAGGGTACTCCCGCCATACTGGACACTACCGGAATGGACGAGGAAACACTTAATAAATATGCGGATGAAAAAGGAATCGAGACAGTTATGTTTATGGATGGAGGTAATGCCTGATGCTTACTATTGCTTTACCTAAGGGCAGGCTTGCCGACCAGACCCTGGATCTCATGGAAAAGGCAGGATACGATGTATCTGCAGCAAGAGATAAGTCCAGAAAGCTCATACTTGAAGATAAGGATGCAGGTTTGCGCTTCATCCTTTCAAAGCCTTCCGACGTACCTACTTATGTCGAGTACGGAGCAGCCGATATCGGCGTTGTCGGTAAGGATACTCTTCTTGAAGAGGGAAGACAGCTTTATGAAGTATTGGATCTCGGACTTGGCAAATGCAGAATGTGCGTTGCAGGTCCTGCAGAACTTAAGGATAAGCTCGACGAGATCCCGAATAAGAGAGTAGGAACAAAATATCCCAATATTACGAGAAGTTACTTCGAAGGCGTAAAGGGAGAGAGCGTTGAGATAATCAAGCTCAACGGTTCTGTAGAACTTGCGCCTCTGACAGGACTTGCAGAAGTTATAGTAGATATCGTTGAATCCGGAAGGACACTTTATGAGAACGGCCTTGATGTACTTGAGACCGTTGCCCATATTTCCGCGAGACTGGTCGTAAACCGTGTCTCGATGAAGATGAAGGAAGACGAGATCAAGCCCATGATCGCCAAACTCAAGAAGATACTGGCGGAAGAGGCTCAGGAATAAAGAAGCAAAGGGGGATATATCATGCGTTGTAAATTGATCGAAGGTACAAAAGAGAATCTTAAGGCAACAGTACAGAGCCTCGGTGTAAGAGGAAAGATGGACTTAAAGCCTGTAATAACCGTTGTTCAGGATGTAATAGACAACATCAGGGAGAACGGTGATGCCGCACTTCTCGGATATACAGAGAAGTTTGACGGAGTAAAGCTTACATCAGACCAGCTCAGAGTATCCGAAAAAGAGATAGAAGAAGGAATCGCACAGGTCGATCCCGAGCTTCTGACAGTTATGAAAAAAGCCGCTGCAAATATCAGAAGATTCCACGAGGAGCAGAAGGAGCACGGCTTCATGATGGATGCCGGCAAGGGCGCAAAGATAGGCGTACGCGTAAGACCTATCTCCATTGCGGGCGTTTATGTTCCGGGCGGTACGGCCCCTTTGCCGTCAACAGTTCTCATGGATGTAATTCCTGCTTCTGTTGCAGGAGTTGAGAGGATCGTTTTCGCGACACCTCCGAGAAAAGACGGGACCATCGCACCTGTTATCCTTGCAGCTGCAACAATTGCAGGTGCTACTGAGATCTACAGGATGGGCGGCGCTCAGGCAATCGCAGCAATGGCTTACGGTACTGAATCCGTGCCTAGAGTAGATAAGATCTGCGGCCCCGGAAACATCTATGTAAACACGGCCAAGAGACTTGTTTTCGGACAGGTTGATATCGATATGTTTGCAGGCCCTTCAGAGATCCTGATCATTGCAGATAAGACAGCTAATCCGGACTTCGTAGCGGCTGACATGCTTTCACAGGCAGAACACGACAAGATGGCTTCAGCTATCGTTCTTACAGATTCAAGAGAACTTGCAGAAAAGGTGCTTGAACTGGCAGACAAGAGATCTGAGATGGCTGAGAGAAAAGAGATCCTTGCAAAGTCCATGGAGGATTACTGCGCGATCATCGTATGCGACAGTCTTGAGACGGCGATAAACTTCTCAGAAGAGATCGCACCTGAGCACCTTGAGCTCTGCGTGGAGAATCCGGAACTCGTTGCAAACAAGATCAACAACTGCGGTGCAATGTTCCTCGGAAGTTATTCACCCGAACCGCTGGGCGATTATTTTGCAGGACCTAACCACACGCTTCCCACATCCGGAACGGCAAGATTCTTCTCACCTCTTAACACCGGTGATTTCTATAAGAAGATGAGCGTCATCAATTACAATGAGGCGATGCTCAAAGACGTATATAAAGATGTTGCGGCATTTGCTGACAGTGAAGGTCTTGGCTGTCACGCTGCTGCCATAAGAGCAAGATTCGAGGACTGATCAACTTGAGTAAATACTGGAACAAACTGATAAATGACATTGAGCCTTACGTCGCAGGCGAGCAGCCTAAGCCGGGGCAGAAGGTGATAAAGCTCAACACCAATGAGAACCCTTATCCGCCTTCACCGAAGGTAAAGGAAGCTCTTGATGGTTTTAACCTTGCAGACTTAAGGCTCTATCCTGACACAAACTCTACGATAGTAATTAAGGCAGCTGCAAAGTTTGACGGAGTAAGCGAGAAGAACATATTCTGCGGCAACGGTTCTGATGAAGTCCTTGCAATCGCATTCCAGACATTCTTCGAGAAGAAGGCTCTTACAGGACTTCCTGTACTGATGCCTGATTACAGCTACAGCTTCTATCCGGTATTCTCTGAATTCTACGATATCAGAAGAAAGACGATCGCTCTGAAGGAAGACTTCCGTCTTGATCCTGATGACTATATCGGAGTACCTAACTGCGGAATCGTTTTCGCGAACCCGAATGCACCGACATCAAGAGCGATCGCTTTATCCGATGTCGAAAAGATCGCATCCGCAAATCCCGATTCTGTCGTTATCGTCGATGAGGCTTATGTAGCTTTTGAAGAGAACTACGAAACAGCAGTATCGCTTATCGGAAAGTATAAGAACATCTGCGTCATAAGGACACTTTCCAAAGCATTTTCCCTGGCAGGAATCAGACTCGGATATGCTGTAGCTGATGAGGAACTCATCGAAGGCTTGAAGAGGGCTAGGGATTCATTCAACTCATATCCTGTTGACCGTCTTGCACAGAAGGTCGCAGAAGCAGCGCTTCTTGATGCCGGTTACTATAACGAGACAAGAAAGAAGATCATTGCCACAAGAGAACGCGCGGCAAAAGAACTTAAGGAGATCGGCTTTACCATGCCGTCTTCATCCGCGAACTTCCTGTATGCAAAGCCGCCCATGGATTGCGGAACACTGTACCAAAATCTCCGCAATAAAGGTATACTTGTAAGATATTTCAACAAGCCTGTGCTTAAGGATTATCTTAGGATCACGATTGGCACTGATGAAGAGATGGACGAGCTTATCAAAGCCATCAAAGAGGAGGTCAAAAATGCCGAGAACAGCTGAGATCGCTAGAGCTACAAAAGAGACAGACATCAAGGTCAGGATCGATCTTGACGGCAAGGGCGAGAACAAGATCGATACAGGTATCGGATTCTTCGACCACATGCTCACGGCTCTTTCCAAACACTCCGGAATCGACATGGAGATCTTCTGCAAGGGCGATCTTAATGTTGATGCTCATCACTCAGTTGAGGATGTCGGTATCGTATTAGGTCAGGCATTTAATCAGGCGATCGGTGACAAGATCGGAATCAGACGTTACGGATCCGCTTCCATTCCGATGGATGAGGCATTGGGAACATGCTCACTTGATATCTCAGGCAGAGCATATCTTGTTTTCGATTGTGATTTTGCAGGCGATTTCTGCGGAACAATGGATACACAGCTTTTCGAGGAATTCTTCAGAAGCTTTGCTTTTAATGCAGGCATTACACTGCACATCGCTTGTCCCTATGGTGCCAACGATCACCACAAGGCAGAGGCTATGTTCAAGGCACTTGCAAGAGCTTTGAGACAGGCAACAGAGACCGACCCGAGATTTGAGGGCCAGGTCGTATCAACTAAAGGCGCATTATAATTTTTTGGAGGACACATAAATGCTTATTAAGGATACTGATTTTATCGATCAGCCGATGCTCTCAAAGGGCAAGGTCAGAAACATCTACGATCTCGGTGATTCACTTCTTCTCGTCGTTACAGACAGGATCTCAGCTTTCGACGTAATCTTCGACGAACTGATTCCTGACAAGGGAAGAGTACTCTCATCCATCTCCGAGTTCTGGTTTGATTTCACAAAGGACATCATTCCGAACCATGTAATTACAACTGATGTTTCAAAGTATCCTATGGGCTTCGACAAGTACAAGGAAGAGCTCCAGGGAAGATCCATGCTTGTTAAGAAGGCTCAGATGCTTCCTGCAGAGTGCATCGTAAGAGGCTACCTCGAAGGTTCCGCACTTAAGGAATACAAGAAGTCCGGCACAGTCGGAGGCATTAAGATGCCTGAGGGAATGCTCCAGGGCGACAAGCTCCCTGAGCCTTTGTTCACTCCTTCCACCAAGGCTGACGAGGGTCACGACATCAACATCACATATGAGCAGTTAGTTGACCTTATCGGTGAAGCAGATGCTTCAGCATTAAGAGATGCATCACTTGCTCTCTATAAGAAGGTATCAGAATTTGCTCTTACAAAGGGCCTTATCCTTGCTGATACAAAGTTCGAGTTCGGTAAGATCGACGGTGTTCTCACAGTTTGCGACGAGATGTTCACACCTGACTCTTCAAGATTCTGGGATGCAGCTGAGTATGAACCCGGCCACGCTCAGAAGAGCTTCGATAAGCAGTTCTTAAGAGAATGGCTTGAGACACTCGACTGGGATAAGACATATCCTGCTCCGCACCTCCCTCAGGAGATCATCGACAAGACAGCTGAAAAGTACCGTGAGTGCTACTCACGTATAACAGGAAAGGAAATCTGATCCTTTGATAGCAATAGTCGATTACGGAATGGGCAATCTCGGATCTGTCGAAAAGGCGCTGCGCCACATCGGCAGTGACTGTGTGATCACTTCTGATGCGGATGTGATCAATAACGCGTCAGGAGTTATCCTCCCGGGTGTCGGAAGTTTTGCTCCCGCCATGGATGAGCTTACGAACAGGGATCTCGTTATGCCTCTTATAGATTGTGCATACTCAGGCAAGCCGTTCCTTGGCATCTGCCTCGGAATGCAGCTCATGCTCGAAGGTTCTGAGGAGAACACGATAGAGCGCAGAGAGACAAAGGGCTTTGTATCAGGTCTTGGAATCATTCCGGGTTTTGTAAGACATTTCCCTAATAACGGTCTCAAGGTTCCCCAGATGGGATGGAACAATCTGACTGAAGTAACCGGAAGACTTCTTACAGAAGGTGATTATGTCTATTTCGTTCACTCATATTTCTGCCAGCCCGCGAATGTAAGCGATATCGCTGCCAAGACAGAGTACGGCATTACATACTGCGCGTCTTTTGAGCATGATAATATTTTCGGAATGCAGTTCCATCCCGAAAAGAGCGGCGAGGCAGGACTTAATATTCTTAGAAAATTCGTATCGGAGACAAAGAAATGATCATATTACCGGCTATCGACCTCATCGGCGGCAAGTGCGTCAGGCTCAAGCAGGGCAGATACGATGACGTTACCGTCTATAACGATTCGCCTCTGGATCAGGCATTCATGTTCAAGGAGGCAGGTGCTTCCTGGATCCATGTGGTCGATCTTGATGCGGCGAAAAGCGGAGTCCCCGAAAATCATGAAATAATCAAAGAGATCTCTGTTAAGACAGGTCTTAAGGTAGATACAGGCGGCGGCATCCGCAATATGGATACCCTTGCCAAGTGGATCGAAGAATACGGCGTATCAAGAGCAGTCCTCGGTACTGCTGCCGTTAAGGATCCTGAGTTTACGAGAAAAGCCATAGAGCGCTTTGGCGACAAGGTCGCCATCGGAATCGATGCACATTCAGGATTCGTCTCAGTCGACGGCTGGACATCAGATTCTGAACTTAAGGCTGTTGATTTTGCGCTCAAGTGCAAAGAGATCGGAGCTAAGACAGTCGTATTTACCGATATCGCAAGAGACGGTATGCTTACAGGTCCTGCGGTCGAGGCTACAAAAGAGATGGTCGAGGCGACAGGCCTTGATGTGATCGCATCCGGCGGAATCGGCTCTAATGAGGATGTTGATCTTATAAAGACATCAGGCTGTGCCGGAGTCATCATCGGCAAGGCAATATACGAAGGAAAGGTGGACCTGGCAAGATGCTTACAAAACGTATAATCCCGTGCCTGGACGTCAAAGACGGAAGAGTCGTCAAGGGCGTTAACTTCGTATCACTCCGCGATGCAGGAGATCCTGTGGAATGTGCCAAGACTTATAACAAGTCAGGTGCCGATGAGCTGGTCTTCCTTGATATAACAGCTACTCTTGAATCAAGAGGAACTACTGTCGAGATGGCAAAAAGAGTTGCCAATGAGGTATTCATTCCGTTTACTATCGGAGGCGGTATCAGAACAGTTGATGATATAAGAGAGCTCCTTAATGCGGGAGCTGACAAGGTATCCCTGAATTCTGCCGCAGTAAAGAATCCTGACTTTATCAAGGAAGCTGCCGATATGTTCGGTTCACAGTGCATTGTCTGCGCGATCGATGTTAAGGCAAGGGAAGAAGGGTTCCCTTCTGGATATGAAGTCGTTATCGCAGGCGGCACCAAGCCCACAGGCCTTGATGCTCTCGAATGGGCAAAGAAGGCAGTATCATTAGGCGCAGGAGAGATCCTTCTGACTTCAATGGATAAGGACGGTACAAAGTCCGGTTACGATAACAGGATCACGGCTCTTATCTCCGAGAATGTCGGAGTTCCGGTAATCGCTTCAGGCGGAGCAGGTTCCATGAAGGACTTTGCGGATGCTGTTAATATCGGCAAGGCAGACGCTGTTCTCGCAGCAAGCCTTTTCCACTTTGGTGAGATCAAGATATCAGACCTTAAGGATTATCTTGAAGGCGAGGGAATCCCCGTAAGGAGAGAGTTATGAGCGGAAACAAACTTGAGCCTTCCGTAATGTGGGCTAAGATGAAGAAGAATTCGGACGGACTTGTACCTGCGATCACGGTAGACTACGAGACCGGCGATGTCCTTATGATGGCTTACATGAATGAGGAGGCATTCCGCCTTACCTGCGAGACAGGTTATATGTATTATTATTCAAGGTCGAGAAATACCCTCTGGAAGAAGGGCGAGACTTCGGGACACGTCCAGAAAGTCATCTCTGCAAGCATCGACTGCGACAGGGATACGCTTCTTTACAGGATCGACCAGACAGGCGCCGCCTGCCATACGGGCAACAGGTCCTGTTTCTACACACCGCTTAATGAATGGGATCCGGAAAGTGACAAGGAGGAATAAAAGATGGATATTTTTAAGGAACTTTACAGTGTAATTACTGACCGCAAGGCAAATCCCGTTGAGGGTTCTTATACTAACTACCTTTTCGATAAGGGAACTGACAAGATCTCCAAAAAGCTCGGAGAAGAGGCTGTAGAGGTGGTTATTGCTGCTTCCCAGAGAGATCGAAAAGCAACGATCCAGGAGATCGCAGATCTTCAGTATCATGTTCTCGTCCTCATGGCAGATCAGGGAATCACTCCTGATGATGTTGAAGCCGAGTTAAGATCGCGCAGAAGCTAAGTAAACACTTAATATTTTCGTTGACTTTAACCCCTGGGGTGTGATACAATCTTCGCGCTAGACCGTTCAGGTCTTGTTTTTAGTTGCGCGGAAATTGGCGCATAGGACGCTGAAAGTCCTTGCAACACAACGATTTGGAGGTATTTGTACCATGGCAAAGGCAGGAGCTCGTGATAAGCTGACTCTCGCATGCACAGAATGCAAGCAGAGAAATTATCAGACATACAAGAACAAGAAGAACAATACAGAGAGATTAGAGCTCAAGAAGTATTGCCCCTTCTGCCGTAAGCACACAATTCACAGAGAATCCAAGTAATTCTTAAAGGACGTTTAAGATGGCTGATAAAAAAGGTAACATTTTCAAGCGCCTTGGCAAGAAGATCTCTGATGTTTTTGCAGAATTGAAGCGCGTTACGTGGCCTACAGGCGAGAAGCTCGCCAAGACAGCTGCAGTTGTTTTGCTGGTTATCGTTTTCTTCGCTGTTTACCTTACATTGATCGGTAACGGCGGCCGCTGGATTCTTGATAAGGTTGGTTTCTACACGATCGTTGAGACAACTGCTACAACAACAGCAGCTTCAGAGACAAGTGCTGAGACAACACCCGCTACATCTGAGAGCACAGGTGAGACATCAGGCGAGGCAACAAGCGCGTCTACTGAGTCTCAGGCTGAAGGCTAAGGTTGATTTAGGAGTAAATAAATGCCGGATAATAATGAAGCCAGATGGTATATAATTCATACCTTCGGCGGATATGAGAAGAAAGTTAAGACTTCCATAGAGAATTATGCCAAGGCCCAGGATATGGAGAACATTATCCAGGAGGTCTATTTGCCGACTGATGTTGTCGTTGAGACAAAGAACGGCAAGCGTAAGGAAGTTGAGAAGCTGAGATTCCCCAACTATATCTTCTTGAAGCTCGTTTACGGCAACAACGATAAGGTTGATAAGGATCTCTGGTACAAGATCCGTAATACAAACGGTGTTACGGGCTTTGTAGCACCTGACCCTAACAAGCCTACTCCGATGACGGATGAGGACTTGGTTAAGATGGGTCTCATCATTCCTTCTACTGTTGAGGTAGATTACCGCATCGGCGATCTTATCATCATCACAGACGGACCCTTCAAGGATAGCAAGGCTATCGTTAAGGATATCAATGAAGAGAAGCAGCAGGTTACTGTTACGGTTTCCATGTTCGGACGTGAGACACCTGTTACACTCGACTTCATTAAGGTAAGAAAAGTTTAATAGCGTTTATTAAAGACCATATAGGTCTCTGATAATAAAAAATTATTTTGGGAGGTGGCCACTATGGCTAAAAAAGTCACAGGTTATGTAAAGCTTCAGATACCTGCAGGCAAAGCAACACCCGCGCCGCCGGTCGGACCAGCTCTTGGACAGCACGGTATCAACATTGCCGGCTTCGTCAAAGAGTTCAATGAGAGAACAGCTAAGGACGCAGGTCTCATCATTCCTGTAATCATTACAGTTTATGCTGACCGTTCGTTCACGTTCGTCACGAAGACTCCGCCGGTACCGGTACTTCTTAAGAAGACCGCTAAGATCGAGAAGGCTTCGGGAAGACCTAATACAGATAAGGTTGCAACAGTAACATGGGAAGACTGCAAGAAGATCGCTGAGATCAAGATGCCTGACGTTAACGCAGCAGACATCGATGCTTGCGCAAGAATGGTTGCAGGCACAGCACGTTCCATGGGTATCGTTGTAAAGGACTAAGGAAAGGAGAATAGAGCATGAATAAAGGCAAGAGATATGCTGAGCTTTCAAAGCTCGTAGACAGATCCGTACTCTATGATCCCTCCGAAGCAGCTAAGCTTGTTGTAGAGACAGGTAAGGCTAAGTTCGATGAGACTGTAGAGCTTCACGTAAGACTCGGCGTTGACTCCAGACACGCTGACCAGCAGGTTAGAGGTGCTGTAGTTCTTCCTCACGGTACAGGCCGTACAAAGAGAGTTTTGGTACTCGCTAAGGGTCCCAAGGCTGATGAGGCTAAGGAAGCAGGCGCTGATTTCGTTGGTGACGACGATATGATCACAAAGATCGAGAAGGAGAACTGGTTTGACTTCGACGTTATCGTAGCAACACCTGACATGATGGGTAAGCTCGGTAAGTTAGGTAAGGTTTTGGGTCCTAAGGGCCTCATGCCTAACCCTAAGGCAGGCACAGTTACTATGGATGTTGTAAAGGCTGTTAACGAAGTTAAGGCTGGTAAGATCGAGTACAGACTCGACAAGTCCAACATCATCCACTGCCCCGTCGGCAAGGTTTCTTTCGGTGCTGAAAAGATCGAAGAGAACGTTAAGGCTCTGATGGAAGCAATCATCAAGGCTAAGCCGGCAGCAGCTAAGGGCCAGTACATCAAGAACTGCTCAATCGCAACAACGATGGGCCCTGGAATCAAGGTAAACGCTCAGAAGTTCGCTTGATTCTGAACTAACTACAATTAAATACCTTTCCTGCCAAAGACAGCAGGTGAAGTCATTGCAATATGATTTCTGAAATGTCCGTCAAACGGGCGGCCGGCCGAGGAAGGAACTTTTAATTCTCTAGGATTAATTCGTCCCCCTTGGTTTACCTGTCAGGTTACCCAGGGGGGTTTTTAATAGAATAAAACAAGGAGGAAAAACCAATATGCCCAGTGAAAAGATTCTGGCAGCTAAGCAGCAGCGTGTTGAAGATCTCTCTTCTGCATTGAAGGGCGCTACAACATATGTATTCGTAGCTACACGTGGACTTACTGTTGCTCAGGACACAGAAATGCGTGCAGAGCTTCGTAAGGCTGGCGTTAAGTTCGAGGTCATTAAGAACACAACTTTAAGACGTGTTTTCTCAGAGCTTGGCTATGAAGGACTTGATGACGTATTCAAGGGACCTACAGCAGTAGGATACTCTGATGACATCATCGCTCCTGCAAAGATTCTCGCTAAGTACAGTGAGGATATTGAGCCCATGGAGATCAAGGGCGGCATCATTGATGGTAAGGTTGCTTCTATTGACGAAGTTATCGCACTTTCAAAGGTACCGGATCCGGCTACACTCCAGACACAGGTTGCATATTCTTTGCTCTTCCCTTTCACGAAGCTTGCTATGCTCGTAAAGGCTGTTGCAGAGAAGAAGCAGGAAGAAGGCGGTGAAGCTCCCGCAGCTGCACCCGCAGCAGAAGAAGTAAAGGCTGAAGCAGAGGCACCCGCTGAAGCAGCAGCACCCGCGGAAACACCCGCAGAGTAATTAGCTAAAATTTCATAGGAGGAAACTTAAAATGGCTAGTGAGAAAGTTACAAGCATTCTTGAAGAAATTAAGGGTCTCTCAGTTATCGAGCTTTTCGATCTTGAGAAGGCTATTGAAGAGGAATTCGGCGTATCCGCAGCAGCAGTAGCAGTTTCAGCTGGTGCTGGCGCAGGCGCTGGTGCAGCAGCTGCTGAGCAGACAGAGTTCACAGTTATGCTCAAGAGCTTCGGCGATTCCAAGATGGGCGTTATCAAGGCAGTTAAGGATGTTCTTGGTATGGGTCTTAAGGAAGCTAAGGAACTCGTTGAGAAGGCACCTGTTGCTCTCAAGGAGAACGTTTCTAAGGATGAGGCTGATGACCTCATGAAGAAGCTCGCAGATTGCGGCGGTGAGCTCGAGCTCAAGTAATTCTTAACAACTTAGAATTGTACTTTCAAGGGGCTGTCTCGTAAGAGACGGCCTCTTTTTTGTGTGACATTTTTCGAGAAGGACAAAGATAAACAACGCTTTTTCAAGTAACTGTCGACTATTGCTGTATATGCATAAACGAAGTCCTCAAATGCTGTGTATTCTTCAATGATTCCACGGTCGATAACACGGGAACCGTTTGCTAATATGCAGACATAAAGAACGAAAGAACAATAAAAAACACTAAAGAGGCGATCAGTTATGAGACTTGAAAACGACACAGTACTTAATGAATTATTTGATGAACAGTTCGAGAAGATCCCGTTCCTTTTCAGATTCAGCAGGAGACGCTTTTATACTTCTCTGGTAATTATGGGAGTCCTTCTGGTATCGATCGTGGTATTCATATGCCTTTTCTATAACTCGGGAAATTATGAGATGATCGATACTGCTGCCGGCTCAGGCTATCAGATGGGCGTAAATGTATATAACAATAACTTCGCAGTAGGCGTGATCTTATCAGCTCTTGTTCTCGCACTGATCTCTTTCTGGGTAGTCGTATCCAAGTGGTTCGAGCAGAGAGCCTTTAAAAAGGCGTCAAACCTCGCCCAGATGATCCACATTGCAGAAGAGAACAGAAACCACATGAGATGGATGAACTGGAAAGCACAGAACAGATTCGATTTCTAAAAAAGCAACATAAAGCCTCATTCCCAAGACACCTGACCGTTGATAATGGTCAGGTGTTCTTCTTTACTATTTCTTATCTGTTAATAGGGAAAGTCATCTGATACTATTCAGGTATGAGAATGGAGAATGACGACAATTTTAATTTCCTGTTTAACGAGGAGTTCGAGAAGATCCCGTTCGTGTTCAGGTTCAGCAAGAAGCGATTGATCGTCGTTGTTGCTATCATGGTCATAGCCATCGCTTCTGCAACGATATTCTTAAATCTGTTCTATGATTCTGCTGTGTATGTGACTGTCCCGTCAATAGATGCTGCACATATTATGGGGTTTAACGATTACAATTACACTTTTCTTATTGCTATGATCTTAAGCGTTGCAGTCGTTGCTTTTCTTGCTGCCTGGATAGTACTGGCCAAGCTGTTCGAAAAGCGTGCTTTCAGGAAAGTCACAAAGCTCTGCAACATGATCAACATTTCCGAAAGAAGCAGAACAGCAAGAATTTGGTCGGATTGGAAGATGAATAACAGAGATTATTAATCGCGCTCACTGAAGTCCTCCGCGCTTCGCTTGTGCGGAATCGTTCACACCATCAATGATTTCTTTTCTAAAGAGATAGATGCTGATAACCTGTGCCTATACCGAAATAAGTAAAAACTATATTCTCTTTTATCTTTATTTCTATTGACTTTAAACTGTTGAGTGGATATAATTTCAAAGCAACTTTTATGGCGGCGTAGCTCAGTTGGCCAGAGCGTCCGGTTCATACCCGGCAGGTCGTAGGTTCGAATCCCACCGCCGCTACCATAAAAGGCCCGTTGGT
>Ga0256404_1006037_pt1 | contig 20543 bp, 14 predicted proteins | sample RumenRJG_01DNA_FD_185990 | JGI IMG/M metagenome (GOLD analysis project Ga0256404, IMG submission 185990) | Bovine rumen microbial communities from Lethbridge, Alberta, Canada - RJG_01 | ecosystem: Host-associated > Mammals > Digestive system > Stomach > Rumen | place: Canada: Alberta | collected...
TCATAGACATCATAAGCAACATTACTGTCATCCCCCAGGCCAAGTTTCAGCCAATCATAATAAGACTTAGCCAGGCTTCTCTCCGCATAGGTAAGACGGTCTCTATGCGTACCGATCTGCAGTTTATCGTAATCATCTTTAGAGATAATACCGGTAAAGATCAGTTTTTCCTTAGCTCTTGTCATGGCAACATAGAGCACACGCAGTTCTTCTCCAAGATCTTCCTTGTTCATCAGATAGAGAACAGCTTTGTCATAGAGACATTTACTCTTTACTTTGAAGCGTCCGGTCACTTTGGCCAGAGACAGGCCATAATCAGCACTCACCAAAAGGTTTTTACGAGATGCCTTTCCTGAGAATCTATCCTTGATACCAGATAGGAAGACAATCGGGAATTCCAGTCCTTTGGACTTATGAATCGTCATAATTTTGACACAGTTGGCATCTTCTCCAAGTAGTTCTGCATCTCCTTCATCCACATCGAATTCCTTCAGTCGGTGAATATAATCAACGAAAGAAACAACACCAACACCACCGGAATGTTCAAAGTTAATGGCAAGATCCACCAGCTTATCCAGGTTCGCCGCTCTCACCTGTCCACCTGGCATAGACCGGATATAGTCCTGATAGCCATTGGTTTTTAGTATGTGAAGAATTACTTCATGAAGCGGAATATCATGCATCAGTTTCCGAAGCGCATCATACTCCCTGTAGAATAAAACAACAGGATCCATCTCTTCTGCAGCATGATCACGTGCATAATCAAGTACTGCCTGGCCAAAGGACTCTTCTTCATACTCGATTACTATCTCCGCCAGATCGTCCTCAGACAGATGAAAGAGCTTAGAATGCAGGACAGCAGCCATCGGAATATCCTGTAGAGGATTCTCTAAGACCTCCAGATAAGACAGAACATTCTCCACTTCATTCGAGTTATAGTAACCCGATTTATTCATGATATAAGAAGGAATCTTACGAGCTTCGAGGGCATCATGGATCACAGGAGCAACCTTGCGTAGACTACGACAGAGAATAGCAATATCTCTAGGTTCTACCTTGCGATACTCTTTTTGCTTTGCATCATAGACCTTTCCATGGTCAAGGAGTCTGCGAATACGATCCGCCACAAGATAAGCTTCGAATTCATCATCCGAGATAGCTTCCTCTAAAACCTTCTTGGAATCATTGTAGCCAAGGATCAGCTCTGGCTGATTCAGATTGCCAGAAGAAGCAGGATAATCGGCATTTCCCAGGTTCAGATAATGCGACTCGTCATATTCCACCTTCCCCAGGTCCTGCCCCATAACACGGCGGAACACAGCGTTTACACAATCAATCACTTCCTGCCTGCTACGGAAGTTCTTACCCAACAGGATTTTATAGTCAGAATCTTTCAGATCATCCGAAAAGCGATTCAGTTTCTCCATGAAGATCTGAGGTCTGGCCTGACGGAAACGATAGATTGACTGCTTTACATCACCTACCATGAAGTAGTCATGACCACCATCCTCTTCTTTGGTTATGGAAGAAAGAATCGCTTCCTGTACATCGTTCGAATCCTGATATTCATCGACCATGATTTCGTCATAGGCAGAAGCGAATTCGACCGCAACACTTCTACGACTACCGTCCGGATTCACAAGAATACGAAGTGCAGCATGTTCAATATCCGAGAAATCAAGAACATTCTCTTCTGTCTTTCTCTCATTTAATCTCTTGAGATAATCCAGGGTAAGTGCAATCAACTCCTCAATGTGAGGTCTGACAGCAATAATATCTGCTAATAGATCATCACCGGAATTATCCACTAACTCCTCAACTTTTGAAATCGCTTCTTTATAAGAATTTCTCGCATTACGAGCTTCCTGACCAAGGATCTTCAGTTCCGGATCCTTTGATACAGCACCTGAAAAAGAGATAAAATTTGCTTTATGAAGAGAACGTAAAAAGAGGAAATCATCTTTAATATTTTCATAGGACCTTAGTACTTCAAGATCTGAGGAATATACCTTCTTATCACCCTTTGCGATGCCATCTTCTGATAAAGCAAAATCCACAAGTTCTTCGCAGAGAATCCTCGCATCAATCACCAGGTGACGTATGGATAAGACAAATATCTTCATCCAGACAGATTCCAGGATATCTTCCTTGCTAGAAACCTGATACGCCCGTCCAGACTCCGCAATCCATTTTTCAGGCCAGGGGAAACTGTCTGATACCTTCTTGATCTGCAGAATCATCTCTGCAATCTCTGCATCACTGTTCTTTGTGCCATAGGTCTTCACAAGCTCTAAGAAAGCCGGCTCCGCCTTCTGATACTCTTCCTCAAGGAAGTCATCCATTACTTCCTGTTCTAACAGGCGCATCTCATTCTCATCGTACTGGCGGAAGGTAGGATCTAATCCAATCTCATCAAAGTGATTACTAACAATATATTTACAGAAGCTGTCAATCGTAGTAATCTTCGCATGAGAAAGCAGAGTTTTCTGCCTCTCTAACCTCGATCTCCTCTCTTCGCTTCCTGCAGCAAGAATCTCCTCATTCAGGGAAGAACGAATACGTTCCTTCATCTCCTGCGCAGCTGCACGGGTAAAGGTAACAACCAGTAAGCGATCCACATCCACAGGATGAGCCTGATCTGTAATCTTCTGAATGATTCTCTCTACCAAAACTGCCGTCTTACCAGAACCTGCAGCAGCAGATACAAGAATATTATGATTGCGTGTATCAATAACACGCTGCTGTTCATTCGTCCATGCCGGCATTCGCAAGTCCCTCCCATGTATTCTGATTACCGCTCTTGTTCTCTTCAAAACCTGGCAGGTTCGCATCATATCCACAAATAGAATGATACTTACAATAGGTACAAGCTGATTCATCCTTGGATCTATAAGGCTTGGCCTGGATTCTGCCCTCTTCGATCTCTTCTGCTTTCTCTCCTACGATCTTCTTCACCGTAGAAAGAAGGCCTCGAAACTGCTTCTCAGATAAATGCATCTGTTTCTTCGGCATTGTATCCTGTACCTTAGAAGACGCAAGCTCCGGGTTATCAAGAGCAAGCTTAATCTCCTCATCACTATTTACCAGAGCATCGCTTGCATACTTCTTCAGTAACAGATTCTTAAGATCCTGCTCACTTGCATCTTTGGGGACCTTGTCCCTCTCACCAAGCATCGTCTCTCGAAGATGATAATAGAGAATCTCTGCGGGTGCTGTTGCCTGTCCAAGTCTGGCTTCTCCCTCTAAAACAGCATTCATATAGAGAAGCAACTGCAATTCCACGCCTGTAGCAGTTTTATTCGGATCCAGAATCTCAGACGAACCGGACTTATAGTCAACGATACGAATATAGAGCGTACCATCCTTGTCCATGGTATCAATACGATCGACTCTTCCCTTCAGATAGAGTGTACTTCCATTCTTCAAAGGGAATTCAAGTGCTGAAAGATGCGTGTGATCGCCGAGATTCTCATACTCTGTAAGATCGTACTCAAATCGTTTGGGAAGAAAAGTGCCTCTTCTGGCATGATCATTAAGAATCTCCACCGTCTCATTCATGCTCTCTCTGATACGTTCGAGATGGTGGTTCGATCTGGCGTCATGGAAGACACGTCTTACATACTGTTCATCAATTACAGCCTGAAGCGCCTGATCAAGATAAGATTTGGAATCTTCCATGGAAACCTTGCCCCATTGCGTTCCACTCTGAATCAAAAGCTGAGAATAGATATTTAAAACGTCATGGTAGAGACTTCCCTCTTCCATGTCATTTAGCGTATATTCTTCTCTCTCATGGAGTTTTAGACCATACTGAAGGAAATATGCATAGGGACACTTTGCGAAAAGTTCCAGTTTTGAAACACTTCCATCGAGTTTTGTCCCAGCAAGATCCTCTTTCAGTTCGTTAGAGAGCATCTCCGCATCATGGTAATAGAAGGCTCCTGACAGGATGTCCTGTAAGAGGCCCTTATCATTTTCCTGGAGATAGATCAGCATCTCACGAAGGATTTCCTTCTTCTTCTCATCAGAAAGTACAGACCCCGGTACAGCACGTTCCTCTCTCAGATATTCTCCCGTCAGACGAAGCAGACTCTCCTTCGTCAGAATATCACCTGCATCCGGAATCTCTTCGGTCAAAACACAAAGATCAGGGAATAAAGATTTGATTTCATCCACAAGAAAGGCAGGATGTGCCGACTTGCCATCCGAATACTGACGGCAGAAGGATATATGCAAGAGCTTTGACGGTTTGGTTAATACAGAATAGAGGTAATACTTCTGTCGAAAAGCTCTTTTCCGAGAGGTTGCTGACAATTCAAAGGCATTCTCATAGAGCAGTTCACGCTCGAAATCAGACAGAATTCCCCCCTTTGATTCGGACTTTGGAATCCAGGCATCACATACACCAAGCACAAAAAGCGCCTTGATATCATTCAGTCTGGTTCTCTCGAGATCACCCATCACAACCGTATCATTGCTCTCTGGAATGGTACCAATCTTCAAGGTATCTACACCGGCATCAAGAATCTCTAAGAATTCCTTGGGGCCGATGTCGTCACCATCGAGAAGTTCAACCATCTTGTCGAGAATACGCATGACTTTGGAAAATACATTGCGATAAACAAAGGCGGTCTGTTCCAGATTCAGGTCGTCAAGTTCATCCGCTCTCTCATGGATATACTGCTCACATTCGATGCGATCAAGGAAATAGTACAGCGCTGTCGCGAGTGCTCTCACATCACCATTGGCATGCAATACTGCCTCTGTAAAAGGAGTCAGATTCTCCATCAGTTCAGAACGAATATGCTCAATCCGAAGCAGATCCTCTTCGCTAAAACCTCTCGGCTTGTAAGGGAAAGGATTTGAATATGCCTGGAAACCTCTTGCACCGGATGCAATCAGATAATTATCCAGAAAATCAACATCCTCCATGGGAAGAATTGGGATTCCGGAACGCAGAAGCTTCATGATGCTCTGATATGAATAATCACGAATCTGCATTTCAAAAAGGCCGCGAATCAGTTCCATCAGCGGATGATCCGAAGGTGTCGTTCTCACATCAAGATACAAGGGAATCCCATACTCCCTGAAAATGGATGTCGCATATTCCTTATATTCGTCCAGAGCAGGAGTTACAAGTGCAATATCCCTATAACGAAGCTGCCCTTCCTGAACGAGTTTTCGAATCGAAGCTGCTGCCCTGTGTAGTTCAGCGCGGGGATTCATACAACTCATTATCTGAATCTGATCTTCCGATTCCCCATGGTAATTCACCTTTCGATTGCGGAAGAGATTCTGTTCAAGAAAAGAGAGTTTTCCTCCCTGGATATAGCGATGACCAGATTTTGCAGGAAGAATGATTGGATCCATAATCTCAGTTCCGGACTTTCTCGCGAGGCTTACAAGATCATCGATCATCTCCTTCGGCATAGAGAAAAGTTCTTCTTCTCCTCCGAGATGGAAGAAGTCTTCTCCTTCATCGATTGTAACACTTGAAAGAATGCAATCTGCCTTCAAAAACAGGCGATAGAGTACAGCTTTCTGGTTGGGTGTAAAACCAGTATATCCATCGAATGCGATCACTGCGCCTGATAAGAGATTACTCTCTGGAAGGACTTCCTCGAGTAATTCAAGAACTTCTTCCGCCGTAATGTATCGATCCTTAATATACTCCCGAAAGCCACGATAGAGAATCTCAAGGTCCTTCATCTTGGTCACAAAACCACTAGAAGCACCTTCTACCCTTCCCATATCCGGTAGCATATCCGGACTAATCCTATATTGAGTAAGTTCGGAGATCAGAGAACGAAGTTCGGTAATAAAGCCTTGCTTCGTCATCTTACCCGATAGAAATGTAAGTTCAGAATCCTTCTGCTCGCTGACACGGCGAAGAACCAGATTTTTACCTGTCTCTTCGAGGACATCCAGAGTACTTAAGCCGAGCTCCTCAAAGACCCGGTAAGCAAGTCGTTGAAATGATAATACTTCAATATTCATAATGACAGAATCGGGAGCCAGCCTTACCAGTTCCCTCTCTGTCTGTACCGTAAACTGTTCCGGTACCAGTAACATATACACCTTCTCAGGATGAAGCTGTGCCTCATCCACAAGATGCCGATAGAGATAATACGATTTTCCGCATCCGGAATTACCCAAAATAAACTGTAAGGACATCTCTTTCTCCCCGCTCTAAGTGCATATATGAAGATGTAACTCTATCTCGAAAGCCAGATCAGAAGGATGAGATCAAAGGATTATGACTCATCTTCCATCTGCAGAAGCTTCTTGGCCTGATCTGCAGCCATAAGGGCATCGAGAATTTCCTGAATATCACCATCCAGGATATTATCAAGCTTGTAGAGGGTCAGATTGATTCTGTGATCTGTTACACGTCCCTGAGGGAAGTTGTAAGTACGAATCTTCTCTGAACGATCGCCGGTACCAATCTGTGACAATCTGGCATCAGAGGCCTCCTGCTGACGCTTCTGAAGTTCCATATCATAGAGTTTGGTACGAAGCAGAGCGAAAGCCTTATCCTTATTCTGCAGCTGGGACTTCTCGGTCTGGGAATAGATAACAATCCCTGTCGGATAATGCGTCAGACGTACGGCAGAGTCGGTCGTATTGACACACTGACCACCGTTACCAGACGCTCTCATAACGTCAATTCGAATATCCTTCTCATTGATCTCGATATCCACATCTTCTGCTTCCGGCATGACAGCAACCGTACAGGTCGAAGTCTGAATACGGCCCTGGGACTCGGTTACCGGTACACGCTGAACACGATGTACGCCAGACTCATACTTAAGGACGGAATAAGCCCCCTTGCCCTCGACTGTGAAGTCAACCTTCTTCATCCCACCGATTCCAGTCTCTTCGATCTCGTCCAGGGAAGTACGCCAGCCTCTCTGATCACAGTAATGCTGGTACATACGATATATCTCTGCAGCAAATAGTGCTGCTTCTTCACCACCGGCACCTGCACGGATCTCAACGATGACATTCTTATCATCGTTGGGGTCCTTAGGAAGCATGAGGATCTTAAGTTCATTCTCGCGTTTTTCTACTTCCGCACGAGCATTATTCAGGTCTTCCTTGATCATCTCACGCATCTCTGCATCAGACTCTGACTCCAGCATCTCAAGAGAGTCAAGAACCGTCTGATTCGCTGCCTTATAAGCAAGATAACACTCAACGATTGGTGTGATTTCTGCCTGCTCGCGCATCAGCTTCTGCAGCTTCTTAGAGTCATTTGCAATCTCCGGCTGCCCCATCTGGTTCAGTATCTCTTCCGATCTCATTACAAGATCATCTAAACGTTCATACATATGATTCGTCTCACTTTCTTCCATATACGACACGGTCATTGCCGGCAAGGTCCTGTGCCACAATCACCCCATTAAAACCTGCTTCCCGCATGATTAAAGATACGGACCCGCCCTGGTCATAACCGATCTCAAGAAAGAGGCTGCCCTTATCCTGCAGTCTCTCATACGCCTGGGGAATCAGCTTACGGTAGATAAAGAGTCCATCCTCACCCCCATCAAGAGCCATCATGGGATCATGATCCCTCACTTCCGGCATCAAACCGGGAATTACATGGCTTGGAATATAAGGCGGATTCGAAACGATCACATCATATGAAGAATCAATTTCTTCAAAGAGATCGCTTTTAGTAAAACATATATTGGCGTTCAATAAGTTCGCATTTTCTTTTGCAACAGCAAGTGCTTCTTCAGACAGATCCGAAAGCGTCACATCGATTGGTCTTCCAGCTTCCTTCATGCGCAGGAAGAGGGAGATTCCAATGCAGCCAGAGCCGGTACAGAGATCAAGCACCTTCTTTGCATTCGTCTTTTTAATCTCTTCTTCTGCCAACAGAACCAGGGTCTCTGTATCCTGTCTTGGGATCAGAACATGCTCATTCACACGGAAAGAGTATCCCATGAAATCCTGTTCCCCTGTAATGTGCTGCAGGGGGATACGCTCTGTACGCATCTTAAGGTAAGTTCTATATTTCCGAAGGGAATCCTCTTCCATAGGATCCGTAGAAGAGGCCAGAAACCGGCTATAAGTGATATTGCTTGCATGAAGAAGCAGAATTCTGGCATCGAATTTGCTGTCAGGGATATGGGCTTCTTCCAACTCTCGCGTGCCCTCTATAAGGGCCTCTCGTAATGTCATTCTATCGTTCAAAATCTTTCCTTTCCGGAGCAAAGTTACCATTGCCGAAGCAAGAGTAGCTAGAACTCTCCGGAATGCTCTTCCTGGAACTTTCTCCAGTCGAAAACAGCTTCCACACTGGCAATTCCGACCTCGATCATGTCGTCGGTCGGCTCCTGGGTAGTGATCTTCTGCAGTGCAAGACCAGGCTTGGACAGGAGATTTACAAAGCTGTTCTCCGAACGACCTGCCAGGCGGATAAACTCATAAGAGATACCGGCAACCACAGGGACCAGCGCGAGGCGCATGAGAAGCTGCAGTACCGGGGACTCCATCCGGATGAACATGAAGACGAAGATGGAGATGATCATAACGATGAAGATAAAGCTGGTTCCACATCTCTTATGCAGTCTGGAAGCCTGCTTTACATTTTCGACGGTGAGATCCTTACCATTCTCGATGCAGTTGATGCACTTATGCTCTGCACCGTGATACATGAAGACACGGTGAATCTCCTCCATGCGGGAGATCAGGAGAATGTAACCCAGGAAGAGGCCGACGCGGATCAGTCCTTCGATAATATTAAGTACCAGAATGGAACTGATCCAGATCTTAAAGAGCTTGGACAGACCGAAAGGCAGCATGAAGAAGACCACCAGGGCCAGAACCAGTGACAGGAAGAAGGTTCCATAGAGTTCCCTGTTCTCAGCTTTCTTCCGCTCCTTTTCCGTCATCTTCGCACGCTTCTTCTTCGTCTCTTCATCATCTTCGATAAATGTAGAGCTTGTCATAAGCGCGGTGATACCGGTTACGAGAGAATACACGAAAGAAACCATGCCACGAATGATCGGCACTTTAAGCCAGGGTGACTTGCCGAAATCATCTTCCTTGTCTTCAATATGAATCGTCTTGTCAGCAAGACGGATTGCAACCGCATAGTGGCCCTTAGAGCGCATCATAACACCCTCCATGACCGCCTGGCCACCGATCCCCGAGAATACCTTGCCTGCCATTCCTATCTCCTCCATCTAAAGCCACACGCTAAGACCACACGTCTTATGCGAGTGTCAATAGATACTAAACTCAAAAAAGAGCTGAGACAATATCGTCCCAGCTCTTGTGTTCCATCGTAAACTATTATCAGTCGTTGGAAATACCGTACTTCTTGTTGAACTGATCGATACGGCCACGAACCTTGCTAGCCTTCTGAGTTCCGGTATAGAACGGATGGCACTTGGAGCAAACTTCGACGTGGATGCTTTCCTTGGTAGATCCGGTTACGAAGGTGTTACCACAGTTGCAGGTAACGGTTGCCTGATAGTAATCCGGCTGAATATCTTTGCGCATGACTTTCACCTCTTCTTATACAAAAAGTAAATTCTTACAGCATTGTGCTGTTGTAACATCCCGAAAACAGCTTTATAAATATAGCATAGCTCTATTCAAAGTGCAAGGCATTCTTTCTTACATTCTTCCATTTCTTGCAAGAAATCTGGAAACAAATTCCTGATTGGTTCTTGTGTTGGAGAACATGTTCAGAATATTCTCTGTTGCCTCTTCCTTGCGCATGCCATTCAGGCCACGATGAATGATCTCCATAGCGCGTAATTCTTCCGCTTCTAAGAGAAGATCTTCTCTTCTGGTTCCGGACTGGGACAGATCGATCGCCGGGAAAACACGCTTCTCAGACAGCTTACGATCCAGTACCAGTTCCATATTACCGGTACCCTTGAATTCCTCGTAAACGACATCATCCATCTTGGATCCGGTATTTACAAGTGCTGTAGCAAGAATGGTAAGGGAACCGCCCTCTCTCATGTTACGAGCTGCGCCAAAGAATCGCTTGGGCATATAAAGGGCTGCAGGATCAAGACCGCCGGACAGAGTACGGCCACTTGGCGGTACAGTCAGGTTGTAGGCTCTCGAGAGTCTTGTAATGGAATCTAAGAGGATCATAACATCCTGTCCCTGTTCCACCAGACGCTTAGCACGCTCGATGGTCATTTCAGAGACTCTCTTATGATGCTCGGGAAGTTCATCAAAGGTAGAATAAATGACTTCGCAATTCTGGCCCTCAATGGATTCCTTCATATCGGTAACTTCTTCAGGGCGCTCATCGATCAGAAGAACGATGATGTGCATGCCTGGATGGGATGCCTTAACGGATGCAGCAACCTGCTTTAAGAGGGTCGTCTTACCAGCCTTAGGCTGAGCTACGATCATACCTCTCTGGCCCTTACCAATTGGCGAGAAGAGGTCTACGATACGCATGGCAACGGAAGCACCGGGATATTCCAACTTGATTCTCTCATTGGGGAAAACCGGCGTCATCTCTTCGAAGGTCGGACGAAGCGCGATCATCTCCGGATTCATTCCATTGATGTGCTCAATGAAAAGAAGTGCTCCATATTTATCATTGGGATTATTCTTACGGGTCTTACCGGTAACAAGATCGCCCGTCTTCATATTGAAACGGCGGATCTGAGAGGGGCTGACATAGATGTCATGTTCACCTGGCATATAGTTTGCACTACGAAGGAAGCCATATCCTTCCTGCATAATCTCTAAGATACCGGTACAATCCTTGGCATCCGGATACTTGGGAGGCTCAGGCTTCTTGTCTTCAGCTTTCTTGTCCTCAGGTTTTCTAACTTCAAAAGCCTGCTCCTCTGTGTTCGAACGAGTTGCTTTCACCTCGGTAGCCTTGCTATCTTCTGCTTCAGAAGACTTCCCGTCCTTCTTCTCAGAACCTGACGGATGCACTTCGTCATTTCTCTTCTTTACGTTTTTCGTAGAACGAGCCGGTCTGCCAGGCTTTCTCTTTGCAGGCTCCGTCCTTACAGTTTCTGTCTTGGCAGGCTCTGTCCTTACAGTGTCCGTCTTGGCAGTTTCCGTCTTGGCAGGCTCTGTCCTTGCAGTTTCCGTCCTGGCAGTGTCAGCATTGACAGTTTCTACAGTGTCTACATCTGCCTGAACAGACTTTGCGTGTGGCGAGCGCCTTTTCTTCTCTGCCGGAGCTTTCTTCTCTTTCGAGTTCTTGTCCTCAGCAGCTTTCTTCTCACGTGCGGGCTTCTTCTCTCGTGCGGGCTTCTTCTCTCGTGCGGGCTTCTTCTCTACCGGAGCAGCCTTACGTTTGCCCTCTTCTTCGATCAGAAGATTCACGATCTCTTCTTTCTTCAGCTTGGTCAGACCCTTGATTCCAACCTGCCTGGCAAGTTCCTTCAGGGTCGTCACAGGAAGAGACGCATACTTTTCTCTCATATTATCCGCCATAAAAATCCTCACTTATAAATGAAGTTAATAATTCTCATATGATGTAAGTTTTTTAAAAGTAAGTCGTGGAAATACTATTGCCGGAACTGGCATAGATGAACGAACTGAAACTGTACAAACCTATTATAACCAAGGCTTTTGCCATTGCAAGGCAAAATTCGTCATCTTGAAGGCAATCTTCTTCCATGCTATATTTATTTCCGTGTGAACATAGACACACACGTGAAATCGTCAGGAGGAAAAAGGAGAAAGAATCATGACAATCGACGAAGAAGCAATAAAACTTCACAGAGAATGGAATGGCAAGATTTCTACTGTTGCCAAAGCGAAAGTAAAGGACAGACATGATCTGGCTGTTGCCTACACTCCTGGTGTTGCTGCACCTTGCCGCATCATCGCTGAGAACAAGGCAGAAGTATATAACTACACCCTCAAGGCCAACACCGTTGCTGTTGTATCCGATGGTTCTGCAGTTCTTGGTCTCGGCAATATCGGACCGGAAGCCGCTATGCCCGTTATGGAAGGCAAGTGTGTTCTCTTCAAGGAATTTGGCGATGTCAATGCATTCCCCATCTGCCTCTCTACCCAGGATCCCGACGAAATCGTTGCTGCGGTAAAGGCGATTGCTCCTACCTTTGGTGGTATCAACTTGGAGGATATCTCCGCACCTCGTTGTTTTGAGATTGAAGAAAGACTGAAGAAGGAACTGGATATTCCTGTCTTCCACGATGACCAGCATGGTACTGCAATCGTTGTACTTGCCGGTATTATCAACGGCTTAAAGGTTGTCGGTAAGAAGAAGGAAGACTGTAAGGTCGTCGTTAACGGTGCTGGTTCCGCAGGTGTTGCAATCACCCGTCTCCTCCTCCGTTATGGTTTCAAGAACATCACCATGTGTGATAAGTCCGGCATCCTCTCTAAGGATTCTAAGGATCTGAACTGGATGCAGGAAAAGATGATGGAAGTCACCAATCTCTCCGGTGCAAGCGGTACTCTTGCTGATGCACTGAAGGGTGCCGATATCTTCGTCGGCGTATCTGCTCCCGGAATCGTAAGCCAGGATATGGTACGTTCAATGAACAAAGACTCCATCCTCTTTGCAATGGCGAATCCCACACCCGAGATTATGCCTGATCTTGCAAAAGAAGCCGGTGCCCGTGTCGTAGGAACCGGAAGATCTGATTTCCCCAACCAGGTCAATAACGTGGTTGCTTTCCCCGGAATCTTCAAGGGTGCACTTCTTGGTCATGCCAAGGAGATTACCGAAGAGATGAAACTTGCAGCTGCAAACGCAATCGCTTCTCTCGTAAGTGATGCTGATCTAAGTGATGAAAATATCCTGCCAGAGGCCTTCGACCCGAAAGTTTCTGAGGTTGTCTCCAAGGCAGTTATGGATCACATCAAATAAAGCAAATCACGATTGTATCAAAATTAACATTCCGGGCTGCAACTTGTGGCCCGGTCTTCATTTGTAAAGGAAACATCATGGCAGAACCCGCACTTATCTACAAAATGACAGTATTATCTCTTCTCGAAAGATCCGATGGTCCCCTCTCGAATACGCAGATCACCGAATTCTTCCAGGAGACGAATTATACCGGGTTCTTCACTGCACAGGAGATCATCCACGACTTAGAAGACGCCAAGCTCATCACAGGCGAAGAGAGCCATAACCGCACCCTCTATGTCATCACAAGCGAAGGCAAAAATACCCTGGATCTCCTCTCCGATCGTGTTACGCCATCGATTCAGAAGGATATCGTCGATTATCTGACCCGCCACAAACTTGCCATCAAGGCAGAGAACAGCCTCAAGGCCGTCTATGACCGTGCAGAAGGCGGTGGCTTCATCGTCCATCTGACACTCGAAGCAGACCGGCACATGATCATGGATCTGAACGTACATGTCACCTCCAGAGGACAGGCAGAAGCCTTTTGCTACAACTGGAAAGTCCATTACGAAGACGTCTATGGTGCTCTCTTGGATCAGCTGGTTCAGTAAAAGTACTTGCACTCACAAAATCCATGAAGTAAAATATCCAAAGTTAGAGGACAAAGGTGTCCCGGGGGTTAGACGAAGAGTCTGATTCCCGGGATTTTTAATGTCGTCACATCGTAACTTGCGAATTGTAAGAGTTAGAAAGAAGGCACTCTATGTGTGGAATCTGTGGTTTTACCGGACATAACCCCAACAGTGAAGAAGTCCTGACCCGAATGATGAATCGAATCATTCATCGAGGACCAGATGGTGCTTCATCCTACATCACCGAGCAGATTGCCTTCGGTCACAGAAGACTCTCCATTATCGATCTCAGCGACAAGGGCACCCAGCCTATGTTTAACGAAGACAAAACCCTTGTCTGTGTTTTCAACGGCGAGATCTATAATTATAAGGAATTAAGAGAAGAACTCATTGGTCTGGGCCATGAATTTAACTCCTCCTGTGACACGGAAGTTCTCTTACACGGCTACGAATCCTGGGGTTCCTCCCTCTTAGACCGACTCCGCGGCATGTTCGCCTTCGTTCTCTATAATGAGAGGACCGGCGAACTCTTCATGGCAAGAGATATGTTCGGCATCAAGCCCCTCTACTATATGGAAATCGATCATAACCTCGTCTTCGCTTCGGAGATCAAGAGCCTGCTCGAATATCCCGCTTATCAGAGAGAAGTGAATCTCGAAGCGCTCGAGCAGTACCTCTCCTTCGAATATTCTGTCCTCCCCGAAACCTTCTTCAAAGGCATCTACAAACTCATGCCCGGCCACTACATGACCTGGAAGGAGGGAGAATCCCATCTTGTTCGCTACTTTGATCCCATGCTCACTCCAGCCAAGGAACCCATGGATCACGACAAGCTTCTTGATGAGATTGATAGGACTCTGCAGGACAGCATTCATTACCATATGGTTGCTGATGTTGAAGTCGCATCTCTGCTCTCTTCCGGTGTTGATTCTTCCTATGTTGCCTGCCATTTCGGCGGCGGTCGTACCTATACTGTAGGTTTTGACTATGAGAAATATAACGAGATTCCTTACGCAAAAGATCTGTCTGATACCCTTGGCATCAAGAATACAGGCAAGGTCATCTCTACGGAAGAATACTGGGAAGAACTCCCCAGGATCCAGTACTACATGGATGAGCCCCTGGCTGACGCCTCAGCCGCTGCTCTCTACTTCGTCGACAGGGAAGCCGCAAAGGATGTAAAGGTCATCCTCTCCGGTGAAGGTTCCGATGAATTCTTCGGTGGCTATAATATCTATCACGAGCCCATGTCCCTGGCCGGATACCAGAAGATTCCTGCCCCTCTTCGTAAGGGAATGGCTGCTCTTGCTTCTCTTCTCCCCCGCGGTGTAAAGGGACGTTCCTTCCTCATCCGTGGCAGCAAGAAGGTCGAAGACCGCTTCATTGGAAATGCCAATGTCTATGACATGAAACTGCGCAATAAGGTCCTGAAGAATACCAGACCGGGATTTACCCCACAGAGTCTTACCAAGCCCTTCTATGACAAGGTAAAGGGCTTAAAAGACACAGAGAAGATGCAGTATATCGATCTTAACTTCTGGCTGATCGGTGATATTCTTCTGAAAGCTGACAAGATGAGCATGGCCCAGTCCATTGAGAGTCGTGTTCCCTTCCTGGACCGTAAGGTCTTCGAGCTGGCAAGAACCCTTCGTCTGGAGGATAAGGTGAATGATAGCAATACCAAGCTTGCCTTCCGTCAAGTTGCTAACCGATATCTGTCCGAGCAGCAGGCCAAGAAGAAGAAACTCGGTTTCCCGGTTCCCATTCGTGTCTGGTTAAGAGATGACAAATTCTATAGGATCGTAAAAGAAGCCTTCACCTCCGAAGATGCAGAACAATTCTTCCATACCGAAGAACTCGTGAAAATACTCGATGCCCATAAGGCTGGGAAATACGACTACGCAAAACACATCTGGATTGTATATATGTTCCTGCTCTGGTACGGACAGTACTTCCATGAAGGCGGCGAAAGCGTCACCATGGAAGATGAACTTGAATTCGAACGAATTCGTAAGAATAACAGAAATGCACGTATGAATGCATAATCGAAGTCCACACACATAAACGTGTAGCATTCGATGCAAAAAAACGCCAATGGTTAGCAGATCTACTAACCATTGGCGGTTTTTCTATACATACAGCTTCCAACTTTCTCGCCCATCTTCACCGGATATTCCTGTCCGGATAAAGAGGCCTGAAGAATCTTCTCATCCATGGATACAGCGTCTTTTTTGAGAAGAAGGATGATGGTAGAGCCTCCGTAGAGAAACTTTCCTTTCTCCTCTCCTCTCAAAACCCGCTTCCTGCCATGATAATTATCGATCTTACCGACAAACATGGCGCCGACTTCAATCTGCGCAATCTTACCAAAAGATTCCGTATCGATCAGGGTATACTCCCTGCAGTTCTCTGTAAAGACCGGAAGCTTTCGAAGCGCTACGGGACGGACCGTATGCAGCTTACCCTCGATAAAGGTATTTTCTCCCTTACTTCCAGATTCAGGGTAGATATAGCGATGATAATGATTCACACAGAGCCGATACACAAGACAGGTTCCACCGTAAAACTCTTCTGCAAGTTTTTCATCCCTGAAGAGATCAGAGATCAGAAAATGACTCTGCTTCACCGGAAGGATCGTGTCCTTTTCTGCTTTCCAGACAGACAAGAGTCCATCACAAGGAGCAATCAGTGCCTTGGGATCCATATCAATTGGACGAAGTTCCTTTTTCAGCTGTCTTGTAAAACAGTCATTAAAGGAATGAAAATCCATATTCTCACATTCTGAGAGTTCAATCCCGTTCTTTGATACGAAGGAGGGGATCAGACATTTTGAAAGGGGTGAATCAAAGAAACATCCTGCGAGGATGGATAATTTTCTTGCCGAAAAGACCTTTAACAGGAGTCTTCCAAAAGCATTCTCATATAAAAATTCAGGGCCAATTGACATACAAACACCTTAATATCGAATATGGGACAGCAAGAACATCCCAATGATCAGGAGAACACCTTCAGCAGCGCCGATAGCAACCATAATGAGAATTCCCTTGAGCGTGGGCTTGGGCACCCTGATGTTCGACAGGAAAAGGATCCCGAGCACAAGCAGTCCAAGGAAATACAACCAGGTAATATCAAAAGGAAGCAGGTACTGTGCCAGCATGATCGTTGGGAAAAGAAGGCTGGCTGCTGTCACAGGCATACCTACAAAATACTTTCGATTGCCGGTCTCCGTCTTCTGTCGCTCTTCTTCGAGTACATTGTAGTAAGCAAGACGAATCAAGGCCGCAAGTACATAGAATACAAGGATGATGATCAATACAGCACTCAGAAAGCCCTGGACACACAGTTCACGGAAATCTTTGATAATAGAGCCTCTAAGATCTGGGCCAAGGGTAGCAAGGCTAAGACCGATGCAGGCAGGAAGCACACCGAATGCCACAAGATCTGCCAGGGAATCAATCTGAATACCGAACTTCTTCTCTTCTTCCGTACGATCCTTCTTTCTTCTGGCAACTCTGCCATCAAAAGCATCGCAGAGACCACTCAGCATCAAAAAGAAGATTCCAATATAGGGATGTCCGATTCCATGAAGACTTGCACCGATTCCAAGTGCTGCAGAGATCAGAGATAGATATGTGAGCCATACCGTATAGTTATAATATCCAATCATACTCATTTACCTTTTCTTCCATTCCTCTTATTAATGACGTAACCAATTGCACAAGTAATACCACAGATAATGACACAGATATAGAATGACATTCCTCTGGATAACATCTCAAGCTTAGCAGCATTCGCATCGGACATGAGGCCACGGAAACCATCCAGCATCAGATAATCCGTAACACCCATTCCACCAGGAATCGGAACCGAATAGGAACCAATCGCAACAAAAACCTGAGTAACCCAGACAGAAAAGCTCTCTTTTGCCACACCTCCAAGCGCAAGGAACATGAAAGCAGAGACCAGAAGCTGAGATATTCTCTGTAAGAGATTCCAGAAATAAGCATAGAGCAATGCTTTCTTATGCCCTCTCATCTCTTCCACACAATCCTGATAGTCATCCATCTTCTTCTCGAGCTTATCCATCTCACGCTCTGGATGCTCACAGAGATGCATGCGATGCAGAATGCGAAAAGCAAACCGACAGAGTGTCTCAATAATTCTACGATTCTTCAGAAGGAGCATAAAGCTTAAAGCTAAGATGACAAGCATGACTGCTCCTATAATGATCAGTATCTTAGAGAACAGGTGGAAATGCAAAAAGATATCCGGCCTCGTCACAAAACTAAGAATTCCAATGGTAAGAATGGCAAGAACATACATAACAAGATTCAGAATCAGAACCGCTGTTACAATTGGTCCTGGAATCTGGTTTCCCATCATGAAAAAAGCACTCGCAGGCTGGCCACCAGTAGCCGAAGGTGTAACTGCCGAAAAATATACATCTCCAGCGGCATAGAGAAAACCTTGTACAGGATGTCTCTTATAGCCCACCTGTTTCAATATACTTCGGATGGCTTCTCCTTCAAAGACAATGAAGCCAAGCATGGAGAGAACCGCCAGAATCAGGTAGACCGGACTTGCACTTCTTAATGCCTTCTCCAGATCCAAAGTACTCAGGCTCTCTTCCTGGACGAAGACGGTAACGATACTTAAAACCGCAAGTATCACTGTCACAATCGTCCAAAATACCTTTTTCTTACTACTCATATGCATTTTTCCCAATATCCATCCCTCTTCTCCCTGTGAAGATGGAAGACAATTTATCCTCTATCTTAAGATAAATGGGTGCCATAGAAACCTTACGAGCAAATAGCATTCCAAGTTCAAATACAAGGATGGCTCCAAATATGTCTGCAATTACATGCTGTCTGGTAAAGAGCACCGACAGAAAGACCAGGATTGTCGCAAAGAAGGAAATCCACTTATAGAATTCCGGTGTCTTCTTTTGCTTCAGAGCCGAGCGAAAACAGAACCAGCTCTCCAGACAGTGCACCGACGGAAAGAGATTCACCGGTCCATCAATACGATAGATTCCTCTCAGAAGAATCGATGCGAAGTCACTTCCTGTAATCTCCGGTCGAAGAATCGTTGTCGGTAATACTAAATAGATAACAAAAGTAAGGAACTTCGCATAGAATTCAGCACTCATCCACTTGTAACAGTAGTCCCTGTTCTCTCTTCCACAGGTAAGAAAGCCAAAGAACCACTGCACATAAGCCAGAACATAAATAATAACAAAAAGCGGGATTGCCGGAATCATGTGGTCGAGTGGAAGGGACAGGTCGTGATATTTTAACCCCTTGAGATGAGCAATCCCAAAATAGCCGATGGTATTAAAGACTTCCGCTATAATTACCGGTACCCATATATAATGTGGAAATACCCACTTCCAAAACCCATCTTTTCTCTCTGTTGTCATAATCATTCGATTAGTGATCCGATCTGGAATACTGATTTCTCATTACATTTGATGCTTCATACAAAACATGATTCAGGGTATCATCTGTTTCCTTCTGAAGCATGATCGCAATTTCTTTATTCGCAGCCATTCGAAGATTCATACGATCCTTCTCTGACTTACCTTCTTCAATTGACTTCTTGATCTCTGCATCAAACTTCTTAATGATTGCTCTTCCCTTAGACACAACAGCCTGCTGATAATGTTCGATATGGAAGATATTCTTCTTATATCCCGCATCAGTAAGGGCAGCGATCAGACGGCTGGCCCAGTAGAAATTATCCGTGGATACTGTAAGTGTTGTATTCTTTAGATACTCCGGTGTATCCGTCACATTGGCATAGAAGGGAACCATCGTATTGAAAGCATTCGATGCATAAGCAATCCATTCAATTACCCTGCACTCTTCCGGCAGATCCGGACGCATCTCAATTAAAGCCATGAAATCATTTCGATTGATTCCGATGGAACGATATGCACCATTTTGAGTATGATCGCCATAAGCAGCATAAGGATCATAGGGAGTCCCCTGATAATGGGAAGATAAAAGATACTTCACATCTTCAGAAGTAATCTTCCTCTCTGCTACTCTGCACCAGGGGATATCATCGGATTCCGGTCGATAATCCGCATCCCTTCCATCCCAGATATTTGAATTCGGATTCAGATAGCGCTGCATATACCAGGCTCTTGGCGTGTTATAGACATGATCCGCATCATCATGAGAGCCGAAAGCTTCTCTGGGATTGAATTCACCTTCCAGGGTAAGATCGAGATGATTCTCTTTCACAAAATCTCTAAGATCCGAAGAGCACATAAAGTTCTTCTGCTCTCCTGCGGTCTGGCTACCTTCCTCACCTAAGGCATCTACAAAATCGAATTCATCGATACCAAGCTGATTCGGCATGGTAACATAGGCATCATCCGGAACCCTTCTGGCCATCCAGTGATGGCCACCGATGGTTTCAAGCCACCAGATCTCATCCAGATCCTGGAAAGCGATACCATTCATCTCATAGGTACCATATTCATCTAATAAGCTGCCAAGACGAAGTACACCCTCTCTTGCAGATCTGATATAAGGAAGGGTGATAACAACAATATCCTCTTCTCCGATTCCACCGATCTGTTCAGGGCAGGAGCCTTCTGCCGGATGATATTCCACCAGAGGATCTGCTGCCAGAACCCTCTCATTCGAACTGATCGTCTCCGTTGCGGTCATTGCAACCTGCGCTTCGTTCACACCACAAGCTGCCCAGATACCTTCCTTCGTAATATCCGCATTGGGCATGGAAGTGTAGCCCATAGGATCAGCAGGAAGCATAATCTCGCAATGGGAGATTATGCTTTTATATACCTGCGGCTGCTCTTCTGCCTTCACTACCGTCCATCTCTTCGCCGTGAATTTTCCGGAAGGAGAATCGTCATTACGGGCGATCATGGTAGATCCATTATAAGATGCATCCTTTCCGACAAGGATTGTCGTACATGCCATAAAACGTTCCTTTCAAATCGACTGCAGAGCAATCGAATCATATACTACACAAAATCTGTAGCATTATACCATAAAAAAGACGCGCAGAAAACTTCCACGCGCCATATCGTTTCTATCGTTTCTATC
>Ga0256404_1006038_pt1 | contig 20536 bp, 11 predicted proteins | sample RumenRJG_01DNA_FD_185990 | JGI IMG/M metagenome (GOLD analysis project Ga0256404, IMG submission 185990) | Bovine rumen microbial communities from Lethbridge, Alberta, Canada - RJG_01 | ecosystem: Host-associated > Mammals > Digestive system > Stomach > Rumen | place: Canada: Alberta | collected...
TTTCCTTTGTATATGCTGCGGGAATAGGCATAATCTCATTGTTCAACGCGTCAATTTCTTTTTCCAGCTGTTCTTTCTCTTTCTTATCATCCTCCCCAAGTTTCTCCATCTTGTTTTTAAGATGCTGTTGCTCCTGTCGGATGTCATCATTATGCTGGTGCATATCCATGACATGGCAGGCCGTGCAATACGTTACGAAATCTTTCTGACGTTCGGTGTTTTGGAAAGCATCGATATCTTTCAGTATCATATGCAGCGTTCTGAAGTTCGTAAAATCAACATTCGGGAAAACCTCGCGCAGTACATTGACCGCATTCTCGTTTTCGCCTTCTAACATCGTTTCAGTTCTGCCGTACTGTCCACGTAATAAGCGGAAAGCAATCATTGGATCCGTAACTTCATTCAGCTTTGACTTGCCTTGAGCCGTGAGTTTCGCATTTACCTGCTTTGTAAGGCGGTTGATTGGCTCAAGCTCCTCAACCCATTCCTCATAAAGTTTTTCTTTACGTTCCTTCCAGCTCGTTTTCTTGATATTTTTCCACTGAATTGTGCCCTGCATCTGCTCTCGGTAATCTTTGCCCATCCACTCAGCAAATGCATCCTGCAAATCCTGCAATCTCGTTGCCATCGGAATGTTGTTCTGCATCGCTTTATGGAACTGTGCAGCTTCTTTAGACACGTTGTTTGGTGCACCTGTGAGTATCCAATCAGCAATATAGTTTCGCATCTCTTCGGATGGATTTTTGATTCCCAGCTTTTCTGCGGCAAGTTTACCGGCAAACGGAAGAATGTTTTCCCAATCATAGGCGTGGCGGGAGCGCAACACCTTATCGTTCGCTTTGTAAACGACATTGGCTTTGCCATCCATCTTGCCATAGCGGATCTTAACGTCGAGTGCATTCTCAAGCATTTCAGTCAAGTGCTTGCGGTAGCGGAATTTCTCTGCGTCGATATTATTACGTCCACCAAGCATGTTTTGGATTTTGTGGAAAAGACTTTCGTTGCTGTTATCCGACGCGCTATAGCTCATTTTAGTTTCTCCACTAGAAAAAGCACCCTTTTCAGAGTGCTTTTCGTTCGTGGTATTAAAGTTTGCACTGGCTTTCGGCACATAACCTTCACGCATTTCTACGTAATAGTCATTAGCTTCCTTCTTGTTGTTAGGCGTTACCAAAAGATAGCCATTTAACGAGTAAGAAGACTCAGGTATTCTTTCGCCTCTTCCTCCGTGAAGCCTCGACCGAACTGCTTGCTTAGCTCTAGTATTTCTTCCACGCTGGTGGCTTGGTGGAGCTTCCTTCTCAACTCTGCTGCGCGCTTCACTTCCTCTGTTGGCATTTTCAAACACCTCCCGTGCAACTCTCAAATCAATAGCAGCCTGTTCCTTTGAGCTTTCCGATTCAGCAATATTGTAATCCATCAATCTCATGCGGATAGGCTGTAGACTATCACGGATCTCGTCAAGCTCTTCATGCGTTTTGGCATTGGCTATATTATCTGCAACCTTATCCATAGCCGCCATAACATCATGATAGGTCTGAGCAATATCCTCGTTGGTATAAGCCTTTTCAGCAAACATATGCTGTGTCACGGTGTCAAACCGTTCGCGGAACTCTCTGCTTTCTTTAGTCTCATTATCGCCTACCTTCTCTGCTTTGTCAACGTCGTTTTTCATAGACAATTTAACGCCGTCAGTTACAAGCTTGCCGTCTGGAAGCTTGATTTCCTTGCCTTCCTTGTAGACCTTGAAGAGTGGTTTGTTGTTGCCGTCCTTCATATCTCTTGCCAGTCTGCCGAACGCCTTAACAAAAGAATCCCTCTGCGAAGTCGTCAGCTTTCCTTCTGGATTATGGAAGAACTCAGCGAACTTATCCATGATGCGCTTTACCCAGGCAACGAACTTACGAGCAAGGCTTGGCTGTTCTGCGCCCATCTCCTTGAAGATTTTAACGCGGTTCTTTACCTCCTCAAAGTTATCTGCAAGCATTTCCTCAATTGTCAGCTCGTCAGACATTTCTGGTCTGCCGATACGCTTACGATATGCTTCAAGCTGATCGGCACTAAAAGCATCCTTGCCATTGAAGTATGCCGTAATATCCCGATAGAGCTTAGCGTTGTTGTTGGCAATCCAATGGAAGGCTTCATGCCAGAATACCTGTGAGAGCGGCATCTTACTGCGTACATTAAGGACCGTAGTACCGTCTGGCACATGGTAGCCATGCATGTTCGGATCGGTATCAATCCAAAGAATAGGCGTGCCCATCTCTTTGCCAAACTCGGACATCTTACGCTGTTGCGGTGTCAAGTCATCATTATCGACGACCGTTGCCCGCTCAATAGCTCGACGAATTTCGCCTGTTGCGGAGAACTTGTTGATAATTTCTACTGCTTGGTCATCAAAGACTACGAAGCAGCGACCGTCCTGCCCGCCTTCGTAGGTAATACCTTTGATGCCATACTTATTGAGAAGTTCCGAACCTAATCTCTGGGTGTTGTCGAAGTTTGTATTTCTAGGCGCGTCGCCTTCAGCTATGCCTGTAACAATGCCATATATCTTTTTACCATTCGATTCGTAAATTTGTTCTGCAAATGCAGTGCGCTTTTTTGCAGTCTTAGATTCACTTATCAGTTTCCTTAATGCTTTCTGAACTTTTTCCGGCTGTTCGCTAAACGGCTTTTGTTCGTCAAGCAGTACATCACTGTCAGGGATTTCGACTTGGAAGAGTGTCCCTTTTTTGTTATAAAGTTCTTTAGATTCCTTTAGATATTTAAGAATCGTCCTATTCCTTTTTAGTGACTTATCTTCTTCATCAAACCCCGGCAAATCCTCAAAGAAAGTATCTGTTTGTTCATGCTTTTTTATAATATCTTCAACAGATTTTATTGCGGCTGCTCTATCTCCATTATGATGTTCAAGAATATTCGCCGCTTGTTCAACCAACACCCCTTCACTGGTTCTAGGATCATATTCCTTACCATCCATGTATGTTTTTTTCGCTGTACGACCGTCGGAAAGCCTATCTCTGTACCGCGCCTCAGATATTTTTCTATCCTGGGCAAAGTATAGCCCCCAACCATGTACCTGTGCGCCTTCCCCTGCACCGATATGGTCAAGTGAGAAGGTGTCGAAGTCGTGTGGGGTACCATGCCATGCAACAGAAAGCTTAATATCAGCACTGCTTTCCGGCTTGGTTACACTGAGCAGTGCTTCAACTTCACGGACAAAGTCATCCCTGCCCTGTTCGGTCTTGAAGAGGATACGCTTTGCAAACGGGCTCCATTTGCCGCCGTGATTCTTGGCAATAGCCGTTGCCTGTTTGCGGAAGTCCTTCGGCACATTATCGCGAAGTCTTGCAGCAGGTATCATCTTGCCTGTTTTGGTATGTTTGAACTCGTCTACTTCGACATTAGCCGTGCTCTTGTCTACTGGCGCAGTAGCTTTAACTTCCTTCTGCGTTTCTTCTTTTGGTTGCTCTTTTGTTTCCTTTTCTGCATCAGGCTTTTTCTCTTCGGCAGGTTCCTTGGCTTCTACCTCTGGCTCGCTGTCAATAGCGGTGTCTTCGGCCTGTGCTACCTTCTGCCTGCCATCATCCACAAGCGTTGATTCAATCTCACGATTGAGCTGGTTAAGCCGATCACTAAGCTCCTTTACCTTTGCCGCGTATGGGTTCTCCTGCTCGACAATTTCTTTAGCCTGTGCGACATCCTTCTTGTAGCTCTTCAAGTCATTCTGCCGTGCTTCGAGTGCCGCATCCGGTGCTGCCTGCAAGGCATTTTCAATGCCACGCACGGAATTGGTCTTCACCCTGTACGCACGGTTATTGACAAGTTGCAACATGACGCCGTTTACATCGTCATATACCGCCGATAAACGGAAGCCGCCAATCTTGCCAATATCCATCGCTTGATGACGGTTGAACACCTTCAAGATCTTATCCAGTGCGTCCTGTGCCTTGGTGCGTTCCTTGTATCCTTTGTCGTCGATAAGCATCGAGAAGTTGTCGCCACTCGTATCTTTACGTGCTGCAATATCCTTCTCAATCTTACCGATGACCTTTTCCTGTTCTGCAATGCGCTCCTCGTGTCCGTCAAGTACACTCTCCGCATCGCGAACTTTGCGTTTAAACGCCGTCTGTGCGTGCTGGTATTTAGTAAGATCGTTCTGTACCTGCAACTGCTCCTTGATTAACGGATTGCCCGTGGCAGCCTCCTCAACCTCAGCATAAGAGAGAGTTACAAGATCCGCATCCTCAACCGTACGCATATTCATGTCGCCACTCATAGCCTGCTGGATGATTGCAGCCTTATTCTTGAGCTTCTCCCACATGTTTGCGTCAAACGAATCCTTGACAACGTAGTTGAAGATTTCAACCTCTTTGTTTTCGTTGCCCTGTCGGAGTATACGTCCATGACGCTGTTCAAGATCTCGCGGGCGCCAGGGCGCATCAAGATCATGCAGTGCTGCCAAGTGTGTCTGGCAATTCGTTCCTGCGCCCATCGTTTCCGTAGAACCAATAAGCACACGGATGTCGCCTTTATCTACCTTCTGGAAGATTGCATCACGCTTTTCCTTGGGGTAGTTCTGGATAAAGACGATATCTTTATCGGGGATTCCCCTTTCTTTTAGCTTCGAAATCAATGAGCGGTAAACCTCGGGGCTTTCCACATCAAAAGTTGTTACGGTTTTCCCGCTGGTTTCCTTATCGCTTTCAGCTCTAGGAATACCCATATCGCAGAACACCAGCTGTGTTCCTTTCACGTCGGCAGTGTCCTTATACTTCTGCACAATCTTATCCGCACAAGCATCAATCTTGCTATCCGTAATTGACAATTTGCGCAGGTCATTGGTAAGAGCCAGCATATTATCCTCGCCCTTTTCCTTTTTGAACCCGCTAGTCATCTTCTTGACGCGTTCAGGTACTACATTTTTGATATAGTTTGTAACCGTTGGATCTGGGTCAAGCGTGACAACGGTAGTCTTATCATTCTTGAGTTTCGGGATATCAAGATCAAGTTCATCCTGCACTTTAACATCAGCAAACTTACGGAACATCTTTGTAAGCTCAGCCATATTGATGAAGCGCTTAATCTTTGTGACTTTGCGGAATCCATCGCCGGTAGGCTTGCGCTCAATGCCCTGCCCAATATCGCCAAAGGTACGCATCCAGTTATCAAAGACTTCCAGTCCTTTTTCTTTCAGCCCCTTCATATCAAGATAGCGCATCATGGTATATAGCTCAGACATGGTATTAGATACTGGCGTACCAGTAGCAAATACTACACCCCGCCCATCCATGTTATTTGTAAGCCACTGCGTCTTGAGGAACATATCTTGGCTGCGTTTTGCGTTTGAGTTGGTAAGCCCGCGAACATCGCCGAGTCGCGTAGCAAACTCAAGATTCTTGAACATGTCTGCTTCATCGACAAAAAGCTGGTCAATACCAAGCTCTTCAAACGGTACGCCGATATCATCAATATCCGTAGAAATAGCATCCGACAAACGTTCTTCAAGATTCTTCTTTGCTTTTTCAAGGTTAGACAATGCGCTCCTGTTCATGCTCTTATCTGCCTGGGCTTCGCGAATCGTATTCTCAAGGTTGTCAATCTGCTGCTGGATGAAATCAGCCGCCGTCTCTGGTGTTACAGGGAAATTCTTGAACAGGTTATGGGAGATGATAATGCCATCCCAATCCTCAGTGCGGATACGGTTAAGCATCCGGTTGCGCGCCGTGCGCTTCTCCATGATCTTGGATTTCTTATCCTCGCTCATCCCTTCCAGCAGGTTCGTTTTCTTCGTACGCCCGTCTTCGGTTTTTTCAACCTTGGACGTGCGCACCACGGCTGGCAGGTCTTTTGATTGCAATACCAACAGTTTAGCATTCGGATAGAGCACACGGAACTCACGAGCAAACTGGTCCACCACGTTATTCGGCAGGCAGTACATTGGCTTGTTGGCAATACCTAAACGGCGCATTTCCATGCCAGCAGCCTGCATTTCAAACGTCTTACCAGCACCGACGCAATGCGCAATCAGCGTATTGCCGCCCTGCAACATACGCCATACAACATCCTTCTGATGCGGTTTGAGGTTGATTTTGGCATTCATGCCATAGTTATGCAGGTTCAAGTGCTGCCCATCATACTGACGTACAACCATATTGTTATAGTTGTCGTTGTAGTATTTGACAAGGCGGTTCTCGCGTTCCTTGTCTTTCCAGATCCAGTCTTTGAAATCCTGCTGCAATTCCTCTGCCGCAACATTTGCTGCATCAGTTTTCTCTTGGTTGAATACCTTATCTTCGCCCTTGCCATCAAAAATCTGAATCGCCTTGTTGTTAAGCACATGATCCAGCAGTTCGCCAAAGGTGATGCCTTTGAGTTTATATTTCGCGCTACTGCCCCATCCGCTCACATTCCAAAGCGCCGCTCCACGACTGAACTTAACCGTGATATTGTTAGCTAACGAATCCACAAACGCCTGTACATCCTGCACCGGAATCCACGGCGTACCAAGGTTTACATAGATTTCGTCAGATACAAGATCCTCGGGAATAACCTTTTCCAGTTCTTTGACGTTGTTCTCATAGGCTTTGTTCTCCTTCGCCGCTTCCTTGGCCTGTGCCAGCTTCTCACGGACATTGCCCGAAAGGTACTCGTCGCGGGTTTCATACTCCTCCGTAACAGGGTTTTTGAATAGCTTGCCTTTGAGTTGGGAAATTACCTGCTCTGGCTTGCTGTCCATCAGCTTAGCCATATAGTCAACATCTACGCCACCACGATTCGTCAGCGACGCAATGAGTGCATCATCAGCCGTTTCTACATGCGTTACCTCCTGCACGGGCTTAATAGACCGCGTAGTGAAGATATCGGCTTTTTCAGCTCCCACAACACGCTTACGCTCATTGCCACGCTTATCGGTATAGGTTTCTTCGATAGGCTTTTCGAGTGCCTGTACCATACCTGCACTCGGATCATCATTAAAGCTGGATGCTGCCGCGCCAGTAAGTTGCCCATGATTGGCAACAAACGCATCATAATCCTTGTTCAGCCGTTTGCGCAATCCTTCGACGTCCTTATTAGCCGCTTTTGGGTCGCTTTCAGCAGCAAACAACGCATTAAGCGTATTCTTGAGCTTGATGTAGTCTCCAACTATTTTAGCTTTCTTGCCAGTAAGCGGCGTTTCCTTGCCGTTCTGGTTCTGTACTGGCTTGCCATCCTTGAAGTAATACTCATAGTCGCGTGTCTTTTCATCTGCCATTGCCCGCTTGCTTGCAGCCGCAGGATCAAACGCCTTGGCTTTTTTGCGGGTTACCGGTGCATAAACATCCTTTGGCAGCTTCTTCATAGCGTTTTCAAGATCGCCAGCCACATCCGCAACGGTCGTGCCCTGTGCCATCTTGACATTAAGGGAAGGGTTGCCCCTCTGGTCTTTACCCGCACTGGTTTCGCCCAGAATGTTCTCACGATGCTTATCAAAGTATTCATTGATATCATAGAGCTTGCGCGTATAGAATCCGCTGCCACTTTCAACAGGCTTGACCTCCGTAAACTTCTGCGCGTATGGGGATTTCTTTCCATCTGCGTCATGCTTGCGGAATACAACGATATCCGTGGCTACCTGTGTACCAGCATCCGAGAATACCCCAGACGGCAGTTTATACGCTGCAATAAGGTCGGCCTGCTTATCAAGGTAGTTACGCATCCTTACGGCGTCCTTACCACCAGCAAGAGAACCCTGTGACGTGATATAAACCATAAGTCCGCCAGGACGAACCTTATCCATACCATTTGCAAGGAAATAGTTGTGGATCTGATAGCCGTCAATCATGTTCTGCCCAAACGGGATATTAGAGATAACCAAGTCATAGAAGTTGTCAGCAGCTTCGGCTTTCTGGAATCCCTTGTTTTCGACGAAGGCATTCGGGTAAAGCATCTTGCCCAAGCGGAATGTAAGGCTATCAACCTCAACGCCGCGCAGCATAGATTTGTTCATCATCGCCCGCGGCATGGTCCCAAAGAAGTTACCAACGCCCATCGACGGATCAAGCACTCTGCCGCCTTTGAATCCCAAATGAGAAACGCCTTCCCATATCGCCCGAATAATCTTCGGTGGCGTATAGAAGGCGTCATTGATTGTAGAACGCGCGGCCTTGTATTCTTCATCCGTGAGCAGTTCCCGCAGTTCCTTATTCATTTCATTACCATCAAGGAAAGCGTCTTTCAAACCGCCCCAGCCGTTATAGGCTCCCAAGATTTCCTGCTCGGCAGGTGTGGGCATACGGTCATCGGTTTCAAGCTGTTTCAAGAGCTTGATAGCATCCACATTCTGCTTGAAGCGAACCTTCTCGCTCTTGGTGCTTACATCTGTATCCTTGATTTCGTAGTTGTGTCCTGGTGTTTCCGTGGGGCTTGGGTGTGCTTCGGCTTCGGTCAGCGATACCTCTGGTTGATTTCCTCGTTTATCAGCTCTCTCGCTTGCTGGCGTTTCCAGTTCAGTTCCTGTTCGTACTCCAGTGGGCTCAGATTCGTTGGAATGTTCTTCGCCATCGTCTCCACGTACCGGCGTTCCTTCTCGTCCATCCCGTCCAGAAACTTCTCCAGTTCCTTCAGGTTCGTTTTCTCCGCTTCCTCGGGATTCCACGTCTCCATGTCCTCCATCAACGCTTGCGCCCGTTCTTGGTTGCTCATTTTCTGCCACCTCCTTATTTTCAGCTTCTTCTACTTTATCATTCGACGTTTCAGCTTGGTTCTCCTGCTCGGCTTCTGCCTTCTCCGGTTCCTTTTCCGCAACAGGTGGTTCTTTTGCCAGTTTTGCTTCGTAATCTTTTGCGAACGCTTTTGTAGCAGCTTCGTTCAAGTAATACTTTTCGCCCTCTGGCGATTCAATAGCGTTTTCGCCGTCAACCGGTTTATATCCTGCTTCAAGTGCTTTGGTAAGAGCTTTTCTTCCCCTGCCTTTTACGGCCTTTTGCAGGTCAGTAATGGTGTTGTGAGTGCCATTGCCAGAATCTTTTTGCACAGCTTCTTTACTGCTTTCATCAGTGGCTTTTTTAGTTTCCGCAGACTTATCCCGGTTTGCTCCATCAATTTCGACGACTGCATGACGGTATTCTTCAAGAATCTGTTCTTTGGCCATATCATTGGGAGCGTTGTCTTTAGCTAACCTGCCCTGTGCTTTTAGCTCTTTTACCGCTTGTAAGTAGGGTTTATCCCCTTTACGATAATCATCGACAATCCTCTGAGCATTTTCACGATACTTCTTTACCGCCATAGATTCATTCTGCGCCTTATGCCCATCAACAATAGCATTTAACCCTGCTTTTACCTTATCCGTATCGATATTAAACTCTGGTCTTTTAGGCATCAAAGTCGGATTTTCGCTAAGTTCTTTATTGGTCAATGCTTGTACAGCATCTTCCATCCTATCCTCATTGATAATGCCATCAAAATTCGGTGTAGACTGAACTGTTTCCACACTGGAAATAGCAGGTGGTTCCTTCTGTACTGCTGCCGGAACTCTCTCAGCGGCCTTCTGCGTAGTTTGGGACGGTATCTGCGCAAGCTCCTTCTGTGCATGGTTATAAAGCTTGTTTACCTGTTCATCGTCACGCTGCGCCAATGTCTGCATAACATTCTGTTCATTGAACTTGATGCCAGCATTGCGTGCCTGCTCGACGATATCACGTGTCTTGCTAACCATTTCATCACTAGCAAGCGCAGGTTTTACCTCGGCAGGAATACCCAGGCTATCTGCGATGCGGTTAATTTCTGCCCCGTCATTCTGCGAAAGTGCACGAGCAATCTGATACATAGTTGTCGTGTCATCATTCATCTGTGCAGCCATGTTTGCTTTCTGAGCGCGGCGGCGCAGTGCATCCGTGACAGGTGTTTTCTGCTCAATCTTCGGAGCTTTCGGCGCTTCTTTCCCTTTCGCTGCTTTCGCTTTTGCCTTGCGCTCTTTCTCGGCAATCTCAGCCAGCTTCTTCGTATCGCCGCTGCGCTGTGCCGTGATAATCTCTGCGGTCTTATCCATATCGCCAGCATCTACCGCACGCTCTTTGGCTTGGTTTACAAGCTCCTCCTGCGTCTCCTCTTTTGCAGGCTCTTCCTCGCGTCCACGGTTAGCAACTTCATCCCACGATTTCTGATTAGCCGTAAGCCGCTCGTTGCTTTCGTCGGATTTGTCGTTGTCGTAGCTAGGCAGGTCGATGTTATCATCAGACGTTCGTCTGCCGCCCGTCTTGATGCGCTGCAACCACTCATTCGCATACTGACGTTCACTGCCTCGCTGACCGACTTCCCATTCATCCGTCCACAAATCAGCAGCCTCTTCTGCACTGAGCTTGTTCATCCTGTCCGGCGTAAGACCGCGCTCTTGTGCCTCCTTGAGAGCATATTCAGCCTGTACCTTCGCGTTCTGCGGGTCTTTGCCGTTTTCCTCTGCCCATTTCAAGAAAGCCGTCGTGCGTCCACCGTTCCACTGGAACATGCCGTAACCACCGACGTGCATGCCATTTTCTTCATGCTCTGGTACATCACTGGTGTTGAAGTTGTGCTCCTGCTGAACACGGCCAACGATACCTGCAATAGCGTCGTCGCTGTACCCCGCGTTTCTGAACACATCTATAACGTCCCATGCGTTCGGGTCGCCCTCACGACGGCCAGATACAGCGCCAGACGTATTCAAGCCGCCAAAGTTTTCCCCAGCGTGCTCGCCTTCCCACTGATCGCCAAGCGAAGAAACGTCGATATGGTCGCCCTCCCAGTTCATGCCAAGGCCAAGGCTCTGGCCGTACTTGATGAACTCGTCCGTAAGCGTGCCCTTACCGCCGTTCTCGCCAAGCAGTGTTCCTTCTGCGCCGCTACCATAATCATTGACATCAACCTTGTGACCCGATTTATGTCCGCGCCCGCTCGTGCTGTGGCTTGTGCCGTCAGTACCAGACGTAATAACAAGAGGTTTGCCCGTCTTGTTTTTGAACCACTGCCCAAGCAGTTCGATTGCCGCTTTCGTGTCGTCGGTTGCACCGTCAAGGCTGACATTGTCCGTCTGACGTATCCACGTCGTACCCTCACCATTACCGATTTCAGCTGGCGGCTGTACGTCCGTCTGCATGTCGGCTGGTGGTTCGGTGTCGATAGTAGTGTCAATGGTTGGTTGCTGTGGTTCAAGTGCCTCTCTCGCTGCTTCAAGCGCGTCATTCTGCATCGGATTATCATTTCTGCGTGGAACATCATTACGTTCAAACATAGCACGCGGGCCATTGGTAGCACCACCAAGCAATCCGCCCATAGCCGCGCCTACCTCAAACGCTTGCTGTTGGCTCGGCGTCCACTCATACGGGTTCAGCGGGTTTCCCCATTCTTCATCAGTCTGAGCATCAGAAATCGTCTGCTGAATAAGCTCTTCTGCGCCATTCTGTACAGCATTTGCACCAATAGCAGGAGCAGCGCGGAAAGGCGCTTTTGCTGCGCGTGTAAGCATCTTTTCGCCAGCTTTTGCGCTAGGATGGAACGCCTTGCCTCCAAGTAGCATATATTCAAGACCGTTGGAAAGCGCCAAGGTTGGGAGGTTCATTGCCGCCGTTTTCCATGCACGTGCGTCCGCATCTTCCAAGCCTTTCTCCCTTGCATCACGACGTACATTGCCACCTTCAGACAAAGATTCTGGGACAGCAGTTGCAGCACCACGGATAAAAGTCCGTGCCGCTGCATTAGCTGCTGCCGACGAAGCAAGCCTTGACGCACCCAGACGCCCAAGCAATCCTGTAAGCGTCGCTGCGCCACCAGCAACGGCAGATTCTGGGAGAAAAAATACGGCTGGTGCAAGTGCAGCCATCGAGCCAATCGTGTTACCAGCATCATATGCTGCGCCTGATGGGTCTGTCCAATAGTCCCACGATAAAACGGAATCATAGTTCTTTTTACGTTGGTTGTTTTTAACTACACCATTCATGTAATTGCCAACACTATCCGCATGTAAAATGTCAGCAATGCCACCATATACGCCAGCACCGCCAGCAAAAAGACCATTCCAAAGGTTAGATAGGTAGCCGTCATCAGTAGGTCCTGGCACTGATGGTGTTGCGTTAGCATCTAGCCAATCTGTTGCTGTACGTGTATGACTGTTAAGCCACTCTTCTGCACTTGACATAAATTATACCTCTCTCTCAATTAGGGCGTCTAATTGGATAGCGAATTTCGTTCGAGCTACCCGAACTGCTTGAATCACTTGCCTTTACAGGATGACGATATTCTTCTGGTATGCTCTCAGCAAACTCAGGATTAATCTGTTGCAGCTGGCTAAAGATTTCTACATTTGATTTATTGCCCGTTTCTGCGTTTTCTGCATATCGTTGCGTTGCCAAGCGAATGAAATCATCGTAATTGTTATAAGGATCGCCCCATGTCGTATCTGGCTGTTCGCCAATGCCCAAAGCTGAATCAATCGCTGCTTTAGCCCTGTTCGCGCTGGCACGGTATGGGTTATTGTTTTCTTGCCCTACGTGCTCTTTATCCCATGTATCTGCACGGTCAATTTCCTTCTGATATGCTCCCAGCTGCTTATCACTCAAGCCGCCACCAGACGATGCCTTGCCGCCACCCATAGCCATTTGAATCTGGGCTCTGTATGCCATAAGTGATTTTTCACGAGCAAAATTACGTGCGTCTCTAGCCTCTTGAATCTGGGCATCAAGCTGCTTAAGATATGCTCTAAGCTGTGTCTGCACCTGCATATCTTCAATACCATACTTATGTTTCGTGGCATGTTCTTCTCAGCAAAGCTCTGCTGCTGTTCAGCAAGCCCACGCTGTTTCGCATAAGCATATTCATCCAGCGGCTTAGCATACTGCTGGAAATATTTTCCGGCTTTTTCCATATCTTCATCAGCCATCATCGTCAGAATCTGAACTCCAAGCGGATTGATGGCTTGCCCATTGTGCCCATACGTATTGAACGCTTCATTCAGCGTTCGCACTCTCTTGCTTGCATACGATTCCGCTCGTCTGTGTGCTTCACGCTCGGCAACGTCCGACGCAAAGCCACGATCGCGAAGCATTGCATAAATGCGGTCGTAATACTCCCCAGACGATTCTGCCGCGTCTCCTTGGAGTACATTCTGTAGTGCTCGTGTATCATTATCAGCAAGGCCCTGCCGTGCCGTCTCATAGTCACTATCAAGCCCATACGCGGCTGGGTCAATGCCGAGCTGTTTCATACCTGCACGTGCCTGTTCTGCCGCTTGGTGGGCATACATCATGCCGCTTGCGCCCTGCTCGCCGCCAATCTGTTCTGCTTGGTTATAAAGTTTCTTCGCTTCTACAATCTGCCGCCCAAACTCTCTGCCCATCTGTGAAAGCGTCTCCAAAGGGACAGGATTCGGGCCTGCCATCAGCTGCTCCCGCACATTATCAGAAAGCAAAAGCCCCGGCATTGGTGCGGGGCTTTCTTCCTGTGGCTGCGGCTGTTGCGGCTGCGTAGGTGTCATATTCGATTGAATTACATTGCTGAGAATCTGATTTGCCAAATCTTGATTGAAATACGGTTGCTCAGCCTGTACTGGCTGTTCTTGTGGCATTACCTCCGGCTGTGGTGCTCTTGCTGCTTCCATCGCTACCTGCGCAGCTAAATCCTGCGCCTGTGCTTCCTGCTCCTGCCGTACAAGTTCTCTCGCACGATCCGTGAGTGTAGCCGTCGTAGCTCCGTTATTTGCCAGCGCACCGTTTAGCATCGATGCCGTTGCAATATCCTCATTTCGTCTTTGGTCGGCTGGATTAGCCGCAAACATCGCCGCCATATCTATACCTCCCTATCAATAAAACCTTGGACGCCTCAAACTGTCCAGAAGCATATTCTGGTTGAAGCCAAAGTTATCCATTGCCGCCTGCTGTGCGGCAGCACGTTCGACAAGATTGCCGCCATTACCCGAGAATGTGAACGGCTGTGTCGTCGTAACGCTGTTTTTTTCTCCGTTAGGCGCGGTTGATTCAACTTTTGTTTTTGTGAACCCATCGCCCAGCAACCCGCCAATAGTTTTTGGTGTTTCCATGCCGACCTGCATATCGGTATTTTCTGCTGACGGCTGCCCTGTTACCACATCAGGGTTCATCCCCCCAATAGTTACTGGCGTAGATGTGCCGCCAACTTGGATATCCGTTCCATTGTTTTCCGTGGCCTTTTCAGCGCGGCGGTCATTCCAATGATCCCAAGCACCGCGCAGCAACTTGCCCAAGCCATACCCCAGCAGTGTATCCGGTGTAGTCTTGTTTATCATGCCGAGCATCTTTTCCCAGGCTTCGGCATCTGCCCGCCGTCGTGCGTCCATCTGATTGCTGTAATCGCCACGGCTTAAATGGTTGTTTATTCCCTGTGCCATTAAAACAACCTCCCCATAATATAGTTTTTAAGCAGTGAACCAAACAGCTGCTTTCTGTTGTCAGCTGCCTGTGTCACTGCCTGTGATGCTGCATTCATCTGAGCTTGGCGCTGTGCCTGTAGCCCCTGTGACGCCTGCATCCCCTGCTGAATAGCATCCTGCCCCAGCTGCTGCATCTCCTGCGTGTTCGCTTGGTTTTGCTGCTGGATATTGCTTAATGCTTCTTGCGCATTGGATTGCCCAATATTCTGCGGATTCCCAAGCAATCCACTTTGCGGATCTAATCCCTGTGCTTCCTGTGGCGTATTCTCGAACATCCGCCGCCAAAGCTCGTCATATTCCGAATCCATTCACGCCACCTCCTAGAACAAGCCACCCAGCAAGCCACTAAGCAACCCGCCGCCAGACTGTGTAGACGAACTCTGCGTTGTGCCCTTACCAGCAGCCGCAGCCAACGCTCCTGTTGTCGAGTTGTTAAGCCCAAGCGACGCATTCCACAGATTAGTCGCTGGCGTTTGTGCCGCCTCCTGTGATGCTGCTGCCGCTGTGATTGGCTGTGTAGCACTGTCAAGCTGCTTACCGTATATATTACCAAGCTGACTGATATTTGTGTTGAACTGCTGTGCCATCGTGTTGCTTACGTTTTTTGCGATATCGTTGAGCCCTTGGCTGGTAACACTGCTGTTCAACACTCCACGTTTAGCCGAATCATTGAGTAATTTCCCATAGGTACTATTTACTCCCGAACGAATAGCATCTGCCATGTTCTGCGTATAAGCCGTCGGTAACTGACCGTTTGCTAACTGCGAATACCCCCGCTGTGCATTAGCAATTTGATTTTGTGCTTGGTTATTCAAGTGGTTAAAGTCTACCTGTACCGCACCGATAGAGTTCTGCAAAATATTCCGCGCTGTATCGTTAAGCCACAAGCTATTAGGTGCAATAGCATTTGCATAATCGGCCTGCGCTTTTTGCAATTGAAGCTCGTACTCACTCGGCGTATATGTCGACGAGTTCTGCACAGTCGTGCTACTGCCGCCAAAAAGCTGTAAATCAAAGGTTATCCCCATTGCCACCCCTCCTTTCATGGTTGCCAAGTAATAAAATAGGCTTGCTCCCCGCCCTCAAATCTGAAAGCGGGAGAGACAAGCCCTTCCTTCCCTGTATCTTTATGTATTGCATGGTATCTTTTCAAACCATCCGGCAAATCCTCCGTGTGTGTGATTTTATAGCCGAATAGCCGAATATATGCCAGTATTCCTTTGCGAACGCACCAAGTGCCGCACATCTTAGCGCCAATCTTTCGCGCCATGTCACTGACTTTATCCCGCCAGAACCTAGCATCTCCGCACAGCTGATAGATGATAACCATATCATCCGTCATGCCAACCTCACAGAAACCTTTATCCGGCAAGAAGAACAGGTCAAAACGCTCATTTCGCTTGAACGGCTCAGGTGCTTTCTTGTTGTATTTTTCAATCCACTCTTGCAGTGTCATACACTCACCACGTCTTATGCACAATCCAAATGCAGCCCTCACCTGTAAGACCGCCAATACACGTAGCCGCAAAATCGCCCCATTCGGCACTGTGACCGTCGTGGTTGCTATCGTACCACTCTTTGCACCCAGCGACTACCGCAACGCCTAGAAAGCGCTCAAACGGTGTCCATTTAGGAAATAACGCGGCTTCGGCATAATCGACTGCCATACCTGCGCCGAAGTGCTCAGCCTTATCTTTTTCAATTGTGCCTGCTTCCGCAGTAAGCGGCAGGGACAGCATAATCCCTGCCACCAATCCTGCTATTAAGCGTTTCATTCCGGCATCACATCAGGGTAATCCGTACCCGTAATTTCTTTGTATTCTTCGGCGGTTATCCAGCGTCCTACGGCGTTCCATACACGCTTAATGCTCCACAGTTTGTTATCGTAGAACTCCTTTACCATGTCAAACTTTTTGCTATGCTCCATAACGTTTCGCCTCCTTACAGGTCAATGTCCACATCAGCCATCATAGCCAAATACTGTAGGTTCGATTTGAGCTCGTTATTCTTGATTTCCTGTTCGCTGACAGGCGCAAATGCAAGATAGAACTTGTTATTATCCCATGCGTACTGCACCTGCTGCAAGAGTTTAGCGTGCTCAAATTCTTCGGTGATATTGCCTTTGCTGTCCTTGGCCGTGAGCTTGAATACAGGCGGCAGAGTGCTTACGTCAACTTCGGTTTTGCTGACATAGTTACTGCCGTTGATGGTAAGTCCCTCAGCAAGTTTTACGCCGTCTGCGTAGAGTGTGTACTTTTTATCCATTCTGCTAACTTCCTTTCTTCGGAATCTAATCTTCGTAACGTGTGATAAGCATGATACCTTTGCTTATCACCACGCCACGATTTGTATTGTGTCTGAAAATCTTTTAGGGATATTGTTCCTTCTCTTGCCAACCTTGCCAGTTTCCGCATTTTGCGTCGCTGTCTTTTGACTACGTCTTTAGGAATCTTTTTGATGAGTTTTCCTGTGTCCGTTAGAAAATAGCGCGTTTTTAGGAATACAAATGGCCGGGTCAGCTTGATTATTTGTGTCTTGCGACTATTGATGTGAATACCTACAGTTTCTGCAATTTGCGTAATCTCTGCTAAGATTTGCCGCAAAAACTGTTTATTGTGGTGAATGATAATCCTATCGTCCATGTATGCGTGATAGAACTTGCAGCCCTTGACTGTTTTGCACCATGAATCAATCCTGTGTGGCAGGTATATCCCTGCAATTTGTGAGATTGGAGCACCGATGGCCAGCGACTTGTGAAGGATCGTTTTACCTTCTAATTTGCCGCCCGCCATGTAGTGTTCCAGTGCGTTGTAGATATTATCCATAGTGTATTTATCTTCAAAGCCTGTCACATCGACTGCGTTGTTTTGTAGGATAATCTTCAAGAGTTCTATAGTTTCCTGCGGTATATGCTCTGCAAATTCTTTTAGCAGCGCATCATGGTTGATGTTGTCGAAGAACTTGCGAAAGTCGATTTTGAGAATGTATCCGTCTCGCCCGTACTGCCTGTAGAACTTGTGCAGATGCTGTTCGAACCGCCGCCTTGTGAACGATATACCTTTGCCTACCATGCTTGCCCCGTTATCGTGGATGATATAAGGCTGTAACGTAGGATTAAGGATATTATCACATAAGGCGTGTTCCAGTATCATGTCTCTCGGTTCTAAGGCTCGTATAAGGCGAAGCCTGCCCTGTTCGTTGAGGACGAAAGACTTTCCTTTGTGTGGTTTATATTCTTCTGTCCTCACATCATGCAACAAACTTGTCACCTCGCTTAGAAGATTTATTCTGAACCGTTGTGTACTGGCTTTCCAGCCAGAAGCCTTGCGTAATCTGTCATAGGCTCTTATCAATTGATTTGCATTAATCATTATTCACCTAATGCCGCGCTTATAGAAACAATATCCGTAAATAGTCTCGTCACGGCTCTCATTTACCACTTGGAAGGATTGCCACTCATTCCCTGCTAAAGACAAACGGCGTATAGCCTTTTATTGTCTTGTGAGAAGCGGGCGAACGCCGTTAGAGTTTGCAGCGTCGTTGTTGTTCGCATTGCCGTTGTTGTTCACATTGCAGAAGTTGGAAGCATTGGCAACAGACTATAGTGACAACCCTGTACATTATTTCAAATCTTTGAACCTTTTATTGTCAGTTTTTCGCCAACCCTTGATTAATGCGATTTCCTTGTCGATTTTCTCAACATACGGGACGTACTTTTCTGCATTTACCGGCAGAATATCAATCGCTCCTTCAAGGTCTTTCTTCAAGCACTCGCACGCTGATATTGCCCTATCCATCTCTACGCGCCTATGGTCATACTCTGCTTTACAGGTAGGCCAAACGCTATACGCATAGGTTATATGGTCTATCATATCGTCCAAATGTGCCCATATCGCATTACGGAGTTTTTCAATCACCCATTGCGGATATTTCGTACTGAATCTTTCCACGTTGTATTTGCTGGCCATCAGGATAAATTCGATTCGGTCTTCCTCGCTCATGTCTTTTGCGAATTCATGAACCTCTCGAACTTTATCCTTGATTCCTAAATCACGGAGTAATAGGAATCGCATAGACTTCCGCAGTTTCAATGCGTTTGTGTAAAACTCATATTGCGATAGTTTTCGTAATCTAGCTAATACTGACATTCAAAGTTCCTTTCTCATACACACCGCCCCATGAAGGGGGCGGCGTGGAAGGTCAACGGAGCAGGGCAATCGGGCGAACGCCGCCAGAGGCTGCAGCGGCGTCGCGGCGCGCAAAGCCGTGGCTGGACACATGGCAGAAGTCAGAAGCATTGGCAACAGACCTTAACCACCACCAATACCGCTTAGAGCAGATAAGCCCATGATTAAGACGGAACGCCGCAAGCTGACTATTGCACTCGCCCGTGTCATAGAACGAGGATGACAGAACAGGTGCGCCGTAAACCATATCTTCGTTAGCGAGATTAGCTTTAACACTCGTCCACGCCCATTCACTTGTTGCGCCACTCCAACCATCATAAGCATTCGACTTCAAGTTAGCGTCCATAGCGTTGCTGAGCAATTCTCTATGCTCCAAGATATGAGCCGCACCAAACGCCGCTTCAAATCCTGCGACCACTTTCGGAATATGTGTAGTCCACATCGCAGAACCTACATAGCCGCCTGTCGTAGTATGTGAGCTGTTCATCTGCGCCGTGCCTAGTTGTTCTTCTGGCATAATTGCTACATGGTGTGCTGTAGTTTCAGTATCACCGCAATGCAAATGGTAGTCTAAATCCATGATGATGAATTTCACGTTACTGTAAGTTGTGCCGTCAATCGTGATAGATTTAATGATGTAGTCACCGGGATAGATGTTACGAAAAGAACCATCAGCAATAGCCGCCGACATTTCACCGTTATCGAAATATGCCGTTAAATCCTTACCGCGATAAATGCCATTATGAGCCGCCGCATTATCGTAAATTACCCGTGAGTGATACTCGGTGCTTTCCATCTTGCACACTATCCACGTCACTGTGCCATCAGATACTGTTCCACCAATGATCGGGCTCGTTATCGTCAGTTCTCCACTTCCTGTCTGTCCTGCCGTCGTGCACTCGAGATACCAGCCTGTCGGCAGTGTTGCGTGGTATGCAATCTTTCCTGCCGTGTAGGTGGTGCTGGGCTGGCGGTAATCGTGGGTGGTAAGTGATTCTTCTGCCGTAATCCGAGCGTCCAGCGCATCCGTGATTTCGGTATTTACATAGCCACACACTTTCCATTCCGCACCGCCATCAGCAACGATAGAGCCGATTGTGGCACTGGAAAAGTCTGGCTCAACCGCCTGTGTTAAACCAGGAGTCACACACTCAAGGTACATTGTGCTTGGCATGTTTTTGCTAAAGCACGTCTGCCCTAACGTGTATTCATGTGACGCTACCCGTAGATGCGGTGTGATAATGTTAACCGCGCGATAATCATCGCCGTTGTAGTTGGCCAGCTGTTCGCCATCTTGACTAAGCGACAACGCACGTGCATTGCCGACAGCGCTCTGATTGCGGTTGATAAATGCCTGATTCGCTTCGGACCAAACAAGAATCTGTCCATCGGTCATACCTACCGTCTGCAATGCCTTGCCTGCCCATTTCTGCGCACTGCCAGACACGTTCGCTTCAACAACACCCTGCGCATTAACAGTAGCTCCCTGCTTGTTATAGAACACGCCGCGCGTTGCGTCATACACAAGCACATCGCCGTCCTGCAAATTGCTGACATCGATAGTTTTTGTAGCAATCTTTGCAGCATTGCCTGTGATGTCTACGTGGGCTTTACCGTTAGAATCCGTCTTGACGATTTTATCGGGTTCCCCCGTCGTGCTTACATCGTCATTGGTCAATTCATCACGCGGAGCGACTTCCCAACGGTCACGATCGCCGTTGTACACAAGTACTTGGTTATCATGCAGCTCGGGCAAGTACAGATTCTTGCCGCCGATTTTAGCCGCACTGCCTGTGATATCAAACTCGCCCTGTCCGACTGAGTTGAGACGTGGCACTTTGTTTGCACCGTTTGCAGCTACTTCATTGCGAGTGATAACAGTATCCCCCACACCCAGCAAATCCTCAAAGCGTAACGAGAGGAATACGCG
>Ga0256404_1006040_pt1 | contig 20532 bp, 13 predicted proteins | sample RumenRJG_01DNA_FD_185990 | JGI IMG/M metagenome (GOLD analysis project Ga0256404, IMG submission 185990) | Bovine rumen microbial communities from Lethbridge, Alberta, Canada - RJG_01 | ecosystem: Host-associated > Mammals > Digestive system > Stomach > Rumen | place: Canada: Alberta | collected...
GCTACATGCTCACCAACGAGCTCATCGAGGATGGCAACAACTACTACTATGTTGATGCTAACGGCGCTATGGTCAAGAACACCTGGGTCGCTGTTCCGGCTGATGACTCCGAGGAGCAGGATGTAGAGTACAGATGGTACTACTTCGGTTCCAACGGTAAGGCTTACAGAGATGCCGACAAGAAGACCATCAACGGTAAGAAGTACGGCTTCGATGATGAAGGCAAGATGCTGTTTGGCTTCGTTGCCAACAGAGAGTGCATCAACGATGAGGATGATGCTATTCTGAATGCCGATCGTTACTATGGCTCCAACGATGACGGTGCTATGCACACCGGCTGGCTGCTGTATCAGGATGCTATCGACGCAGAAGGTTATGACGATGAGTTCTACTGGTTCTGGTTTGACTCCAAGGGCCTGAAGAAGACCGGCGCAACCAAGAAGATCAACGGCAAGACCTATGCATTCGATGCTAACGGTGCAATGGAGTACGAGTGGACAACCGCTACCATCAGCAACGACAGCACCCTTGGATGGTTCTCCGCAGCTGAAGATGGACATCTTGCAAAGAGCCAGTGGATCTGGGCTTCTGAGGAAGATATCACCGGTTCTGATGATGACAGATGGTGGTATGCTGACAAGCACGGCTACCTGACCAAGGATCAGACCAAGAAGATCAACGGCAAGTGGTATGCATTCGATGATATCGGCAGAATGAAGTGGGGCCTTGTATGGCTGAACACTGAGTCTGTTAAGGCTGCTGATGCTAAGCCTGTCGATTGGGCTGACCCGGCTGATGTTAAGTCTACCGAGATTTATGATGCTACTGGTTATCTGCACTTCTTCTCCAATGATGAGGAGAAGGACGGCTCCATGAAGACCGGTTACAACATCAAGATCGAGCTGTTCGATGATGACTTCACCTTCGGCTTCGACAAGAACTCCGGCTGCGCATATGACGGTGTTGTTAAGAATAAGCTGTATGCAAAGGGTATCCTTCAGACTGCTGATGACAACAGATATCTTGCAGTTGAGTATGCTGGCTCCAAGTATCTTGTAAGCGGCAACGGTACTGTTATGAAGGCTTCTCAGAGCAGAACCTATAAGGATGCTGACGATGTTTACTGGTTCGTAAGCTCCGACGGCGAGCTTTACTATGCTGACAGCGCTAACGCAGCTAAGCTGGCTAGCGATGGTGCAGAGTATAAGGCAAATGACGGCACTATCACCGTATGCCATCTTTGGGTTCCGGAGAGCTAAATAGTTCTAACCGATAGCAAACTCTTAAGTTGAAAGATGATCCCGGGTGAGAAATCACCCGGGGTTTTCATTTCTCAATAACCCAAATAATACCTGAAATAAATCCCGCCGGACCCGACACTATTTACAGTCGTGATCCGGCGGGATCATTGTATATTACGATTGTGGTACAATATAAGGGAGAGAACACACAAATTCCCGTCTGTTCATTTTAAATGCATATCAGTCGTCCTGAGACGCTTCCTTCCTTATTTTATCTACATACTTCCCATCCAATACATCCTTCAAATATCTGCCATACTGATTCTTCTTCAGAACCTCATAGGACTTCATAACGTCTTCTTTGCTGATCCAGCCGTTTAAATAGGCGATTTCTTCCAGGCAGGCGATCTTGCGATGCTGATGAGTCTCGATTGTGCGGACGAAGTTGCCCGCATCCATCAGGGACTCGTGTGTACCGGTGTCGAGCCAGGTGTAGCCCTGTCCGAGAAGCTCTACATCGAGCTCACCGTTTTCTAGATATATACGGTTGAGGTCTGTGATCTCAAGCTCGCCTCTGGCGGAAGGCTTGAGGTTTTTGGCGTAGTTCACAACCTTGTTGTCATAGAAATAAAGTCCGGTGACGCAGTAGTTGGACTTTGGCTTAGCTGGCTTTTCTTCGATAGAGATAGCTTTGCCGTGGTCATCAAACTCCACGATACCAAAACGTTCAGGGTCATCTACATAGTAGCCGAAGACAGTCGCGCCCACTTCCTTGGAGGCTGCCCTTAAGAGACGCTCACGGAAGCCGGAGCCGTGGAAGATATTGTCGCCAAGGATCATGGCGACAGGGTCGCTGCCGATGAAGTCCTCGCCGATGATAAAGGCCTGCGCAAGGCCGTCCGGTGAGGGCTGTACGGCGTAGGAGAGGTTGATGCCGAACTGGTGCCCGTCTCCTAAGAGATCCTCGAAGCGGGGCGTGTCGTTCGGTGTGGAGATGATCAGAATGTCCTTGATCTCTGCGCGCATCAGTACGGAGAGAGGATAGTAGATCATCGGCTTATCGTATATAGGAAGAAGCTGCTTGGATGTCACGGTTGTCAGCGGGTACAATCTGGTCCCTGAACCGCCGGCAAGTATAATACCTTTCATGAGGCACCTCCGAAGTCTTGTTGTTTCCTTAAATATAATATACCATATAGGCTTTTGTCCAGTTTTGTGGTAAAATCATTCCAGCCTTAGCCGACATGGTCGGTGTTTTGGCATGGGTAAAAGCGGAGGCACATTCTTTTATCGTGAAATTGTAGCTGAATGCTTTTGCGGGTGCGGGAAACCGCTTTCTTTCTGACAACCAGTATGGAGGATATTATTATATGAAGATTATCGTTACGGGCGGCGCCGGATTTATTGGAAGCGTCATGGTCCAGTATCTGGTCAATACCTATCCGGAGGACCAGATCATCAACCTTGATAAGCTGACTTACGCCGGCAATCTCGAAAACTGCAAGCCGGTCGAGAATGCATCGAACTATCGCTTCGTTCGCGGAGATATCGCTGATCGCAAGTTTGTTTACGGCCTTTTCGAGGAGGTTAAGCCCGATATCGTCATTAACTTTGCTGCGGAGTCTCATGTAGACCGCTCGGTAGAACACCCGGAGGAGTTTGTCCGTACCAATGTCATGGGTACGACCACACTGCTCGATGCCTGCCGTGATTTCTCCACGCCGCGTTATCATCAGGTCTCCACGGATGAAGTCTATGGTGATCTGCCTTTAGACCGCCCGGACCTCTTCTTTACGGAGACGACCCCGCTGCATGCTTCAAGCCCTTACTCGGCTTCCAAGGCATCCGCTGATATGTTTGTACAAGCCTATCACAGGACCTATGGGATCCCGACGACGATCTCTCGCTGCTCCAATAACTATGGACAGTATCAGTTCCCGGAGAAGCTGATCCCGCTGATGATCAGCCGTGCTTTAAAGGACCAGGAGCTCCCGGTCTACGGTCAGGGCATCAATGTACGTGACTGGCTGCATGTTGAGGACCACTGCAAAGCCATCGACCTGATCGTAAGAGGCGGCCGTATCGGTGAGGTCTATAACATTGGCGGACACAATGAAAGGACCAATCTGCAGGTCGTGGAGACCGTTCTGGACGCTCTCGGAAAGCCCAAGTCCCTGATCAAATTCGTCAAGGACCGCCCGGGCCACGATCAGCGCTACGCGATCGACCCTGACAAGCTCGAGAGAGAGCTTGGCTGGAAACCCAAATATAACTTTGATACCGGTATCCGTCAGACGATCCAGTGGTATCTCGATAACCAGGAGTGGATGCAGAACATCCTTTCCGGTGATTACCAGAACTACTTCAAGGAAATGTACAAGGATAGAGTGCAGTGATGAAGATACTCGTAACAGGGATCCGCGGGCAGTTAGGGCATGATGTTATGGATGCTCTCAAGGCACGCGGGATCGAGGCAGTCGGCGTCAATTCTTCCGATATGGATGTCACAGACGAGACTAAGGTTCGTGAGGTGATCGAATCTGTTCACCCGGACGCTGTGATCCACTGCGGCGCCTGGACTGCCGTTGATGCGGCAGAGGATCATATCGAAGAAGCCAGGGCGGTCAACGGGACCGGTACGGCACATGTCGCAGCTATGTGTGCGGAGATCGGCGCAAAGCTTATGTACTTTTCCACGGACTATGTCTTTGACGGAGAGGGAGAGACTCCCTGGAAGCCGGAGGATCCTACAGGCCCTCGGGGCATCTATGGTCAGACCAAGCTTGAAGGCGAGGAGGCGGTAAGGCGCATCCTTCCGGATCGGCATTTTATCTGCCGCCTGCAGTGGGTCTACGGCATCAACGGCAAGAACTTCGTAAAGACCATGCTGCGGCTTGCGGAGGATCATGACCGGCTGACCGTCGTCTGTGACCAGATCGGAGGTCCTTCCTATACGAGAGATATCGCGGAGCTTTCTGCTGAGATGATCCAGACCGATAAGTACGGTACCTATCATGTGGCCAATACCGGATACTGCTCCTGGTATGAATTTGCCTGTGAGATATTTAAAGAAGCCGGATATACGGTTATGGGCGAAAAAAGCAAAGATTCGGATATGAATTTTGGGCATGAAAAGAAAATTACTGTGCTTCCGGTAACATCTGATCAGTATCCGGCAAAGGCAAAGCGGCCGCACAATTCCCGTTTTGATACCGGTAAACTAAGCGAAGCGGGCTTTTCACAGCTTCCGAGCTGGCAGGATGCCCTGCATCGTTTTTTACATAACGAACTTCTGAAATAAGCTGGAGGGTATTTTATGGGCAAGTATTTCGGAACCGATGGCTTCCGCGGTGAAGCCAACAAGAAGCTGACTGTCATGCACGCATTCCAGGTGGGAAGATTCCTGGGATGGTATTATGCCAAGAAGCATCCGGGCGAGCGCTGTTCCATCGTGATCGGAAAGGATACGAGACGTTCTTCCTATATGTTTGAGGATGCTCTCTCTGCCGGCATTACTGCGTCCGGCGCGGATGCATACCTGATGCATGTCACAACGACGCCGTCTGTTTCTTACATCGCGCGTACGGATGAGTTTGACTGCGGTGTCATGATCTCCGCCTCTCACAATCCGTTCTATGATAATGGAATTAAGATCATCAACGGAAACGGAGAGAAGCTCGACGAAGAGACGACCGAGAAGATAGAAGCTTACCTTGACGGCGAGATCGGAGAGATCCCATATGCGACCGGAGAGAACATCGGAAAGACGGTAGACTATGCCGCAGGCAGAAACCGCTATATCGGTTACCTCATCTCCATCGCAAAAAAATCCTTTAAGGGGAAGCATGTGGCCTTAGACTGTGCCAACGGTTCCGCATCCTCGATCGCAAAGCCTGTTTTTGACGCTCTCGGCGCGCATACCCATGTGATCGCCAATGAACCGGACGGGCTCAACATCAACCGCGGCGTAGGTTCCACCCATATCGAAAGACTGCAGCAGTATGTCCTTTCCGAGGGCTGTGATATCGGCTTTGCCTATGACGGTGATGCGGACCGCTGCCTTGCGGTCGATGAAAAGGGAAGAGTCATCAACGGCGACCAGATCATGTATGCCTGCGGCAAGAGCATGCATGCAAGCGGAAACCTGAAGGATGATATGATCGTTGTGACGGTCATGTCCAACTTTGGCCTCTTCCGGGCGCTTGACCGGGAGGGCATCCGCTATTCAGTCACCAAGGTAGGCGACCGTTTTGTATGGGAGTGCATGGCCGAGCATGAGTATTCTCTTGGCGGCGAACAGAGCGGTCACATCATTTTTTCCAAGAACGCCACGACCGGCGACGGTATCCTGACCTCTCTCAAGGTGATGGAGGTACTGCTGGATTCCAAGGCCCCTGCTTCAAAGCTGGCAGAGGGCTGCCCCATGTTCCCGCAGTGCCTGAAGAATGTCAGAGTCAACGATAAGACTGCTGCAGTAGAAAACGCAGATGTGCAGGCTGCCGTGAAGGCTGTATCCGAAACACTCGGAGATACCGGACGCATTTTGCTGAGAGAGTCCGGCACCGAGCCGGTGGTCCGTGTGATGGTTGAAGCAGATACGGCGGAGCGCTGTGAGGCGATGGTGGACCGCGTGATCGATGTCATGAAGCTTGCGGGCGTGACAGCAGAATAAAACAATTCCTGCCGGTTTTCGAAGCCTGATAGGGTCTTTACATGAATATCGTATATAACTGCGATGACAATTATGCGGTACATACTGCCGTAAGCATTGCATCTGTATTTGAAAATAATACTGATTTCCCAGAGATTTTCGTTTATATTCTTGGAAATGGTATCAGCGGTAACTCCTGCAGTAAGCTGCAGGAGCTTGCCGGAAAGTTCCGGGAGGATGGAAAAATCCGGGAGATCCGGGTGATCGAACTGAAAGAATTTGAAGCTGCGTTAAAGCTTCTTTTCGGGGATACACTCGATGCGGGACGATTTACTGTGACGGCACTCGCCCGGATCTTTGCGCCGCAGCATCTTCCGGATGAGGTAGACCGATACATTTATCTGGATTGTGATACTGTGGTTCGGCACTCGCTGAAAGACCTCTGGGAGGCAGCTCTTAAGGGAAAGATCTGCGGCATGGCCGCAGAGCCGACGATCTACCCGGAGGTACGGGACTATCTGGAGATCACTAAGAAAGATCCCTACTGCAATACCGGCATGATGCTGGTGGACCGCAAGACCTGGGAAGAAGCCGGTGTGACTGGCGATTGTGTCGATTATTATCGATCAAAGAAGGGAAGGCTGCCTTTTTCCGATCAGGACATCATAAATTATGTGTTAAAAGGCCATATACGGACCCTTTGGCAGGGCTGGGACTTCTTTGCCAACTACTATTACAGAAGCTACAAAAGTCTTGTGGCACAGGCGCCCTGGTTCTCAGACGCGCAGAGCGAAGAAGAGTATAACAAGGCAAAGACGGACCCCGCAGTCGTGCATTTTTCCGGAGATGAGCGCCCGTGGTTTCATGGAAACTTCAATCCATATGAAGCAGACTATGAGAAGTACCTTGCGATGACACCGTGGGCCGGGACTCCGAAGATCCGGGGACTGGAAGGAAAGCTCTTCTTATATCATATGATGAACCTGATGACAGCTGTTTGCCCAGCCTTCAGGGTATGGCTCTCCGGAAGATACTATAAAAATTATAGGAAGAAACTTGGGTATTAAACCGGTGCTTTCACAAAGCGCAGCAATTTACTACAATAGTGCTTTCTGTAGGTTCCGGGGTGGGCCGCAATCGGCGGGGACCCCGGGACGGCAGTTGCCTTGCGTATTCAGAAGAATGCGGAGCATTCTTTCTGTAAATATAAGCTGCAAAATAGTCTGCTTTTTGAGATAAGTTATGAGCCTCTCAGCAGTGATCCTCAATTACAATGATTATAAGACTACCATCGATGCTGCTACGCGGTTCGGTGGTTTTTCTTGTGTGGATCATGTGGTGATCGTGGACAATGCTTCGACAGACGAAAGCACAGAAAAAATCGCTGAAGCCCTTCGCGAAAGTAATCTCCAAGAGAAAACGACTCTGATCCGGTCGGAGCATAACGGGGGATACGGAAGCGGGAATAACCTGGGTGTCGGCTCTGCGCATGACACGTTTGGTTGCACTCATGTATTGATTGCAAATCCTGATGCGGATGTACCGGAGGAAACTGTACAGAAGATGCTTGGAGCGTTTTCTGCTGATCCGGACATCGCAGCTGTAGGAGCTGTGATGCGGAGCGGTTCTGCAGCAGATATTACTTATGAAGAATATACAGCGGCCGGATGGTGTTTTCGGAACCTTCTGAAAGAGGTACTCCACAGCGGACCGGTATGCAAGCGGATTTTTCGAGGACTTTTGGAATATCCTTTCAATTATTATAAGAAGGCAGAGGAGACCCCGGTGTATGCAGTGCATGGGTCCCTGCTGATGGTATCTGCTGAGGATTTTCTCGCTTCAGGGGGCTATGATCCCGAGATGTTTTTATATATGGAAGAATATACTCTCGGATGGAAGCTGAAGAAAGCCGGGAAGAAGACAGCCCTGGTTTCTGCTCCTTATCAGCATTCAGGGTCCCACAGTATCACCGGTGCCGGGCTTAATGCTGTAAGAAGGCAGCGCATCCGGCAGGAATCCGAGCGTATATATTATAGGAAGTATCTGGGCGCAGGCCCGGTTTCAATGGCACTGATCCGGATTTTCCAGGGGATCGTTCTTTTAGAGACCGTGATTGCGGCGACGCTTGGAAAGCTTTAAGCTCACCTTGCAGGTTTGTCTTTTTTGCGTTCTGAAGTTGTGGAAACCTGGAAAGCAGGGATTTTGTTTCATTGAAATATACGTTGTAATTTCTGATTGTATGGGGAAAGTACTATGGCAGAGAATTTGATATATGAACCGCTGGTCAGCGTGATCATACCCGCATATAATTCGGAAGAAACCATTGAGCGGGCAGTCTGGTCTGTACTTGATCAGGACTACGGGAACCTGGAGGTCATCGTCGTGGATGACGGCTCTGCGGATGATACCTCGGAGATCGTCCATGAGCTGATGGAGGAAGATGATCGTGTTCGTCTGCTGCGAAAGCCAAACGGCGGAGTGTCCGCTGCCAGAAACGACGGCATCCGTGCGGCGTTTGGTGAGTGGTTCGTAACGCTTGATGCGGATGATTACATTGATCATGGCATGATCCGCCGCCTTGTGGAAACAGCGGAGGAAACGACAGCGGATACAGTGCTTTGCGGCTTCCGCATGGTCTATGACAACGGACGGAAGAAAGCCTTTCGGGTCGAGGAAGACTATACGGATGACAAGGAGGAGTTTATCGATGCCATGTTCGTGGAACTTTATGACCGGCATCTGATCAGTACGCATTCCAACCAGCTTTATTCCATGGAGATCGTCCGGCAGAACCGGATCCTGTATAATGAAAGACTTTCCGTGAACGAGGATATTGATTTTGTCCTGCGGTATTTAAGATACTGTGAGACCATCAGCGTGATCCGCGGCGTCTACTTAAATTATGTGCAGCAGGAGACGGGAAAGAGCCTCAACACGACCTTTCAGCAGTACGGAATCTCCAGTTCCCTGCTGGTTCTGCGTGACTGCGACGCGCTCTTTTCGGATCTCAACTTAAGCGATCATGTTTATGATGAGATGAATAACCGCATGCTGATGCACATCTGCTCCTTCGTAGGACTCATGTACTACCGGAGCGGTTACAGCGATGAAGATAAAATAAAGCAGCTTGAAAAGCTCTGCGATAATCCGGAGTTTCAGCAGCTCCTGGAGGATACCCGGCCGAAGGGATTAAAACTTAAAGTTGCGCATTTTCTTTTGAAGCGCAGGATGATAAAGGAGTATCATGCCATGTGCAGGCTCTTTTACCGCACCAAGCCGGGGCTTGGGGTGCAGGAAGGTTCCGTCCGGGTGACGGATGATGGCTATGATCTCCTGGAAGATGAGCTTCCGACGATCAGCGACAGATATACTGCAAACGACGGGATCGACACGGATCTCATCCTTACCGCCATGCGGGAGGAACAGACTGAAAACGTGCAAAATAAAGCTTTTAAGGTGACGAAAGAGGATGTAAAAGAGGTGCAAAAGAGGCTGGAGGATGGGTGATATAAACTTACGGATGACTCCGCGCTTTGCGCTCTCGTCATCCTCAACCGGTATTCGGAAATCGCCCCGCGCCTTAGGTCGCGTGACTTTTTTCCTCATATCGGTTGCCTTGTCAAATGTCCGAAAAAAAGAAAGCGAGCTTTCTTTTTTCGTTCATTTTCCAAGAGTTTATATCGTAAAACCTTTAATTTAGCGTAAGAGAATATTCAAGAACTTAAAAATGAAATGTGATATAGTAGGGTCATCGAAAAGAGAAGAGAGATTGACGTGATCACTATCAAGAATGAATGAAGTAAAGTAGTTTTTTTCAGGAGGATGAAGTAACAATGAAGATGAATATGAAGAAGATGGCAGTAATTGCTCTGGCTGGCGCTCTTGCAGCCGGCAGCGCATTCTCCGCAGCAGCGGCATCCATCGAGCAGGGACAGTGGAGCACCGGCACCGGCGAGCATGCAAATGACTGGTGGTTCAAGCTGACTGCTGACGGTTCCAAGTTCCTTGCCAACACCTGGTACTGGATCAAGGATACCGACGGAGTGATCAGATGCTATTACTTCGATCAGAACGGTTACATGGTAAAAGATATGGTTATGTCCGACGGCGCAGTTGATGCTGATGGACATTACATTGAGAACGGTGTAGTCGTGACTGCAGATGAGAGCAAGGATTATGCTACCGCAACTGTTCTGGATGTACAGGCTGCAGCAGCAGTTGAGACTCCGGCAGCTGTCGGCGTTTATAAGGTAGGCAGCGGCGCAACCGGTTCACCGGAAGCAGCAAGCTCCAGCTCTGCAATGGTTATAAAGGGCGCAAGAGGAAATGCAGCCGGCGGCGGATACAAGAACCCGATCAAGGCCAGCGGTCAGGGTGACAGCCCGGTCAATGCACAGTTTGCTCTTGACTATGAGAACGCTTCCGTAAGCGGCACTACAGTCGCAAACAACTGGGCAAACTATGCAATGAATGTTGGAAGACAGATCCAGGTTGAAAACTCTGGTTCCGGCACCGACTGGTTTGTCGAGGATGGAGATGCTATTCTGATCAATTCTTATATCGCTCTTGATAAGTATACTGCAGGCAACACCAATCTGGACAGCTTTATCGCTTCCTACTTGGCGGATGCAAGAGGCTTCAGGGGCGGCAGCCGTGACGGCAGCATCAACCTCGGCGCATACAGCTTCGTACGCCTGACCAAGGTTGTTAAGACCCCGGAAGGAGATATGTATGATCATGCATATATCCGTCAGATCGAAGGCACCAACTTCGCACAGATCCTTGTTGTTGAGCAGAACGGAGTAAATCAGGACTTCATGAGCGCACTGCAGACGATCTCCAGAGTCAGATAATCTAAGACAAACCAAAGTTTCATATTGATCTCAAGGGCAGTCCATGTGGCTGCTCTTGTTTTTTTGTGTCTGATTTCAAAAGGTTTTTCTCCTGTTATTTCAGCACAAACATTTGCTTTTTACACATTGTACTTTTCCTTAAATTCCATTGAAATATCCGCACAAGTGTGCTATCTTTTATTAGTTACGGTTAAAGGGAGTAGTCTGCCCTTTGCCGTCTGTATGCATCACAGTCGGGGATGATGACTTTTTTTGACCCCGACGGTTAATTAATTTTTAGAGGCAGGTAAGAAACTATGAAGGAACAGAGCAAGGGCAGTGCATTATTCAGACTGATCCTGATTCTTGCGGCGACCGTAGCTTTCTGCATCCTCGGTGTCAACAACATGAGGAACATCAAGCTCGGTCTGGATCTGGACGGCGGCGTCAGCATCACCTATCAGGCAGCTGAAGCCAATCCTTCTGCCGTGGATATGGCAGATACGATCTATAAGCTGCAGAAGAGAGCGGAGAACTATTCCAATGAGGCTACGGTCTACCAGGAGGGTTCGAATCGCATCAATATCGATATTCCCGGCGTTTCCGACGCAAATACCATCCTGCAGGAACTGGGCAAGCCGGGTTCCCTGCAGTTCGTGACATTTGCCTATGATGAGAGCGGCAATGTTACCGGTGTCGGCGATGTGGTCATCGAGGGCGCCGATGTTCAGACCGCAGGCGTTGCAAAGCGAGACGGTAAGGCAGGTGAGCAGGACTCCTATGAGGTCGGCCTTACCCTGACTGCCGAGGGCGCTAAGAAGTTCGCGGATGCCACTACCGCAAATGTCGGCAAGCAGATCGCCATCATCTATGATGATGAGATTGTTTCCGCACCGGTCGTAAACGAGCCGATCACCGGAGGAAACTGCTCCATTACCGGCAACTTCGACTATGATACCGCGTTCAATCTGGCATCCACGATCCGTCTTGGTGCTCTGAAGCTGGAGCTGACCGAGCTTCGTTCCAACGTTGTCGGCGCGCGTCTCGGACAGCAGGCGATTTCCACATCTCTGAAGGCAGGCCTGATCGGCTTCGGCATTGTCGTTCTGATCATGCTGTTCGTCTATCGTGTAGCAGGCCTTGCAGCTTCTATTGCCCTCAGCATGTATGTGGGCCTGATCCTGATCCTGCTCGACGCATTTGAGATCACCCTGACGTTGCCGGGTATCGCGGGTATCATTCTTTCCATTGGTATGGCGGTTGATGCAAACGTCATCATCTTTACCCGTATCAAAGAGGAACTCGGCCTGCAGAGAAGTGTCGGCGAGGCGATCCATGCCGGCTTCAACAAGGCACTTTCCGCTATCGTTGACGGCAACGTGACCACCATCATCGCTGCAGCTGTTCTGTATTTCAGAGGCTCCGGTACAGTCAGAGGCTTTGCACAGACCCTGGCACTGGGTATTATCCTGTCCATGGTCACTGCGCTGTTCATCACCAGATGGCTGTTGAACGCGTTCTATGCACTCGGCGCTGATACCCCGAACCTTTACGGCACCAAGCAGCCGGTCGAAAAGCCGGTCAACTTTGTCGGAAAGAGCAGGATGTTCTATGGCCTTTCCCTTGCGGTCATCATCCTCGGCTTTGTGCTGATGGGCGTCAGCAAGGCAAGCACCGGTGACATCCTGAACTATGGCCTGGATTTCAAGGGCGGTACTTCTACCAATGTTACCTTCAATGAGGACCTCAGTCTTGACGAGATCTCCGCGAGTGTCGTGCCTGTCGTTGTGGAAGCAACCGGCGACATGAGCCCGCAGGTCCAGAAGGTTGCAGGCACCAACGAGGTCCTGATCCGTACCACCTCCCTGGATACGGACGGCCGTCTGAAGCTGAACCAGGCACTGGTAGATGCCTTCGGGGTTGACCAGGAGCTGATCACAGCCGAGAATATCTCGGGAAGCGTTTCAGCGGAAATGAAGCGGGATGCCGTTGTGGCGGTCATTATGGCAACAATCCTGATGCTGCTTTATATCTGGTTCAGGTTCAAGAACATCTACTTCGCATCCTCTGCGGTCCTTGCACTTGTGCATGACGTTCTGGTGACCCTGACCTTCTATGCTCTGTGCAAGTGGTCTGTAGGCTCCACGTTTATCGCTTGCATGCTGACGATCGTCGGTTATTCCATCAACGCGACCATCGTTATCTTCGACCGTATCCGTGAGGATATGAAGCTGTATGCCAACAGGGAAAGAGAGGAGATCGTCAATCTCGCTATTACCGAGACCCTGACCCGAAGCCTGTTCACCTCCCTGACCACTTTTGTCATGGTGTTCTGCTTATTTATCTTCGGCGTCTCCTCCATCCGTGAGTTTGCGCTTCCGCTGATGGTCGGCATCATCGCCGGCGGATATTCTTCCGTCTGCGTGACCGGTCCGCTGTGGAATCTCATGAACGGAAAGAAGGACGCACGTGTGGCTGCGGCTGCTGCGGAAGAGAAGAAGCAGAAGAAAAACAAAAAGTAATCACAGATGATGAAATATGAGATCATCGCGGAGGACGGCCGCGCAAAATCAGCCCATATCGAGACGGCACACGGTGTGATCGAAACGCCCGTGTTTATGAATGTCGGAACGGTAGGGGCGATCAAGGGCGCGGTCTCCACTGCCGATCTGAAGGAGATCGGCTGTCAGGTGGAGCTGTCCAATACCTACCATCTGCATGTACGGACCGGAGACGAGCTGATCAAAAAGTTCGGAGGCTTACGGAAGTTCATGCACTGGGACCGTCCCGTCCTGACAGACAGCGGCGGCTTCCAGGTATTTTCGCTGGCTTCTCTTCGGAAGATCAAGGAAGAGGGCGTCAGCTTCCGCTCGCACATCGACGGGCATCCCATCTTCATGGGTCCGGAGGAGAGCATGCGGATCCAGTCCAATCTGGGATCGACGATCGCCATGGCCTTTGACGAGTGCCCTCCGGCACTGGCGGAGCGCCCCTATATCGAGCAGAGCGTGGCGAGGACCACGAGATGGTTAAAGCGCTGCAAGGCGGAGATGGCAAGGCTCAACAGTCTCGAGGATACAGTCAATCCCGACCAGCTCCTCTTTGGCATCAACCAGGGCGGCATCCTGGAGGATGTCCGGATCCAAAACGCCGAGGAGATCTCCGAAATGGATCTCGACGGCTATGCGGTCGGAGGTCTTGCGGTAGGTGAGAGCCATGAGGAAATGTACAGCACCTTGGACGCTGTGGTACCGCACCTTCCGAGGAAGAAGCCCACGTATCTCATGGGCGTAGGCACTCCTTTGAACATCATCGAAGGCGTGGCGCGCGGCATCGACTTCTTCGACTGCGTGTACCCGAGCCGCAACGGCCGTCACGGGCATGTCTATACGAAGATGGGCAAGCTCAATCTGTTCAATAAGCAGTACGAGCTTGACGATAAGCCGATCGAAGAGGGCTGTCAGTGCCCTGCCTGCAGGGATTACAGCCGGGCCTATATCCGCCATCTGCTGAAGGCCGGGGAAATGCTCGGAATGCGGCTTTGTACGTTGCACAATCTGTATTTTTACAATAAAATGATGGAAGATATCAGAACATCCATCCGAAACGGATGTTTTGAGGAGTACCGGCGGGATATGCACGAGAGTATGGAGGCCGGAAAAAACTGATCCATGTGCCGGAGGATCCCTGAAGGGACCGGTATGGAATGCATCATAGCTTGGAGGTTAGAGCATGAACGGAATTACATTGATCCTTTACTGCGTAGTTGTTATCGGTCTGTTTTACTTTGTAGGAATCGCTCCGCAGAAGAAGGAGCAGAAGAAAAAGGAAGAGCTGATGAGCAAGCTCGCAGTCGGCGACTACGTTGTTACGACCAGCGGCATGTACGGACAGGTCATCGACATCACCAGTGACATGGTCATCGTTGAGTTCGGCGGAAAGAACTGCCGTATCCCGATGCTGAAGGCAGCGATCGCAAGCGTTGAGAAGGCGGATGCAATGCATAAGGGCGTCAGCGCAGAGGCGAAGGATGCTGCTGCGGACGGCACAGTCGATCAGAAGAAAAAATAAAAAGAACAGGGAGCTTCGTTCGAAGCTCCCTTATCTATATGTGTAGGATTTAAAGGATGAAGTGCATTCATTTCTTTTGATGGTTAGAGTATAACATACTGTTAAGGAAAGAGATTGAAGGAAGATTGAAAGAATTCGAAAGAAATTCTTAAGGTCTTTATTAAGGAGTTTTGTATGGAAAAACGTAACATAGGCGTCATCTTCGGAGGAACCTCCTCAGAACATGAGGTTTCCTGCATGTCCGTCTGCAACGTGGCAAGCCAGATCGATACCGATGTGTGGAATGTCCTTCTGATCGGCATTACCAAGACGGGACACTGGGTGCTGGCGGACAGTATTGACAGCATCCGTGACGGCAGCTGGGTCGAGTCTGAGTTTACCGCGGAGATCAGCCCGGACGCCGAGAAAAAATGCGTGATCGTGACCGGACCGGACGACACGGTCGTTGACGTGGCTTTGGATGTGGCATTCCCCGTGCTCCATGGAAAGTACGGAGAGGACGGCACGGTGCAGGGACTTCTGGAGCTTGCCGGCATCCCGTATGTAGGCTGCGGCATCCTGACCTCGGCAGTCTGCATGGATAAATTTTACACCAAGATTATCGTCGACAGCATTGGCATCCGCCAGGCGGATTACGTCGGCGTGCACGCCTATGAGCTGAAGGACCTCGATAAGGTCGCGGAGCATGTGGAGGTGCAGCTGAACTATCCGGTCTTCATCAAGCCGAGCCAGGCCGGCTCCTCCTGCGGCGTATCGAGAGCAAAGAACCGGGACGAACTGAAGGAGGGACTGCTGAAGGCAGCAGAGGTGGACTCCAAGATCCTTGTCGAGGAGCTGATTCGCGGACGTGAGATCGAGTGTGCCGTATTCGGCGGAGGAGACGGAGAGATCTTTGCGAGCGGCGTCGGAGAGATCCTGGCGGCCGCGGAATTCTATGACTATGACGCCAAGTACAACAATCCCGACTCCCAGACCGTGGTCGATCCGGATCTTCCGGAGGATGTCGTGGAAACGATCCGTCATGACGCACAGGCGATCTTCCGTGCGGTGGACGGTACGGGATTGAGCCGTGTCGACTTCTTCGTAAGCGAAGAGGGTGAGGTCATCTTTAACGAGATCAACACGATGCCGGGCTTTACGGCGATCTCGATGTATCCGATGCTGATGGAGGCGCGCGGCGTGTCCAAGAAGCAGCTGGTCGCGAACCTGATCGACGAGGCGCTGAAGCGCCGCAGACGCTGAACGTTATAATAAACTATGGGAAGTTTCGTCTGAGACTTCCCTTTTTCTGTAAGAGGAAATGCCCAGGCAAGGTTACTAGGCCGGAGACGCCGGAAATGCGAGCATAGCTGGGGCTGACCGGAGCAACTGTCTGAGGCGGGTCCCTACCCGTAAGGGCCTGCTCTGAAGGGACCCGCCGAGTTTGCGCAGGCAGCCCCTCATAGGCGGCGCAGCATTTCCAAGTCGGAGTGCCGAAACCTTGCCGGGCATTTCATCTGTATACGAGGGCAAAAAAACAGCTGCCACATACGTGACAGCTGAATGAACTCATACCAGGTTTACTTGGACGCCTTCTTCGCTTCCTTCTCCGCCTTCTTCGCGGCCTTTTCCTTCTCCTTCTTGCGCTTCTCGAGAGCCTTCTCGTCAAGCACAGCGCCCTTGATCACTTCAGTGATATAAGCGCCGCTGATTTTGGCCTTGATGGTGGTCTTCGGCTGGATCTGCTCGTAGATGGGCTTCTCGCACATCAGGTCAAAGACACGGGGACCGATCTTGGCACGGACGACGTAAACGCTCATCCAGCGCATATATACCGGTGTCTGCTCATAGGCTTCCTTGGGAAAGGGTGCCTCTTTGAGCTTCATCTTCTTCTTGTCGATGATCAGCATCGATACGACCTGCGAGTACTGGTCCAGAAGCTTCTGAGACTCCATCTGGCGTGCCTGCAGCTTCTGACCCTGACGGTAGAGCACGAAGAGCACGATGGCTAAGATGATCAGGATCACGACTAAAACGGTCCAGAACGTATTCATAACGGATAAAACCTCCCGTGTATTTCTGAAAATAACATTATAACATGATGCTATAAAAAACACAAGAAAAACATCTTGACGTCTTGAATCAATTATGTTATCTTAAAAGTTGCATTATCATGGCATCATGGGCTCTAATGCCCATATATTCTACTATGAAAGCCCGACAAATGCAACAAAAATTGCAACCGGCCGCGCAGATTTTTGTATGAACTCATATACACCGCGCTGGCATAACATGTTTTAAGAGGTGGAGATTATCTATGGATAAAAGCAGAATGCACTCGATCAAAGCCGGCAAGGGCATGAGAATGAGCTTCTCCGAGGCAAAAGAAGTTCTTGAGATGCCCAACCTGATCGAGATTCAGAAGAATTCCTACAACTGGTTCCTCACCGATGGTCTCAAAGAGGTGTTCGATGACATTTCGCCGATCACCGATTTCGCGGGTCATTTAAGCCTGGAGTTTATCGACTTCCAGCTCTGCAGAGACGAGGTCAAGTATACCATCGAGGAATGCAAGGAAAGAGACGCGACTTATGCAGCTCCTCTTAAGGTAAAGGTACGTCTGATCAACAACGACAAGGATGAGATCAACGAGCATGATATTTTCATGGGCGATCTTCCCCTGATGACAGACACCGGTTCCTTCGTGATCAACGGCGCGGAGCGTGTCATCGTTTCGCAGCTTGTCCGAAGCCCCGGCATTTACTATGAGATCGGACACGATAAGCTGGGCAAGGAACTCTTCTCCTGCACCGTCATCCCGAACCGCGGCGCGTGGCTGGAATATGAGACCGACTCCAACAACGTATTCTGGGCCCGTGTGGACCGTACCCGTAAGGTACCGGTCACCGTGCTGATCAGAGCGCTCGGCATCGGAACCAACCCCGAGATCATTGAGCTCTTCGGTGAAGAGCCGAAGCTGATCGACACCCTCTCCAAGGACACCTCTGAAAACTATCAGGACGGTCTTCTCGAGCTCTATAAGAAGATCCGTCCGGGCGAACCGCTCTCCGTGGATTCCGCCCAGTCTCTGCTGAACTCCATGTTCTTTGATCAGCGGAGATACGACCTCGCCAAGGTCGGCAGATATAAGTTCAATAAGAAGCTGATGTTCAGGAACCGCTTAAACGGCAAGATCCTTGCCGAGGATGTGGTCGACCAGAACACCGGCGAGATCATTGCGTCCGCAGGCGATACCCTCGACAAGGCGCTGTGCGACCGCATTCAGAATACCGGTATCGTCAGCATCAATGTCAGAGGACGTTCTGACGCGGAGAATGCCGACGGCAGGATCGTGCGCGTGCTTTCCAACCGCATGGTCGATCTGAAGGAGTACGTGAACTTCGATCCGAAGGAGATCGGCATCCGTGAGCTGGTGTACTATCCGACCCTGAAGGCGATCCTTGATGAGCTTTCCGACGCGACCGAGGATGAGCTGAAGGCAGCGCTTCGCAAGAATGCTTCCGAGCTGGTTCCGAAGCATATCACGAGAGACGATATCCTGACCTCCATCAACTACAACATGCATCTCGAGGAGACCATCGGCAACGCCGACGATATCGACCATTTGGGCAACCGCCGTATCCGTGCGGTCGGCGAGCTCCTGCAGAACCAGTACCGCATCGGCTTGAGCCGTATGGAGCGTGTGGTCAGGGAGCGTATGTCCACCCAGGATATCGATGAGATTACGCCGCAGTCACTGATCAACATCAAGCCGGTCACCGCAGCGGTCAAGGAGTTCTTCGGATCCTCCCAGCTGTCCCAGTTCATGGACCAGAACAACCCGCTTTCCGAGCTGACCCACAAGAGACGTCTTTCCGCTCTGGGCCCGGGCGGTCTTTCGAGAGACCGTGCCGGATTCGAAGTCCGAGATGTTCACTATACCCATTACGGCCGCATGTGCCCCATCGAGACCCCTGAAGGCCCGAACATCGGTCTGATCAACTCCCTTGCTTCCTACGCAAGGATCAACGAGTACGGCTTCATCGAGGCTCCGTACCGTATCGTTGACAAGTCTGACCCGGCCAATCCGCGCGTCACCGACGAGATCATTTACCTGACCGCGGACGAAGAGGATAACTACCGTGTCGGCCAGGCAAACGAGCCGCTTGACGAAGAGGGACATTTCATCAACAAGAATGTTTCCGGCCGTTTCAGAGAGGAGACCACGAGCTTCCCGAAGAGCCAGGTGGATCTGATGGATGTCTCCCCGAAGATGCTTCTTTCCGTAGCGACCTCCATGATCCCCTTCCTTGAGAACGATGACCCGACCCGTGCGCTGATGGGTTCGAACATGCAGCGTCAGGCTGTGCCGCTTCTGAAGACCGAGGCAGCCGTCATCGGTACCGGTATCGATGACAAGGTCGCCAAGGACTCCGGCGTTTGCGTGGTCGCTGCCAACGACGGTATCGTCACCGCGGCTTCCGCCAACATGATCGAGATCCGTACCGAGAGCGGCAAGACCGATTCCTACAAGCTGACCAAGTTCATGCGTTCGAACCAGTCCAACTGCTATAACCAGCGTCCGATCGTCAATGTCGGCGATGAGGTGAAGGCAGGCGAGATCATTGCGGACGGTCCTTCCACCTCCCGCGGCGAGATCGCGCTCGGCAAGAACCCGCTGATCGGCTTCATGACCTGGGAGGGTTATAACTACGAGGATGCTGTTCTCTTAAGCGAGCGTCTCGTACAGGATGATGTTTATACCTCCGTTCATATCGAGGAATATGAGTGCGAGGCGAGAGACACCAAGCTTGGACCCGAGGAGATCACCAAGGACGTTCCCGGCGTCGGCGATGATGCCCTGAAGAACCTCGATGAGCGCGGTATCATCCGTATCGGCGCGGAGGTACGTGCCGGTGATATCCTGGTCGGCAAGGTCACCCCGAAGGGCGAGACCGAGCTGACTCCGGAGGAGAGACTGTTGCGCGCCATCTTCGGTGAGAAGGCAAGAGAGGTCCGTGATACCTCCCTTAAGGTGCCGCACGGCGCTTACGGCGTGATCGTGGATGCCAAGGTCTTCACCAGGGAGAATTCCGATGAGCTTTCTCCGGGCGTCAGCGAGTCCGTCCGTATCTACATCGCACAGAAGCGTAAGATCGGCGTCGGCGACAAGATGGCAGGCCGCCACGGCAACAAGGGTGTCGTTTCCAGAGTGCTTCCGGTAGAGGATATGCCGTATCTTCCGAACGGCCGCCCCTTAGATATCGTTCTGAACCCCCTTGGCGTTCCGTCCCGAATGAATATCGGACAGGTCCTGGAGCTTCATTTAAGCCTTGCTGCAAAGGCACTCGGCTTCAATATCTCCACCCCGATCTTCGAGGGCGCAAACGAGCATGACATCCAGGACTGCCTTGAGATGGCAAACGACTATGTCAATGGCAGCTGGGATGATTTCAAAGAGAAATACAAGGATGTGCTGAAGCCGGATGTGATGCAGTATCTCGGCGACCACTTAGAGCACAGAGCCCTCTGGAAGGGCGTACCGATCAGCCGCGACGGAAAGGTCCGTTTAAGAGACGGACGTACCGGAGAGTTCTTCGATTCACCGGTCGCGATCGGACACATGCATTATCTGAAGCTGCATCACCTGGTAGACGATAAGATCCATGCCCGTTCTACCGGCCCGTACTCCCTGGTCACCCAGCAGCCGCTGGGCGGCAAGGCACAGTTCGGCGGCCAGCGTTTCGGTGAGATGGAG
>Ga0256404_1006041_pt1 | contig 20528 bp, 27 predicted proteins | sample RumenRJG_01DNA_FD_185990 | JGI IMG/M metagenome (GOLD analysis project Ga0256404, IMG submission 185990) | Bovine rumen microbial communities from Lethbridge, Alberta, Canada - RJG_01 | ecosystem: Host-associated > Mammals > Digestive system > Stomach > Rumen | place: Canada: Alberta | collected...
GAAGCACAATTCTGCGAAAACTGCAGAGCAGAAACTGCCAGGTTCGGGCGCTGCTGAGCCGAAGAGGAAAACCGCGGATTACAGGAGAGAATATCCAGTATTTTCAGGGGGATGTCGCAGACCGGGGATTCATTTAGTTAAGGATACAGAATCCCCAAACTCACGCTTATGATACTTCCAAATATGATTTTGGAGGTATACCCCATGAAAACGCAGAAATCCTTTTTTGAGCAAAAGGGCGGAACCTACACGCAGAACGGCGATGTGCTACTTCCCGATCTGTCCATCGGAGAGGCAGAACAGAGGCCCATCGGCAAGTATGGTCGGATGAGGAAACGCTATCTGAAGGAACAGCATCCGGTGATTTTTTCCGAGCTGTTGCTGGAAGGAAAACTGTATCCGCACCTTTTGGAGATCGACGATGCCTGTGGAGGTCGGATGGAACTGCTTATCCTTCAGATGGCTAAGCAGGAAAACGTGACCGAAGCGCTCAAGGCATCAGATCAAATGGAGTGGGTGCGCCGCATGAACATCATCCGCAGCCGGGCAGAAGAGATCGTGCTGCATGAGCTGGTTTATACCGAGGAGGCCGAAGATGCAGATACTTGAAGACCTCTATCTCGGCGATATCCGCCCAAATGAGCGCTTCTTCAAGCGCAACAGTCAGTATGCAAAGGCCCTCGATGATGTTGTCAAGGTCGGCGACACACTGACAGCCTCGCTCAACGAAAAAGAGAAAAAGCTCTTTGAGAACTACATGGACGCTCAGCGCGAAGTTACTGTCCTTACAGATTGTGAGACCTTCTGCTACGCCTTCAAGCTCGGTGCGAAAATCATGCTGGACGTGCTGACAGAAGGACAGATGAGAGAAATCTGAATTCTACTCAAGCAGAGCAACGACAGACAGTTGCTGCTCATTCCCTATCGGAAAGGCGCTCGAGAGCTGCTGAGATCAGCGGCTTCTTGAGCGCCTGTTTTATGGAATTCAAATAGTTCTACTTTTCGATTTTAAGGATCTTTTCTGTAAGCCGTTCGGACAGGACGGCAAGGCCCACAGCCAAAGCCAAAACGAGCGCGAATATCCATAGCGTCCCATACCTGTCCAGACCCGCCACATAGGTCGGATCCATCTCCGATGCGGCTCTTGCCAGAAAAGCGTTCTTCTGGAAATAGAGCGGGATCAGCATGCCGAAGGTCGCCAGGCTCGCAAGCGGCGCACAGACGCGGATGCTTTTAAGCGTTCCGTATCTCATAAGCTTATGTACAATCTCGGCGATCACGATCACGGCGATCACCCAGATCCACATCAGCGGCATACCCATCTCGCCGATACAGCGGTACAGGATGAACCACAGCAGCGGGAGCACGGCGGCCGAGCCGAACCCTCGCTTCATATCCATCACACAGGTGATCGACCCCGCGGCGGCGAATGCGGAGAGCAGCGGGCATATCGTCCAGTAAAAGGGGCTCATATAGCCCGGGAGCTGCGTGAGCAGCACCAGCAGAAAGAATGCCGCGAAGCATCCAAACAGCCTCAGAAGTTGTTTACCGGTCCATCTGTTTAGCATAACAAACCTCCCTTTTCACCTTGATGTCAGCGCCAATGTCAGAACGATGACCGCCGTCGGAAGCCAGACGTTCAACAGCTTTCGCTTTATCATATTCCACGCTGCCTGATTGCTCATGCTCTCACCTCATACCAGCGCTTTGCCGAGCTCTCTGCAGACTTCCGCATCGGCGCCCTCCGGAAAGCCGTTGACTGTTACGCTCTCGCAGGCCAGTTTGATGCCGCAGGCCCTGCAGTCGGCTTCCCAGTTACGCATCCATTCGCCGTCGCCCCAGCCGTAGGAGCCGAAAAGCGCGACATTTTTGCCCGAGAGCTTTTTCTTAACGCTGTCGAACACAGGCTCAAATTCACTGTCCTCCAGCTGCTCGGAGCCCATCGCCGGACAGCCGAAGGCGATCGCGTCATAGGCCGAGAGATCTGTAACAGAATTGCATTCCAGCAATTCCGCCTGCGCTCCGGCGCTCTGCATTCCTTCTAGAACCAGTTCCGCCATGGCGGCAGTGTTCCCCGTGCCGCTCCAATAGACAACCGCTGCTTTCATGTTTTCTCATTCCTTTCCTGTTTATTACGAGGCTACTGCCAACTGCTCAAGCCGACGCCCTTTCTGCCACAGACGGCAATAGCATTCCGTACATTTCTTGTATCTGGCACAGATGTGTCGTGCCTTCTCCTCATCACCGTAGACCTTCCAGAGACAAACCGCCTTGCAGTTTTCCCGGCCTTCCATAAAACCTTTTACGTCTTCCGGCGGATAACTGAGGAAAAAACCGATCTCGTGCGGGAACTCCTCCCCGCAGTGGAATCGCTTCAGGAGATGCCGAAGAAAGGCTCCGCAGTTTGGGCAGGGATATCCCGCGCAGCGGAGAAGCTCGTCGGCGGTATGGTCCTTGAGATCCTTTTCCAGCTCCGACGGCCGGTACAGATACAGCAGCGCCGAACGCTCCGTCAGCCGCAGCAGGACAAGACGAAGGCCGCGCGGGATCAGCAGACGGTTCAACCGGCCCATTTCTCGACCGAGTTCTTCCCGGCTCTCATAATAGTAGGGGAACAAGCTTCCTGTTTTTATCCCGGCCAGGGTAGGGGCTGCCATGCGAATGACCGTTTCTTCCATTGAATACCCACCTCATTCAACGGCAGTATAGAAAAGAAAAGGAGCCTCGTCCGCTCCAAAACAAGCGGGCTTGGCTCCATAAATGTTATAGCAGTTTAACTGCTATGGTTCCGGGGCGCAGCTGTCGGAGTCGATCCCGGCCCGATAACTGTTGGGCGGGACACCGATCACATCCCGGAAGGCTTTGGCGAATTTACTGGCGTTATCATAGCCGAACTGGTTGGCGATATCGATGACCGTTCGCTCGCTCCCGCGCAGCAGTCTGGCCGCCGCGTGCATCTTTTGCGAGCGCAAAAACGCTGCGGGGGTCATGCCGTACACGCCGCGAAAGCTGGTGTTGATTAGACTCGGCGACGCGCCGAAGCGCCGGGAGAGCTCGGCGATCGTGGTCCTTCCCTCGGTGTTCTCCAATAGATAGTCCCCGATGCTTTTCGCGAGCCCTACCTGCGCGCGGGAATAGCTTCTCCAATCCTGCTCCACGGGCAGGGCGCTCAGAAACAGGAGCAGCTCCAGGATCTTGACCTTGAAATAGCCTTTGCGGATTTCCGGAGGGACGCGATAGAGCTCTGAGAAAACGTGCTCGATGCTGGCGGAGGAACGGGCGGCAAACCAGCTCGCGTCAGTGCAGAACTTCTCCGACAGGGCGCTGATGCGCACGTTCACATCCTGCATAAAACAGGACAGGCAGTCCGGCGAACGCTTGCTGTCGATCCGCACCGTGATCCCGTGATAGTGTCCGGTGGGAAAGCGTACGATCGTTTCGTCGATATCGAGCCTGGACACGGAGAGGTCGCCGGGGGCGAGGAAGAAGGATTCCGCGCCGTTCTGCACCTCCATGCGCCCTTCGTGACAGTGATTGATCTCAAGCAGGTCAGGACCGGCGTCATGCGGTCTCATCTGGAGATCTGCGTGAATATCGTTGTATATCAGCTCGATCCCGGGGAAAACCGGGTAAGCCGTCAGCAGCAGCGTGTCCGGCGAGTCCGCATAGCCGTAGACCGCGCATTCAGAGTCCTGATTCAGGACGACCGGCGCCGCGGGGCAACCGTGTTTTTCTTCTTCGTGATGATACATTTTTCCTTGCCTCTGTTGACAAAAGCGCTCATTCGATCAATCGTTTCCGGGCTGACGATGTGCTCCATGCGGCAGGCGTCCTTATCCGCGGTGTCGGGATCAACGCCCAAAGCGATCAGGCAATCCAACAGGACGCGGTGCTTTTCAAAGACCGCTTCCGCCGTTTCGCGCCCAATATCCGTCAACTGGATATGCTTGTCTTCGTCCATGCTCAGAAAGCCGCCCTCACGCAGAAGCTTCACGGCCACGCTGACGCTGGGCTTGCTGACGCCCAGCAGCCTCACAATATCCAGGGAGCGCACGCTGCCGTTCCGGCGCTGCAGGAGCAGGATCGCTTTCAGATAATCTTCCCCGGCTCTGTTCAGCCTTTCAGGGGAAGCTCCGCTTTGTTCCTCATGGGAAAGCATGTACGTTCACCACCCGCAGAAGTTAGATATATCTAACGACATTATACATACTTTAACTCATTTGTCAAGCTCTCATGCATTGGGCAGGTGGAAGAGAGCAAAAAGTGAGAAATGGGGCTTTTCAAATCATAAGCTCTGTGCTATACTCCGAAGTTAGAGTCAGCTAATAATAATTAGCTACATTACACCAATGCTCTGGTATTGTAAAACTGAGGAGAGCTTTTTCAAATGGCAAGGAAGGATTCAGACAATCAGAAAAAGTCTATGAGCCTCCTGTTCCGCGGCAAGGCGATCTTCAAGCCGCTGAACACCGGGTGGATCGACGGGCGGGTCGCCTGTGTACGGGAGTGGGTCGCCAATATCTTTTTCTATACGAAAAACGGCACGACGATCATGATCGACGCCGGATACAACTACGCTCGCCTACGGGAAAAGATGGCTTGGCTGGACATCGACCCGTCGAATATCCTGCACATTCTGATCACGCATCAGGACACGGATCACGTCGGTGCACTGGAAACTGACAGCGAATGCCTGTTCAAAGACGCGACGGTCTATGTCGGTGAGATCGAAAACCGCTATCTCACCGGCGAGACGCGGAGAAAGGTCTTCTACGGGGCCTATAAGCTGCCGATGGTCAAAATGGACAATCAAAAGATACTGCTCAAAGACGGCGAGACCGTTCAGATCGGGGATATCAAGATCGAGTGCCTGCTCGTCCCCGGCCACACCTGGGGGCACATGGTCTATCTGATCGACGACGAGTATCTCTTTACCGGCGACACGATCTGGTTCGGCGCGGACGGCGGCTACAGCTTTCTCGCCACGCTGGCGGAGGACAACAAGCTGTCGGTACAATCCCTGGAAAAACTGGAAGCGAATCTCCGCGCCCGAAACAAGCCCCTGAAGATCATCACCGGTCACACGGGCTGGACAGACGATCTCGACCTTGCGTTCCTTCATCGAAATGAATTATGTAAACCATTCGCCAGGAAATATCGCGATCCCGAAGCGCCCTACGACGGCTACGTGGAGGACGACGACACCGAGAAATCGGCGCGCACGGTACCGCTGAAAAGGAAGGTGTTTTTATCATGAGATATCCCGGACTGCCCGCGGGGATGTGGGCGCTTTTCGCAGCAAGCTTTCGCCGGAAGCTGACGGAAGCGCTGGGCTATGACCGTGCGGAGGCGGCGCAGATCACAAAAAAGGCCCACGGCAGATACCGTGAGCTGATTGCAAAGCTGCCGGACTTTGAAAAGGGCGACCGTTTTCCTATGAACATCGCAAGCTGCGCGATGCTCGCGTCCTTCGTGCTGGAACTGCCGAAGCGCCCAGATGTGGAGGAGCTTGCAGATTACTACGCCGCGGCCATGATGACCGGGTCAATGAAGGCCTTCTGCCGCATGGGCGGAAAAGCGAAATTCAGTGCGCGGGATATCGAGGGCATGAAGAAGACCGCAGCGCTGAACGCGGCGGATCGCAATCCCTATTCGTGGAACATGGAATTTCTGCCTTATCCGGACGGCAGCGGCTACGAGGCCCGCTTTTCCCATTGCGGCATCTGCACGCTGATGAAGGAGCTGGGACTGTTCGAGTACGTCCCGGTCCTATGCCGTTTGGACTACACGATGAGCGAGGCGGGCGGCGCGGCGGAGTTCGTGCGGCAGTATACCCTGGCTTCCGGCGGCCCGTACTGCGATTGCGGATACAAGAAGAAAGCGAGGACTTAAACATGCTGAAAACAACATTGAAGATCGACGGGATGATGTGCTCGATGTGCGAGGCGCACATCAATGATGTGATCCGCAAGACCGTTCCCTCTGCGAAGAAGGTCTCCGCCTCCCACAGATCAGGCGAGGCGAGCTTTCTGACAGAGGCGGCCGTTGACGAAAGCCTTTTGAAAGACGCCGTTGCTGCGACGGGTTACACCTGCCTGTCTGTTACGTCGGAGCCCTATGAAAAGAAGGGGCTGTTCAAATGGTGAAATACCACATCGAGAAAAACACGGTTCAGGAGACGCTGGTGATCCCGCTTTTCGGGCGGCTGGTCTGCTCCGAGCGTTTCCCGGAGCTGTTCTCCGATCCCGAGGCAAAGCGCATCTGCGACTCGCTGGACTATGACTTTGAAGAGAAACGGAAGAAGATGGAATCTCCGGCCGGTCTCTTCGGGGCGCTGGAGGTGGCGCAGCGACAGTACGATCTGCGCTGCGAGGTCGAGAGCTATTTGAAGTCGCACCCGGAAGCCGCCGTGGTCAACCTCGGCTGCGGGTTGGACGACACCTTTTCCAAGGTGGATAACGGCCTTTGCCGGGGATACAACCTGGATTTTGCGGACGTGATTGCCGTGCGAAATGAGCTGCTGCCTGCAGGGAAAAGAGAAACCAATCTTGCCTGCGACCTGAATGACCTTGCATGGATGGATCGGATCGACGCTTCTCAAGGCGCGGTGTTCTTTGCCGCCGGGGTGTTCTACTATTTCAAAACCGAGGACGTCAAGCGGCTGTTCGCCGCCATGGCCGAGCGCTTTCCCGGCGCGGTGCTGGCTTTCGATTCCTGCAACGAGCGCGGGGCGAAGTTGATGCGCAAGACCTGGCTCAAGGAGGCCGGGATCACTGACGTGAGCGCTTTCTTTTCCCTGGAAGATGAGGCAAAGCTGCGGAGCTGGAGCGATCGTTTCGCCTCCGTCACGGCGAAGAGCTACATGCGCGGGTATCGGGATATCTACAAGGACGTCGGTCTGTTTCACAAGCTGATGATCCGCTTCTGCGACAGTCTGGTGAAGATGAAGATCGTGAAGATCGTCTTCGAGGAGGCAGCACTATGACTCGGCATGACGAGATCCGCCGGTCCTACAAGGAGCTCGGCGAGTTCGGCAATCTCTATGACGGGATCATCACCCGCTCCACGCTCCTGGGCAAGCTGATGGACGGCCTGATCTGGGGACTGGACAAGGAACTGGCAGCAAAGTGGATCGACGACGCGCTCGCGCCGATCCCGGAGGGCTTTTCCGGGAGTCTCCTGGAAGTGCCGGTGGGGACGGGCGTGCTGACGATGCCGCTCTACGCTTCCCTCCCTGAGGCTAGGGTGACTTGTCTGGACTGTTCTCCGGACATGATGGAAAACGCAAAAAAGCGCGCATCACGCATGGGGATCAACAACGTGTCCTTCGTGCAGGGGGACGTGGGCGCGCTTCCCTTTGCGGACGAGAGCTTTGATCTTGTGCTCTCGCTCAACGGCTTCCACGCCTTCCCGGACAAGGAAGCCGCCTTCCGCGAGACCTTCCGCGTCCTGAAGCCGGGCGGCACTTTCTGCGGCTGCTTCTATATCGCCGGGGAGTTTGCCCGCACCGACTGGTTTGTGCGACACATGTACGTCCCCAAGGGCTTCTTCACCCCGCCCTTTGAGACGAAGGAAAGCCTTGAGGAGCGCCTGCGCTCGCTGTATACCGAGGTCCATGTTCATACCGTTCGGGCGGAGGGCATCTTCCGATGTGTGAAATAAAGGAGGTATGACAGATGAAACCGGAATACAAGAACTGGATGCCGAAGGGCATGGTACTGGGGACTGCGGCAGCTGCGGCAGGATGCTTCGGACTGGCTGCGGTCTGCGGCTGCACCGGGCTGATCAAAAACGAAACCGTAAAGGCAACCTCGACAGGCGCTCTCCTTCTAACGGGTACAGCACTGGGCGGAACCGCACTGTGGATGGAACTGCTGTACCGCGCCTTCTCCTATGACGGCAAGCGGCAGATGTCGAAGCAGATCATCGAGGGGATCGCGGAGTACGTGAAGCTGCCGGAGGGCGGCGTAGGTCTCGATGTGGGATGCGGCAGCGGGGCGCTGACGATCGCCTGCACCAAGCGCAGCCCAATGGCCCGTTTTATTGGCATCGACCGCTGGGGCAAAGAGTACGCCTCCTACAACAAGCCGCTCTGTGAGGCCAATGCGAAAGCCGAGGGCGTGAGCAACGTTGAATTCCGGCAAGGCAACGCGCTGAAGCTGGATTATCCCGACGAGAGCTTTGACGCGGTCGTGAGCAATTACGTCTATCACAACATCCTCGGCCGCGACCGGCAGGAGATCCTGTTGGAAACGCTGCGGGTACTGAAAAAGGGCGGAACCTTTGCCCTTCATGATATTTTCTCCAAAGCCAGATACGGCGATATGCAGGCCTTTGCCAACAAGCTCCGCGCCATGGGCTACGAGAAGGTCGAACTGATCGACACCACCAACGGGATGTTTATGTCCCCGTGGGAGGCGAAGTGGATGGCGCTCTCCGGCTCCGCGCTGCTGGTGGGAAAGAAGTAAATAAAGGAAGAACAAATGACCTCCGATCTGCTTGAAACGGATCGGAGGTCATTTCATTATCCACAATATCAATCAGCGGTATTTCTTCGCATGAGCACGGATCGCGTCGAAGCTTTCCACGCTCAGATCGTGCTCGACCTTGCATGCGTCGTCGCGTGCGGTCTCCGGGCTGACGCCCAGCCCGATCAAAAGCTCGGTCAGAAGATTGTGCCGCTCAAGCATCCGTTCCGCAATCTCCAGCCCCTGAGCTTCCAACACGATCATCCCCGCGGGATCGAAGGAGATATATCCGCTCTCCTTCAAACGCTTTGTCGCATAGCTGACGCTCGGCTTGGTCACGCTCAGTTTGTCCGCTACGTCGACGGAACGGATGTAGCCGCGCTCCTGCTTGAGCATGAGCATGGCTTCCAGATAATCTTCCGCGGATTTATGAATATTCATTGTCATCACCCAAAAATAAGATAGCACTAACTAAAGGAAAAAGCAAGAAAAACACATAAATGCAAATTAGAGATTGACAACGATTATTAAGGGTGTTAAACTACGTGCAGGTTAGCAAGTTCTAACCCTTTCTTTCGCGCAAGAGGTTAGATATAACTTACAACAAGAAGAGACATTTATTTGATCGAAGGGAGTAAACAAGATGATACCCCTTGTGATGGCGGACGCCGGAGAAGAAAACATCATCCGGCGCGTAGGCGGCAGTCCTGAGATGAAAAAGCACTTGGAGGATATGGGCTTTACGGTAGGAGGCGTCGTTACGGTGATGAACACCATCGGTGGCAACCTGATCGTAAAAGTCAAAGAGTCCCGGGTGGCCATCAGCAGAGAGATGGCCGCAAAAATCATGGTTTGATCAAAATGACATAAAGGAGAAATGAGGATGAAAACACTCAGAGAAGTCAAAGTCGGCGAGACCGTCAAGGTCGTGAAGCTGCACGGCGAAGGCGCGGTCAAGCGCCGCATCATGGACATGGGCATTACCAAGGGAGTGGAAGTCTTTGTCCGCAAGCTCGCCCCTCTCGGCGATCCCATCGAGGTCAACGTGAGAAACTACGAGCTGTCGATCCGCAAGGCCGACGCAGAAATGATCGAGGTGGAATAAGATGGAGAACAAACAACTGCGCATTGCCCTGGCGGGCAACCCGAACAGCGGCAAGACCACCCTGTTCAACAAGCTGACCGGCTCCAATCAGTTCGTCGGCAACTGGCCCGGCGTCACCGTGGAGAAGAAGGAAGGCAGGCTGATCGTCGACAAGGAGGTCGTTCTGACCGACCTGCCCGGCATCTATTCGCTCTCTCCGTATACTTTGGAAGAGGTCGTGGCCCGCAATTACCTCATGGAGGAAAAGCCGGACGCCATCCTGAATATCGTGGACGCGACGAACCTGGAGCGAAACCTCTATCTGACCACGCAGCTCACCGAGCTGGGCATCCCGGTGGTGATCGCGCTGAACATGATGGATCTGGTCAAAAAGGCCGGGGACAGCATCAACGTGAGTGAACTGTCGCGGCAGCTCGGCTGCCGGATCGTGGAGATCTCCGCCCTCAAGGGCGACGGCGTCAAGGAAGCGGCCATGGCCGCGATCGAGGCCGCGAAGAACGGCAAGACGATCCCGCAGCACAGCTTCTCCGGCCCGGTCGAGCACGCGCTGGCCCACATCGAGGAGGTCACGGTACATAATCTGCCCGAGGAGCGGCAGCGCTGGTACGCCATCAAGCTCTTCGAGCGCGACGAAAAGGTTGTGGAAAGCCTTGCCCTCTCGGATGAGATCAAGGCCCACATCGAAAAAGACATCCAGGCTGCGGAAAAGGAACTGGACGACGACGCCGAGAGCATCATCACCAACGAGCGTTACATCTATATCGGCCAGATGCTCAAGGGCATCTATAAAAAGAAAGGCAAGGGCCAGCTCTCCACCTCCGACAAGATCGACAAGATCGTCACGAACCGCATCCTCGCTCTGCCGATCTTTATCGTTGTGATGTTCCTGGTCTACGCGCTGTCGATGGGCACTTCCATAGCGGACGGCGGCGTTTCCATTGGTACATTCCTCACCGACTGGACCAATGACGTGCTGGGCGGGGCCTGGCTCACCGACGGCTCCCGCGCCATTCTGGAGGGCTGGGGCGTCGCGCCCTGGCTGGTCGGCCTCATTTCCGACGGTATCTTCGCAGGCGTCGGCGCGGTGCTGGGCTTCGTGCCGCAGATGCTGGTGCTGTTCCTGATGCTCTGCCTGCTGGAGGACTGCGGCTACATGGCCCGTATCGCCTTCATCATGGACCGCATCTTCCGCCGCTTCGGCCTCTCCGGCAAGAGCTTCATCCCGATGCTGGTCGCCACAGGCTGCGGCATCCCCGGCGTCATGGCCTCCCGCACTATCGAAAACGAGCGTGACCGCCGTATGACGATCACCACGACCACCTTCATGCCCTGCGGCGCGAAAATGCCGATCATCGGCCTGATCGCGGGCGCCCTCTTCGGCGGCTCCACCTGGGTCGCCACCTCGGCCTATTTCATCGGCGTGGCTGCGATCATCATCTCCGGCGTCATGCTGAAAAAGACCAAGCGCTTCGCGGGCGATCCCGCCCCCTTCGTCATGGAGCTGCCCGCCTACCACCTGCCCGCCTGGGGCAACGTCCTGCGCGGCACCTGGGAGCGCGGCTGGAGCTTCATCAAGCGCGCCAGCACGGTCATCGTCATCTCCTCCATCATCATCTGGTTCCTCACGAGCTTCGGCTCCGTCAACGGCAAGTTCGGCATGGTCGACGATCTCTATGAAGACGATACGGTTGTGACCGACGAGTACATCGCTGTTGTGGCCGACCGCATGGGCGTGCCCGAGGACGAGGTCGAGCCGATGGACGACTCCATCTTGGCCCGTGTGGCGCAGCCTGTGTCCATCGTCTTCAAGCCCCTGGGCTTCGGCGATTGGAAGCCCACCGCCGCGACGGTTACCGGCCTGGTCGCCAAAGAGGAAGTCGTCGCCAACTTCGGCATCATGTACGCCTATGACGACGCGGATGGCGAGGAAGAGCTGGAAGAAAACGGCGATCAGATCTGGGATCGCGTCGCTGAGGACTTCGACGCCTTCTCAGGCGGGCACGGCAAGCTGGCCGCCTTCGCCTTCATGATCTTTAACCTCCTGTGCGCGCCGTGCTTTGCCGCTATGGGCGCCATCAAGCGCGAGATGAACAGCGCGAAGTGGACCCTCTTCGCCATCGGTTACCAGTGCTGCTTCGCGTGGGTCATGGCCTTCATTGTCTGGCAGCTTGGCCGCGTCTTTGCCGGCGGGATGAACATCGTTGGGCTGATCCTGGCGCTGGTGATGCTCGCCGCTCTCCTGTGGCAGCTCTTCAAGCCTTATAAGGAAGCGCAGAAGCTGACGGTAAAATAAGAAATCTCTCAACCCTCCCTCTCTTTATTTGACGGTGCTGTGAGGTTCACCTCTTTCCTCACAGCACTGTCCCCAAGCTGATAACAAGGAAGCTATGTCTCTCTTACCCCTCTCCGATTGCGGCGCTGTGTGGATTTCAGCACCTCCCGCCTCACAGCGCCGCGCCCTCTCTTAAAGGATGTGATGGAAATGCTCGCTTGGCTCTCGGCCAACTGGATCAATCTTATTCTTGTCGCCGTCATCACGTTGATCGTCGCTCTGCTGATCCGTGGCATGGTGCGCGACAGGAAAGCGGGAAAGCGCTCCTGCGGCGGCAACTGCGCCTCCTGTGGAGCCTGCGTCGGCTGCAGCACCTGCGGTAGCTGTAAGATAAACGCTGCAACAATAAATAACAGAATGAACAGCGTATCAGGCAACGCTCCTTGATCGCTCTTAAACACTCCGCAGGACGGCATGTTGCATGACGCCGCGGAGTGCTTTTATTTTGTAGGCAGGAGGTAACCATGTCTATCAAGTATGAAGTGCTGAAAGCACTGGTCAAAGCAGTCGGAATCAAAAGGCGCTGGAACGGGAATGTGGACGATCTGCTGAACAACCGGCGCAAAGCGAATGCGAAAAACAAGATCCCGGAGCTTAAGGACCCGGATTTTAATATAGGCCGGATCACCGTCTGCGGTTGCCCGGTCGTGACGATGAAGCACAAAACGCCGGCAGGCAAAGCAAACCTTTTCATCATCGGCGGCGGTATGATCAGCGCTCCGCGCCCCGGCTCTGTCAAAAAGGCCCTGCGCTTTGCGAAAGAGACGGGGCTCGATGTGTACGTCCCCTATTATCCGCTCTGCACGGATGTTCCTCTGACGAGGGCTTATGAGATGATTCACGCGGCATATAAGGAAATGCTCCGGCACTATTCACCGGAGAGCATCTCTGTCCTGGGAACTTCCTCGGGCGGAAACCTGGCGCTGGGTATGGTGCCGTATATCAATGAAAACGAACCGGATATGCCGATGCCCGGGTATATCATGACCATCTCTCCCGGAACCTGTGTGGCGAGCGAGGAGGAATGGCAGCGGATGCTGGAACTGGACAAAAAGGACGTGGCGATCCCGGCTGAATACATGCGGACAGCAGAGATCATCATGAAGCATGGTGACGACAGCGTTCCGGACTATATGATCCGGCTCCAGAACGGGAACTTCGCGAACTGCCCCTATGTGACCTTTATCTACGGCTCGGACGAGACGCTCTACGCCTGCGCGCCGTCTTTCGAGGCGGCCATGCGAAAGGCTGGCGCGGACTATGAGATGATCGTGGGCAAAGGGCTGTTCCACTGCTATCCGGTTTTCCCGATCTGCAAGGAAGGCCGAGAAGGCTGGGACATGATGATCAGAAAGGTGAAGGAGCATAGCGGAGCATGAAGGTATACGAGTTCGGTGAGGCCAACGCAAAGAGCTTCGTGATGTTTCAGTGCGCCGCGGAACCCTGGTGGGTGTTCAAGGCGTCCGCTGAGGCCATCGCAAAAGACTATCACGTCTATCTTTTCATCGCGGACGGACACGACGAGCAGGGCACAGAGTTCGTCTCCATCGAAAAAAACGTACGGGACGCAGCCGATTATCTTCGGGAAAAGGGCGTCTCGCACGTAGAAGCTATGTATGGCGTTTCCATGGGCGGGGCCAGCGTGATCCGCTTTCTGGCTACGGAAAGCATTTCTGTGGACAAAGCGATCATCGACGCAGGCATCACGCCCTATCCGTATCCGCGCCTGATCTGCCGACTGATCTCCGTCTGGGACTGGATCACCGTGATGCTGGGCACGAAGTCCATGACGCTCATGAAGCTGGCCATGCCGCCGGAGCGCTGGACGCCGGAGGGCGAAAATCCCGACGAGCATTACCGGAGGATCTTTGACTTCGAGAAGCACCACTTCTCACCCCGGACGATCTACAGGGTCTTCTGGTCCACGAACAATTATTCCATGCCGGGGCGCGTTCCGGCTGTGGATACAAAGATCGAGTACTGGTACGGCGAGGAAGAAAAGAAGGCCCGGAAAAACGACCTGGCCTATACCTGCAAGGTGTATCCGCAGACGGTTGCCAGAGAGTTGAAGGGCCTGGCCCATGCGGAGCTTGTGCTGATGCTCCCGGAGCGGTTTTACGAGGAAGTCACACGCTTTCTGAACGAGGAGGAATGACTATGGGGTTCTTAAAACAATTCTTTAATCAGACAAGAAGACCGGAGGGTTTTCTCGGCAAAGTGATGCTCAAAGGAATGAATCCCGGTCACGCAAAGCTGGCGGATTGGGGAATGGCGTTTTTGCCGGAATTATCCCCGGAGGCGATCGTTGAGCTTGGCTGCGGAGCCGGACGAAACGCGGGCGAGCTGCTGAAAAAGTACGATCGCGCGCATGTAACTGCCATTGATTGTTCGCCGCTGTCCGTGGAAAACTCGGCAGCTTATAACCGGGGAATGATCGAAGCCGGGCGCTGCACGGTGCGACAGGGCGACGTATCCGATCTTAAGCTCCCGGAGGAGAGCTTCGACCTTGCAACCGCGTTTGAGACCGTGTATTTCTGGCCGGGACTGGAAGACTGCTTTGCTCAGGTCGCGAAAGTAATAAGGCCGGGCGGCTGCTTCCTGATCTGCAACGAGTCGGACGGCACGGACGCGACGGCAAAGAAATTTGAGAAAATCATAGACGGGATGCGCTGCTACACGGCCGAAGAGATTGAAGCTGCCCTGAAAGCGGCCGGTTTCAGTGAGACGAAGAGCATCCATCATCCCTCCAAACCGTGGATTACGGTATTGGCGAGAAAGTGAAAGGAAATCGTCATGCAATTCGATGAAATGGGTATGAAAACGGGAAAAGTGCTGTTTCTGCTGCCCGGAACAGCCTGCGACTATCAGACGAATTTCGGCTCCGTGCTGGACAGGCTCGGGGAGAAGTATCATCTGGTCTGTGTCAACTATGACGGCTTTGACGGCAACGGCTCCATATTCCCCGATATGATTACCGTCACCGAAAAAATCGAGAAATACATCAAGGAAAACTATGGGGGCAGGATCGACGGCGCGATCGGCTCCTCTCTCGGCTCAAGCTTCGTCGGGCAGCTGATCCAGCGGCAGAACGTGCATCTGGATCACGGCATTTTCGGAAGTCCCGACCTTGACCAGAGCGGCAGACTCAGCGCGTGGCTGCAGTCGAAGCTGGTGGTACCGCTGCTGACAAGCTTTACAAAAAGCGAAAAGAAGAGAGCGAAAACCAGGGAAAAGCTCAAAGGCTTTTTTGAAATGGACGACGAGACGGCCGACAAGTTTATGGCCTGCTTTGAGAAGTTCTCTCCCGTGTCCATCAAGAACGAGTATTACACAGATCTGCTCACCCATCTTCGGGACGATATCCATGTGGAGCGCACGAAAGTCCACTTCATCTACGCCAACAAGATGGGTGAGAAATACCTGAAACGATATAAAAAGTATTTCCGAGACCCGGAGATACGGGAATTTGATATGCAGCATGAGCAGTGGCTTTTCGGCGGGGAGAAATACGCAGAACCCGTGCTGAAGACCATCGACGAATTCATGGAAACGCCGGTGTAAAGGAGCGGAAACATCATGACAGGGACGGAAGCGAACAGAATACGAAGACGAATGCTGCTGATCATTCCCGGTATGATCCTCGCCATCATCGGGGATTACTGCATGGGCCTTGAACCGGCGGACAGCTATGCGATTTCGGGAATGATCTCCTCCGGGTGGCTGACGATTGCCGACTGGCGGATCGCGGTATCCAACGTCGGGGGCATGCTCGGTACGGCACTGTACACGGTTGCCGCGCTGGCCTTTATCCGCTACCTGCACAGTACAGGTTTAGCAAATGCGAAGGAAAATGGGATCGGTTTTTCCTCAAAGCCTACATTATCGGCTTGGTCTGGGGCATCATGGTTTTCATGTATTTCCATCTTGCCTGCGGAACGCTGATCCATAACTTCAACGTGATCTATGACGCCGCGGGCGGAAACACGGAGCTTGCGGTGCAGATGTGGAACCGCACCTACAGCGTTCAGTTCATAACCTATTGGGTCAGCTTCATTGTGCTCGGAATCACTTCCACAGGCGCTTGGATCGCCGTTGTGCTGAAGGGCATTCTGCCGCTCAAAAAAGCCTGGGCTCTGGCAGCGCCGCTGCTCATTGCGTGTATTGGATTTTTATTGGAGTGGATGCTGCCTCTTCCCTTTAACGGTCTGTCTTCTGGCTTTGAGAGCTTTGGCTGGATCGTAATGTTCCTTGGCGGGAGGAAGGCGAGCCGAAACGATTTCCCTGCAGGGGACAAGACGAGGGCATAAGTATGGTCTGGAAAATCATCTTTGAGATCCTGACCCTCTGGGTCTGCTACGCGCTTTACATGGCGATCCTCGTCCACAAAAGGGGTCCGATCGGCGGTATCTTCTTTTATCCGAAGGCCGTGCAGGATCGGGTGATCGATCTGGGCCTAATCACACCGGACGAACTGAAAAAGAGGCGAATGTTTGCCTATGTTTTGATTCTGGCCTGGATGATCCTGGCGCCTCTCATCATGATCTTGTTCGTGAACGGGGCACGAAGCTACTGGGACTGCTGCTGGCAGTATTACGTGCTGTTTCTGGGCGCGGAGTTTTTTGACTGGCTCGTGATCGACACGATCTGGGTGGCGCTCTCCGACTGGTGGCTGATCCCCGGGACAGAGGACTTAAACGACACCTGGCACAGCACGAGGGTAAAGCGTTGGAAGATGGTGAAGCTGATCCCGGCTTCCGTCCCGGTCGCCGCCATCGTCGGCGGCCTGTGCTGGCTTGTTGGCAGACTGACCGGATGATGTGCAGATCGGAGGTCAAACAAATGAAAAAGCAGATATTCACTGTAGAAAAAGACGGCTTCTGCGGCGCGTGGTACGCAAACCCCGTTGGAAGCAGGCGCGGCATGATCCTGATGCTGGGAGACAGCGCGGAGGACCGCATGGCGGTTTGCGGCGCGAAGTGGCTCCACGAAAACGGCTGTCATGTCATGGCTATGTCGCCGGATAAGAAGGACTACGGACATCACAACTATCCGCTGGAGCGCTTTGAAAAGGCGATCGCCTTTATGAACGCACAAGGCTGCGAAGAATTCTTTGATGTACTTTTGGAGGATTACGGCATCGCGGTCAAGGAAAGCCGAGGACGATTCAGCTATTTGACGCCGGAGCGCACGAAGCCGATCACGTCCCGCAAGCTGGGCGATGATTTTTCCAAAGAAGCGATCCTCGCCGCGTTGGAGCAGAATGCCTCTCGCATTATTCCTTCCGTCAGTCAGAGGCCGGACACTTTTGTCACGCCCGCAGCAAAATCGGAGATCGAAAAACTGATCGATCTGGAAGCCAAGCGCGCCGAAGGAAAGGGCGAGGGATATATCCATTGGGGCACGGTCTTCAATCTGAAAACGATGGCAAAAACGCTTTTGTATTTGCAGGAAAACGGGCTGACCGATCTCGACGCGCTCGACGCCGCGCTGGTGGAATCGCATGAGAAAACAAAAACAGCCCGCACCGATCTGAAAAAGATCGAGGCGGAGCTGAATACGAAAAAGGAATTGCAGCGGCATGTTCTGAATGCCCGGGACGCAAAAGAGCTGCACACGGAGTATCTGAAGCTGCCGAAGAAAAAGCAAGAAAAGTTTTACGAGGAAAACCGTCCGGCGCTCATGCTCTACGACGCGGCCATGCGGTATTTCAAGGAAAACGGGATCAAAACGATTCCTACCGTCAAGCGAATGCAGGATGAGATCGAAGATCTGACTTCGCGGAAAAATGCCGGTTACACCGAGTACCGCGAGAGCCAGAAACGCGAAAAGGAGCTGCAGACCGTAAAAGCCAATATCGAAAAAATGCTCCGGCTGCAAGAACCGGAGATCGGGCAGGAACGCAAAACACACGATCACGATCAGGAACTGTAGCTTAAGTGTCACGCTTTAGGCATGAAAAAACGCTGTGATCATGCGGTGTTCAGCGCTTGATTCTGACAGACTAACACGATTTGGCCTGCACCTCGGCTTTCCGGCTTTTAGAGCGTGACAGATTTCAAACGGCAGAGACTGCGGAGTGGAAAAATAGAGCTTCAAAAAGCCAGCAATCATGCGGATTTCCAATGCACGATTTTGCTGTGGTAATACGATTTCACGTTCTCCCGCGATTTCGGCTTTCTATTATTCCACTAAGCTCATCAAAACCGGCAGCTCGCTGCCGCTGCGAAAATGAAATATGAGCCAAAACGGAAAATCGCCAGATTTTTCTGTGCGAGGGATTGGGGATCTGTCATCCCCAACGAGATGGCCGCAGCGGGCAAAACTCATTTTGGAGTTTTTGGCTGCCATAGGCGTATCTTGCTTTAGAAATGTCGCAGAAAAAGATTTTTGAAAAATCGTCTTCAGGTGATTGCAATTGATCCTCCGAAGATAGGGGTAAGTGAGGGAATAGATTTTGTTCCCATCGAAAAATGATTGGAGAGAAGAACATGGCAAAGAATGATCCATATGACCTGTGCGTCTGCTTTGAGCCGGAAGAGCCGACTCCCGAAGAGTTCATCGACCCAGGTGACAGAGAGCCGACTTTGGCAGATACCGCGATCTACATCACAGACGAAAACGGCGTCGAATACTATTGTTGCGAAAATACCAAGATCAAGATTACGGAGCATTTTGCAGAAGAGGGCAAAACGATGGGCGAGCTTTTGGAAGAGCTAATCATCCGCGAAGCAAAGAAAACAGCCAAAGATTAACGCTTTAAATCGTTAAATTGCCTAATTGATTCCTTCCCGCGCTTATAGTATAATCTTGGCAGGAAGTATTGTAAGCGTGGGTTGTTTCACACAAAGGAGGCTTATTATTTGAAGCAACCGTACAATACCGCACTATACATGAGACTCAGCCGTGATGATGAGAAATACGGCGACAGCGTTTCCATAGAGACACAGCGAACCATCCTCCGCCAGTTCGCAAGCGACAATAATCTTCACGTGGTCGATGAATATGTTGATGACGGATGGAGCGGAACCAATTTTGAGCGCCCTGACTTTAAGCGCATGATGGACGATGTGGAGGCCGGGAAGATCAACTGTATTGTCACGAAAGACCTTTCCCGCTTTGGCCGCGAGCATGTAATGATGGATTATTATCTGGAATTCATGTTCCCGGAAAAGCACATCCGCTACATCGCCGTCACAGAGAACGAGGACACCGAAAAGGGTCTGAGCGATTTCGTCCCCTTCAAGAATCTTTTCAACGAGTGGTTTGCGAAGGATACCAGTCGCAAGGTCAAGGCCGCATTGAGAGCCAAGCACGCAGCCGGGGAAAGAACAGCAACCTATGCGCCGCTCGGATATAAAAAGGACCCCGACGCGAAAAACAAGATCATAATCGATGAGGAAACCAGGTGGGTCGTCGAAAAGATCTTTGATCTCGCTGCTCATGGCTGTGGCTCGGCCAAGATCGCCAGGGTGCTGTATGACGAAAAGGTTCCGACTCCGGCCTATTGGCTTTTTTCGCGTCAAGGGAAGTTCGATTACGTCTTTGCGGACGCTCCGTCGGATAAATCCTATTCCTGGTCGCTCTCGGCGATAAAGAACATCCTGAACGACGAGACCTACATCGGCAACACGATCCATCACAAGCAGTCGACCATATCCTACAAGAACAAAAAGGTCGTTCAGAATCCGAAGGAAGAGTGGGTTCGGGTCGAGAACACGCACGAGCCGATCATCTCCAAGGATTTGTTCTACCAGGTGCAGGATCAAATTGCCGCCCGACGCAGGATGCAGAAGGACGCGACGACCCAGATCTTTGCCGGACTGCTCAAGTGTGCCGATTGCGGATGGGCGATGACTTTCGCTCGAAATGCCAACGCAAAGAATCCTTTCGGCTATTACATTTGCGGAAAGCACAGAGCTTATCGTTACAAGGGCGGTGAATGCACTAGGCACTATCTCCGGTATGATGTGCTTTACGCCTACGTGCTGGAGAGAATCCAGCATTGGGCGGTCCGAGCCAAGAAGGATAAAGACAAGCTCTTGGAGGAGCTGCTTAAGTCCGGAGATCGGGAACGGGCCGCTGCGGTCAAGAAGCAGACCGCCGAGCTGAAAAAGGCGGAGAAGCGCAAGGCCGAGCTGGACAACATGTTCGCCAAGATGTATGAGGATTGGGCCGCGAATCGCATCACGGAAAGCAACTTTAATATGCTCTCGCAAAGGTATCAGAAAGAGCAGGAAGAACAGGAACAGAAGATCCAGGACTGCAAGGCGGCTCTTTCCGCTTGGAAACAGACTGTTGAGGACGCCCAAAAGTGGGTCGAGCTGATCAAGCAGATCGGTATTCCCAAGGAACTGACCGCGGACCTTCTGAATACCCTGATTGAGAAGATCGTAGTCCATGAAGCAACGGAAGACGACTTCGGCTTCCGACAGCAGGAAATCGAAATCATCTTCCGTTTCGTTGGCAAGATCGATTGAAATGTAAAAAAGTATCCTTAACTAAAGGAAACGGGGAATCCCTTGAACCTCTCTTCCGGAACTTCGCGGGGGAAGATACGTTCGTGATTCATACCGCGGCGGTAATCTCCATTCAGGAGGAGATTACGGAAAAAATGTACCGCACG
>Ga0256404_1006042_pt1 | contig 20528 bp, 17 predicted proteins | sample RumenRJG_01DNA_FD_185990 | JGI IMG/M metagenome (GOLD analysis project Ga0256404, IMG submission 185990) | Bovine rumen microbial communities from Lethbridge, Alberta, Canada - RJG_01 | ecosystem: Host-associated > Mammals > Digestive system > Stomach > Rumen | place: Canada: Alberta | collected...
TTCACATATCCCGCAATGTCCTTCTGCGCCTTGATAACAACTCATTGTCAATTCAAGCGGAACTTTATATGCTAAAGCCATTTTGACTATATCATTTTTGTCATAATTTATCAAGGGGGCAACAACTTTCGGATGCTTTAGAGTTGATTTTTCAAATTCCTTATTTATGGAATCAATAAATTCCTGACTATTATCAGGAAAAGTTTGCGCCTCCTCCTTATTTGCCCCGATTAAAATATAATCATAATTTTGTGCATCTGCATAACAACCTGCAATATTTAAAAATAATCCGTTGCGATTAGGTATCCAAACTTTTTTTGCCGATTCAACATTGTTCTTTAACTCATCACCTATCGGAACATCGGTTGAAGATACCAATGAAGTTGTTGTTATTTGTTTTAACCAGTCCAATTTTATAATTTTATGGTTTATATTATAAAATTTGCATATTTTTTCGGATGCTTGAATTTCTTTTTCAAGTGATTTTTGACCATAATCGAAAGTTAAAGCAAGCTCTATTTTCAATTCATCACGCTTAATCCCTAAACTGACTAAAGAATCCAAACCGCCTGATAATAAAACTATAGATTTCATTCTTCATCACCCTCGTATTCTTCCAGAATTTTTACTGCTTCAACCTTTATAGCATCAGAATAATCGGGAGAATTAATGACTTCATCCAATATACTTCTGTCAGAGATATTATATAAAGCTATCAAAGCATTTTTCTTTACCTCCTCATCAGTATCTTCTAACAAGCATTTTTTAATAGTTTCATAAGATTTTGGATGTTGAGAATTCATTAATGCCTCAATTGCGTCAATTCTTATCTGTGAAGATTCGTCATTTAACGAGTTTTTTACGGCATTAAAAACCCGTTCATCTTCACTAAACCCCATTTTACCTAAAGCTTCTATTACTCTTTCTTTCAAAAACGTAAACTTACCCATTAGACCATTTTTAGACTCTAAAATTCCTACAAGCGGAGAGATTGCACGAATATCTCCAAGTAAACCTAAAGCTGTTGCTGCAGATTCTCTTAAATAAACGGATTTTTCGTCCTCATCTTTTACTACCTCAATTAAAGGAGCAACCGCATATTTATTACCGACATGCCCCAAAGCTTCGGCACAGGCCAAACGTACACGATAATGTTCATTCTTATTATTGAGGCAAAATAACAAACAAGAAATGTAGTCCGTATCTTTTTGATTGCCAATTGCTCTTGCGCACATTGCGCGGACATTTACATAATTATCTTTATTTTCGTCAACAAAACTGACATCTCTTAATAATAATATATTAGCAAATATGCTTAAACTGCTCTTATCTCGATAATAATCAAGGCTTCTGATTATATACATAATAATATCAGGATTTGTTGCCTTCAGTAATAAATAGTTATAAATCTCTATAATTTCAAATCTTTTATAATGAATTTTTAGAGCCTCAATTCTGTCAATACAAACATCACTTGAAGTTGCATCATATAAACCGCATTCACCTGCTATTTTTTCAAAATTAAGATTTGTATCTTTTTTATCCATCATTTCCTCGTTAAATACAAAATATAATATTTCAATCAAATATTCAAGTATATTAAGCTTTTACATTTAGAAAATAAAAAAATGTAACAAATTTTTAAGTAAATAACAACATTTATTTTTATTTGTTTTATCATGAATGTATCAATTACTAATAAGGTGTGAAATGAAAGTAGATATAATTACAAACTACGACTCGCTATACAAACAGCATAGCTCTGACTCGATATTTCGCGAGAAGAAGCATGCGAATAACAGTATGTGCGAGAGTGTGGATAAAAATGTGAATAGAGGATATTATAGCGGCAGTTCTGTGAGTTTCGGAGCTGCCGCAAATATTTCCAAAAAAATGCAAGCGCTAAATAAACTTTGGGACTTATCCCTTGACTCGACGGTTATTACTCAGAATCTTGTAGCATTAGTACTTACTGCGGTATTAAGACCGGCAGCAATTATCTCTCTACCCGGAAAGAAAAATAAAGACGATAAAATATACGCTTCAGGTCATTCAATATCATCCGGTTTAATAGGATTTGGCTTTGCCAGCGTAATTATGTATCCGTTTGATCAAGCTTCAAAAAGAATAAAAGCAAGACCTGATAAATACTTGTCAGAAAAATCAAAAAAAATTTATAACGTAAATGATTTAAAAGATATAATACAGTCAAAAAGCTTTAAAAATATTATAAAAATATTTGATATGTCTCCTGATGTACTATGTTTTGGTGTAATTAAAGCAATGTTAACAGTAGCATTAATTCCGCCTATTCTGAAGTATGTCTTTGGGGTAGAAAAGAATAAAGGTCAAAAACCTGAAGCACCAAAAGCTGAAACAACCAAACCTATTGAAACTATATCTTCAACAATTCTGCAAAAACCAAATATCGCAAAATTTTTGGGAGGTGAAAAATAATGAATATCACGTTCCAAACATATAATTTAAACAATCAATCAAAGAGAAATATTTATACCGCTAACAAAACTCAACCGAGTTTTAATGCTGCACTACCAAATAAATCAAAATATTTTTCACCATTTACAAAGATTAGAGATAATGTAATAGAAGGTATTGCAAAACATTATTATGCAAAATTTTTGGAATCAAGATTTGCCCAATGGTTAGCAAGTAAAGCAGAAAAATTAGATAGTGTCGTTGACCATATGCAATTTATCGGCTCAGCTGTTATTTCCGGAATGTATATGTCACAGACATTACGAAACCAAAATCTTGATGAAGAAAAGCGGAAGACTCTTGCTATAAATCAGGGATTAACATTTGCATTATCAACATTAGGTGCATATTATGCCGATAATAAAATCGGTAATTGGTGGGAAAAACTGACTTTAAAATATGCCGATAGCCAGATATCTTCCGAAAAAGAAAGACTCGAAGCGAAAAATCACAACAAAGCAACAAGTTTTGTAAAAGGCTATAATGTCGCAAATGAAGCAGCAAAACAAAAATTCTACGCTGATCAAAAAGCTGGACTTATCAAAAAGAATAAAAAATATTCTATGTTGTCTGTAGGTAAATATATAAATGAAAATTGCCCTGATAAAATTCTTGAAAACAGAATCTACGGAATGGGTATATTCAGAAAGCTTCTTGTATTCGGAACTATATACAGATTCATTTCTCCTGTAGCAGTAACACCGATAGCAAACTGGATTGGCAATAAATTTATTTACAAGGAAGATCAGGATAAATCTTCTGAAGCAAAACCAGAAGCTCCGGCACTCGCAGATAAGAAATAAGCAGCAGGCAACATAGGTATAGATTTAGCAACCTTTGAAAAATCATCAAGTTGCAGATTTTGTTTAAAGTTCCCAGATTTGTACAATTCTGATATATCTAAATCTATTTGATTACCGGACAACTTATATATTGTATCCTTAAAATCAACGATATATCTTGGATTTATTTTATTTCGGGCAAAAACACCCTGTTTATATAAAACAATTAATCTGTCTACATACTGCTGGCAATACTTTGGTGTATTTGGTCGAAGTTTTAATTGCTCTTTGAAATCAATACTTTTTCGCATAGAATTTTCTCTTGTTGTTGCACCTGCAAAATTTGCCATTATATCTGCGCCTCCGCAGGAACGCGGGAAAAGGTGTTCTACTGATGCCAAAGACGGCCACAACAATCTGGCACAAATTTTTTCTGAAGGTTCTTGCGCTATTTTTAAAAGATATGCGGATATATTTTGACTTGATGTAGGCAATTGATATGCAACATTTATCATTTTATTTTTTAATTCTTTATCAGGAATATCGTTTATGACTCTTATGAGGTCATATAGAAATGATTTTCTTGAAAACGGAACTACAATCTCGTTGTTTAATAATCTCGCTTTTGAAGTATAAATAAGTTCCCTTAATTGCGGGTTATCTTTCAACACAGACTTTCTTAAAACCCACTCCATCATACCAACGACATTTTTTTGGTGGTCTATAGTCGTTTTGTCAGTTGTATTAGACAGGCGTTTTGATTCCTTCATCAATTTATTCATGACTTTTTTAGATTTAATATCATTAGTTTGAATAATGTCATCTTTTATTTTAGCAAGTTTATACTTGAACTCATACGCTGAAAAAGGTATTCTAACCGGTTTTTTACTTAATTTTTTATTAGTTTCCAGCATTAGCAAATTGAACTGCAGTTGTTGTGCATCCGGTAAATTTTGCGAAAGTTCAAATAATTGTTTAAAAATAGGAGTTTGCGTTTTGCGCAATTTCGCTCTATATATCGGTTCTATTTCCGACAGCAATTCCTGTATTGTTTTGTCTGGATGTATTTTAGCCCTGACTGCAATTATATCCAGTACCTGTCTTTCCATACCGACAATACTTTCACTAAATTTGTCTAAAATCTTAATTACTTCACCGGAAGGGCGGGTAAAAGCACCCGTTTTTAAATATTTGCCAAATTGTTTTGGGTCAATCATTGGTATCCCCGAATAAATACAAGGCAATTTATATTCAAATAATTTTCGCAGTTTTGATGAATTTTGGATAGATGTAAAAGCAACAGGATAGGGATAATTCATTGAATAAATGCTGCTAAAATCATCGTAATTGCTATTATTGTCAATTTGTAATGTATCAACATCTTTTTGCCTGAGAAATTGATTTCTGTTTAAACCATAGATTGTAACAGCAGAAATTTTCATAACTATCCTTCAGAAATATTATACATCTATCTGTATATTATATCGGCAGATTTGGTAAAAAACTTTAAAAAGTGTAATATTTTCGTAATAAAATGCATTAAAATTCCTGATTATTTTGCATATTATATAGATTGCGAAAATGAAATTTCTCAATTCATGATAAATCCATGGATTGATGCATTTTAATAAAATAAACATTAGTATAAATATGGAGATTAGGGAGGATAAAAAAATGAAAAAATTGTTTTTAATCTTCGGCCTATTGAGTGTATTTATATTATCAGGTTTAGCAGTTCATGCAAAAACTAATTATTTGCACTCAATAACATTGGAAAAAAATAATGGCGGATACAATATTATTTTAAAATCAGACGATTTTACAAAAGTGATAAGACGAGTAACATCAGAAAACGAATTGGTTTTGGAATTGACCGGAATAAAATCTTCTGACACAGTTAATGCACTATACAAAGGCACTAATGATGTAGATAACTTAATTATTGAAAACAATTCACCAAACAAATTAAAAATCTACATAACTGCGCCAAATATTGCCAATTCATCAGTATTTATAGAACCTGAAGGCGGTAAAAGTGCTTTAACCGGTGAAGATTTTCCATATAAAAAAGCCATATGGGCAGTATTTGCTCTTATTATATTTGCTGGGATTTGTAAGCGAAGCGTAAAAAGATCTATCGCTGATAATAATATCTTAATAAAAAAAGACATAAAAGACAGAGAAATTGAGATGTACAGACGCTATAGAAAGAATTTTGAAGAAGAAAATTCCAAAGTAAATAATGCAGCCAGAATGAGAACAGTGTTGAAGAAAATAGACAGAAAAATAGATGAAAGACTAATGACATCAATTAAATAAAAAATTTAATTACCTCAAATTTTTAATATATCCCTAAAACATTTAGCAAGTTTTCTTAAACTTGCTTTTTTATTTTGTGTAATTGCCCTAGTATTACAGATAAATAACGCTATAGGAACATACTCACCCTCATCTAAGGATTAGGAAAGGGTTTGGGTAAGGTATGAATAATTTATTATTTCCACATTTCTTTGACCGCAAAGAAACGTGGAGCAAAGAAACTCCTGCCCAGCGCTTCGTTCACTAATAATTTGTAATGCTCGAATACAAAACGGACAACTCGCATTCGCTCAAACAAGTCCGTTTTTTGAAGCTTTCTCGCATAACAATTATTGTTCACTTCGCGGAGGGCGAAGGGTAAATAATATAGAGCTTTGTATAAAGTTTAGTATTTTCTCAAGCGCGCGGCGTTGTTTTAGCCGCGCTAATAGATTTTTGCCTATTTAGGCAAAAACACATGTTACCGCGTAAGCGGTCTGTTGCAATGCCGAAGGCATTGCTATGAAATAGCGTTTTTTCTCTTTCTTCGTTTATTCTTTCTCTTTTGCTCGCAACAAAAGAGAAAGAATAAACTACTCATAGTGTTATTTATGTGCGCAAAATCGCGAAACTTACCACATATAGCATAACAATAACAATTTTTATTAATGCCTATTTAAAAATATAGCCACATGTATAATTGTTTCTTATCTGTTTATCTCGTTTAATAATAGTGTAATTAAAATCTTTTTCATACTTCCAGCTATTCTTAATTCCAAAGAGGACTTTAAAATTAGTCCTCATTTTTTTTGGCTAAAACAGCTTAAAAAATATTCCACACTATTTTGCTACTCTTTATATTTATTTGTTATTTACAGTTAAAAGAATGTCAGCCAATTTTCCTCCGCCATTGTTTTTGAAACGGATTTCAGTATGTTTTTGCTCTTTTGGTTTACAATCATCTTTTTGATAATTGTAAATAAATTTCATAAATTCCTTACTGTACATAACACTCCTTAACTACACATGGCTAATGTATTAACTTCACACATATATTATAAAACATATAAAATCAAATTTTTGCACGATTTTAACAAATTGTTACAAAGTTAGTAGTAAAAAAATTATCCGATTGAATAAGTAAAATTTCTAATGTTTAAAAAATTCCTAAAAGTACATAATTTGGTATAAGTTTGTTTTTTAAATTAGTCATAATTTACAAAACAACATTCATATAAACAAGGAGGTTTAAATGTCAATTAAAAAACTTACTGTGGCAGCTGCGGTTGCTGTTGGAATAGCAACTTGTTCCTTGACTTCTGCAATGGCAGCCTGCCCTTGTACACAAAATGATGCTTTACCGGTAGTTACCGGCCCTTCAGATTGTGCCAAACCGGTTTGTCCGAAATGTAACAAATCTGATTGCGGATGCAAGAAAAAAAGAGGCTGCCCTGTCAAAAGTGCACCTTGCAACGATGATTTAGGCTGTGCAAAACCGGCAGTTCCGTCAACAGCACTTTGTCCGCAAACAGGCAAACCTGATAGTTCACAGATGAAACAGGTTTACGGTTATCCACAAGCCATTTACGGTACTAACAATTATGTCGGAGAAATTGGTAACTCAATTTTTTCTACAGAAACCGCAATGAGAGGTTGCCCTGCTTCGCGTATGTCATCTGCTATTGATGGGACGATAATTTCATCCCAAGGCCAAATAACAGGTGCTGCGGCTTCTGCACAAATGCCGTGCTTGAATGAACTGCCGCAATGTAATAACGGCGTAAACGTAGATAGAGATAAAGTTAAAGGTTGTCCGATAGATTTTCAATCTTCAAATTCGATTAATGCAGTTAAAAAATCATTAGTTCCATACACTATTAAAGAAAATATAACAGGTGCCGCAGCTCAACCTGCGTTGAGTTCAGGCGGATGTATGTTCCCTGATGTTCCGCAAGGATACTGGGCAGCATGCGGTATTGATAAATTAGCCATTAATGATGTTGTTGTAGGCTACCCAGACGGTATGTTTAAACCTAATAAAAACATTTCTCGTGCAGAATTTGCAACAATGTTAGTTAAAGGCTTTAATATGAATGCACATGGTGCTACCACATCAAGATTTTCTGATGTATCACGCGATAATTGGGCTAATGCGGCAATCGCAAAAGCCGTTGATGAGGACCTTTTAAGAGGTTATCCTAACCATACATTCAAGCCTAAAAATAACGTAACTCGTGTTGAAGCATTAACTTCAATCTCTAAAGGTATGACATGTAATATTGATGCCAATAAGGCTGATGAAATCTTAAGCCGTTATGCAGACGGAAATCAAGTTCCGAATTGGGCAAGAATTCCTGTTGCAAAATCTTTAGAAAACGGAGTATTAAACAATTCTCCAAATCCTAATTTGATTATGCCAAACAGAGATGCAACAAGAGCAGAAATCGCTTCTATGATGCAAACTGCAAGGGTTGCTTTAGGATACGACACAAACCCTGCAACAGCAAATGCTGCTTGTCCTGCTTGTCCTATCGAAAAACAGGCATTAATTGAACAGGAAGAAATTGTTAAAATTCCTACTTTGAAATTATCTATGATAGACCAATTAACGGCAAAATCATCTCACGTCGGACAGTACTTTAGAGCAAACACCCTTGAACCGGTTACAATTAACGGTGTAAAATATCCTTGCGGCTCTACCGTCACAGGTCAGGTCGTAGAGGTAATAAGACCTTCCGGATGTGATAAGGGAGCTTTAAAATTAGCATTCACAAGTATTTCTAACGGTAAATGTAAAGCAAAATTGCCTAAACAAATTCTTCAAGCAGAAGTTAACAGACAAAAAAATGTTAACCCTGTTGCAAGATTAGTTGAAATGCCATTCACCTGGGCGGGTTCGTTAATCGGTATCGTAGGACGTACGGCAGGAGGAATTTTGACAAATGTCGGTAACGCGGCTGAAAATGTTACAAATAACGCAGGCTATATGCTAGGTCATACTTTCCAAGGTCAATTCGGTGCTGCTGCAAGAAACTTGGGTGACGGATTGTATCAAACAGTCAAGGCTCCTATTGATGTTACTCGTACTGCAGTATCCGGAACAATGGGCTTATTCCAAACAACAGGGGACGAATTTGCATATCTTGTTGACCCGAGAGGTTACAAAATATCCGCAGTTAACCCAAGAGAACATATTACTATCGCTTTCGGATGTAATGAATAAAAATTCTTTTCGAATGAAAAGGCAATTTCTTTAATAGAAATTGCCTTTTTGTGTTGCAAAGTAAAAAAGAATCTGTTAATATATAAATATATTGAAAAATATATAAATTTATGAGACTTATTCATACTCAATATTTTATACATTAAAATTAATGTAACTGCTCAATATATTTTGAGCAGTTTTTTTATGTGTTAAAATACTAATATGAGGCATTTTTTAGCATTACTATTACTGTTTATAAATATATTTTGCGGGTACATAAACCCCGTTTACTCTAATGCAATTACTGCTCATAATGCTTTGGTTATACAATCTTCGACCGAAAAATCGCATCACAAAACTGAGATATATAATTATGTTAATAATGAGCATGCACTCTTAAGAAAAAATAATGACAGTGAAATATATACATCAGCAATCAGAGAAATAGGCGGGAGCGGAGAAAACGGCTTAATAAACTGTACTTTGAAATATGCAAAGCTCTATATAGGCTTCAATTATGAAATTGCAGATGTGTATAATAATATATCTTCCCATTTAGAACACGAAATTTGTACGCGCGCACCATAGTGCCTAAATAATTAGTATTTTATAAATTTGTACAAATGGAGAAAATAAATAATGAATCAAGAACTGTTTAAAGACGGTTGTCTTATTATGCTTATCGGTATGGGTTCGGTGTTTATATTTATTCAACTCATGGTTTGGTTTATGCAAATTAACACCAAAATCATAGAGATTATAAATAAAAAGTTTCCGGAACCGATTGAAGATGACCAATATAATATAAAAAAAGATAAATTACAGGATGGTGAAGCAATAGCATTAGCAATAGCTTGCGCTATCCGCGAAAGAAAACAATTGAGAGGATAATAAAATGGAAAATAATAATAAAAATAAAATAAATTTTGAAGTACTCGGACCTATATTATTTTTGATAATTGCCGTAATATTAATGGCTGTCGGGTCACATTTTATGGGTAATTAATCAATATACAAATTAGACGGGCGCATTTCTGAATATCAGAAATGCGCCCGTTTTTATTTCCCATACATTTTTAATGTAAAAATCTCAAATACAAATATACAGTACTTAACGCCAATGATATAAACGTAACAAGAGCACCGTATTTCATAAATCTCATAAATGAAATTTTATGCCCTTTAGATGCTGCCGTTTCGCTGACTAAAACATTTGCTGCGGCTCCAATTATAGTTAGATTTCCGCCTAAACAAGCTCCTAATGACAAAGCCCACCAAAGCGCGTGCGTATGGCCTGTGATTGCGTTAGGATTTGCAGGGTTAATTAATTCGCTGATTAAAGGAGCCATCGTTGCTGTGTAAGGAATATTGTCAATTATACCTGATAATATTCCTGAAGCCCATAATATAACCATCGTAGCAGCATTCAAACTGCCGTGAGTTAGTGTGATTAAACCGTCTGCTAAGAATTTTATCCCGCCGTTTGCTTCAAATGCACCTATGATTATAAACAAGCCGACAAAGAAAAATATTGTCAACCACTCAACATCACGATATATTTCTTTCGGTTTTTCAAATAATAACAAGAATGCGGCACCTGCAACAGCAAATACAAAAGCAGGAATATGTGTTATATCGTGAGTAACAAATCCTAATATTACCAAAAGTATCGTTGCAACTGAACGAATCATCAACCCTTTATCGGTTATTGTTGTTGAATTGTCAATATGCGCTATGTGCTCCATTTTTTCAGGTGTTGCTTTCAAACTTTTTCTAAACAAAAAAATTAATATAGAAATACTAACTAAAAATATAACTGTTACAATAGGGGTAAGTTCTTTTAGAAAATCCATAAAGCTCAATCCTGCGCGAGTCCCAATAATAATATTTGGCGGATCACCGATAAGTGTAGCGGTTCCTCCTATGTTTGAAGCTAAAACCTCCGTAATTAAAAACGGAACCGGATCTGTTTCAAATTCTTTTGCAATAACAAAAGTTATCGGCATCATTAAAACAACTGTTGTTACGTTATCCAAAAATGCGGATGCGATTGCCGTAAAAGCTGCCAATGCAAATAAAACCGTTTTTGGATGACCTTTAGTTAAATGTAAAAGTTCTAAAGCTAACCACTTAAACACACCGCTTCGGCTTGATATGTGAACAATAATCATCATACCGATTAAAAGAAATATAACCTGAAAATCGACATGTTGAAAAACACCTTTTACAATTGTTTTTGTTGTTGGGTCAAAATGTGTTTCAAACGGTATTAAACCGAGTAACATTGTCAATGCCGCCCCAAATAATGCGACTACTGATTTTTGTATCTTTTCGCTCGCAATGAAAATATAGGCTATCACAAGAATTAAGCCTGATATAATCATACCGTGTGCTTGAATAAAATTCAGCATCAAAATATCCTCCATAAATGTATATCAATCATGTCAATAATAACATAAAAACTATTTTATTGGGATGTTCAAATAAAAAAGTTATGCGCCTTTGCGCTGTTGCTCATCGCAAGCCGCTTCCGACGCGCAACAGCGGTTTACGCTTGTCTTGGATTATTGACAGTTCGCGATTTTAGTTTTTCACTTTGTTTATGCTATCCGCATAAACAGTCGCTCAATCAAATCGCTCACCATAATAGTTTCGCTCGCTTTATTTGTTTCTTATTTTGTCAGAAAAAGTTTGCTTATTTATCCTGCGAATAGCTTGATGCTTTCGCAAACTTTTTATTCTCTATATTTGCCGCTCGCTGCACTGTTGTCAAAATCCGCAAAAAAAACGACCTGTTTTTGTGCAAGTCGTTGGAAAATCAATAGGAAAAAGGGAAAGGAAAAGTCTTTCTTTAAAATCGATAAGGTACATAGCAATTAAGTAATCTTAATTCTTATCGCTTTTTTATTTATAATTTTTGCTTGTCTTTGTTTTGCATGTTGTCCTTATTTTTTTGTATTATCACTTTGCCCGAAGGCTCGTAATGAACCTATTGTTTTAACGCTTGACCGTTTTAACAATTTTTCATCACTATTTTGTATGCGCACATTTCTATGCGTTGAAGGTCTTGAATGAACTTTCTACGTTTTTGGATATAACTTTCTTAACAGCATCCAATTCGGTTGAAATTGCATTTTCTTCTGTATCTAATTGTTTTAATTTCAATTCTAAATTCTTATCTTGTACTTGAATTATTTCTATCTTAGCATTGATTTCTTGTATCTTTTTGTCATATACAGCCTTGTCAAAGAAGTATTGATTCATTGCATCATTGTATGCAGCTTCATCCGCTTCTGTTGAGGTTGTTAAGCTATACTTAGTCGTGTTACCATCAAGGTCAAGTATTGAAATGCTGATATATCTTCCTGAAGAGTCTTGCTCTACATAAGCTCTGGCATTTTTTATTTCTTTTGTTTCAGTAGATTGACCGAATGTGTATGCTTTCATGTCAGTTAACGTATGCGTATCTTTATCGTTTCTGTCAGCGTCTGCCAACTCTTTAGCGTTATAATATACAGGTTCATAGTTGCCGGTTGCAGAATTAATTTGATATCTGACCAGCCAGTCAGTCTGACCGTAACGTTCTATTGCTAAATCTCTATATTGTCTTTCCACTATAAGTTTATTTATCAATTCATCTTCTGATAATTTTTGAGCATCAGCCGGGTTTATACCCATTGCTACAAATCTTGCTCTGAATGAATCCGGATCTGCCTTTACTGAAGATTCAATTGTTGCATCATCCTGTGCACATGATATATACAGATGAGAAGTCCCATATGCATATGTATATCTTTCTCTGCCATTTGCAGAATAGTAATATGCATTATCTATGACATTGTTTGCATCATACGGAATCTTCGAAAGTGTATTGTTGCTTGTTGGAACCATTGTGTAGCAAGGAATTTGTTGAACATAATTCAACATATAAATTCCGTCTTCCTTGGTCGTCGAAGTTGCGATTAAAGATGTTATCGTGTTTTTCTCCGTTCCGTTTTGGAAGTTATATGTAATCTTGTAATAATCTGCACTTGACGGTGGTGTAGGTACAGTCATAGATGCCAGTTGACTGTAATAGTTTGAAGACTCATTTGATAACGCCGTACGTTGCTGGTTTATTTGCTGCCCTTCGTATTCGACGTTTGTCTTGCGAGCCGTCAAGCATAAAAATCTAGCTTGTGATGCGCTCATTCCCATCTTTGACTGTCCTTTCTTTTTGTTCTTGTTCCTATGTATCCTTCATGTCGGCACATGAGTTTTAAAACTTTAATTTTTGATTCATACTTACTTAATATTTCTTAACAAGATAGCTAAAACGCACTTATTTCAAGGGTTTTACATGTTAAGACATGTTACAAACATGGTTTCAAGGAAACCCTTGAAACCATGTCATAGTCTTGCTTTTAATATATTCATTGAAATCTTTTTATAATTGATGCTTAACTAGCGCATAAATATCGTTAAAGATTATCAAAATCATAAATATTATGAGTAATATAAAGAAAAATGTACTAACCTTATCTATCGTTTCTTGTTTTACAGGCTTTCCTCTTAATTTTTCAATTAAAAGAAACATAAAGTGACCGCCATCTAATGCCGGTATAGGCAAAAAGTTAACAAGCGCCAAATCCATCGAGATTAATGCCGTTAATAGCAATCCGGAAAATATTCCGTTGTTTTGAATGACATCACCGCCGACTTTTGCTATCACAACAATACCATGCAAATCTTTTGCCGGAATTTTACCCGTAAACAACTGCCACAAGCCGTATACCAGCATATAAGTCTGCTCCCACAAGTATTTACAGCTGTTAGTAAATATTGCAACAGGGCTTTTCGTTGGCACAAGAAGTTGTTTTGTTTCCATCATAATGCCAATCATACCTTTACTATTCGGATATATCGGCTTTAATTTAACTGTTCTGCCGTTACGCAAGACCGTTATATTAATAGGTCTTAAACCGTCAGATAAAGCATAACCGATATCAGATAACGAATATGTCCCGTCAGAAGTTAGATTATTTCCAGCTTTTTTGATGACATTACGAAGATCTATTTGTTCTTTTGATAAAGATATTTCACTGCTTTTATAAGGAGCATAACCTTTTAAAATTTCGTCTTCTATTTTTAATGCCGGCTCTTGCTCTATTGCCGGAAGTTTTATAACAGTACCGGCAGGTATTTTACTGCTTACATCCAAGTTTGAATTTAATTTTTGCAATTTTTCTATGTTTTTATTTGCAAACTCTTTTGAAATCTTTCCGTTATATTGTGCACTATTTGCCACATATAATGTGAATGCGTATGATGAATTTATATCAGAACCGTTTATTTTTTCAATTTTGTCACCTTTTTGCATACCGCTTTGCCATACAGAGGCGGTTTTAGGTGCTTGAATTTTATTTATATAAACCTCATAATTCCCTGAAGGCAATTTTCCCCAAAAGGTTGCAGTCAACATTACCAAAAATACTGCGGCTACGATATTCATAATTACACCGGCAGAAATTACAATCATTCTTTGCCAAACAGGACGATTTACAAATCTGTCTTTTGAATCTAACGGCAAATCAGAATTTTTGTCATCATCAGGGAAAGCTACATATCCGCCCAACAAACACGCATGAACCAAAACTTCCACATCTCCGACTTTTTTACTCCATAATGTCGGTCCGACAGGCAAACCGAATCCGAATTTATCAACTTTTATACCGAGCATTTTTGCCGCAAAAAAGTGACCGGCTTCGTGTACAAGTATTAAAAAGCTCAAAAGTAATATCATTATTATAAGTGACATAAAACTATCCCCTCAAAAATTAATATATTAATATATACGCGATACAATTTTATTTGAATTGTTGTGAAAATCTGACATCATTATTGAAGAATAATCTGATATCATCAACTGCATATTTTAACATAGCAAGCCTTTCGACACCAACACCAAATGCAAATCCCGAGTAAACATCAGGGTCTATGTCAACCCCTCTTAAAACGTTAGGATCCACCATTCCTGCGCCTAAAATTTCAAGCCAGCCTGTTCCGGAGCAAGTTCTGCAGCCTTCGCCTTTGCACATTATACATTGAACATCAACTTCAGCAGAAGGTTCTGTGAATGGGAAAAAGCTGCTGCGAAATCTTGTCGGTCTGCTTTCTCCAAAATAAATTCTGATAAACTCGTTTAATACACCCTTTAAATCTCCGAATGTTATATCTTTGTCCACGTATAAGCCTTCAATTTGATGGAAGAAGTTATTTTTTCTTGAATTTATATTTTCATTACGATAAACTCTACCCGGAGCAATAATTCTGATTGGAGGCTTTTTAGCTTCCATTGCGTGAATTTGAGCACCTGAAGTTTGACTGCGCAATACTACATTTGAAGCAACATTAGTAAAAAATGTATCTTGAACGTCGCGTGCAGGATGGTCTTTCGGAACATTGAGCATATCAAAATTGTAATATTCCGTTTCGACTTCCGGAGCAAACTCGTCTGCTACTACTGAAAATCCGAGTTTTCTGAAAATTGAGCATATTTCTTCGGTTGTTGATGTTAATAAATGAGTATGACCGCGCGGGATAAATTGCCCCGGTAAAGTAACATCCAAACGTTCTTTTTCTAATTTTTCATTTAGTTCTTTTTGATAAAATGCTTTAAATTTTTCGGAAATTGAAGTCTCAAGTTTGTTTGAAATTTCATTAGCTAAAGACCCTACAACCTTTTTATCCTCTACAGATAAATCTTTTAAACCTTTTTTTATTTCGTTAAGTTCACCTTTACGGCTTAAATATTTGTTTTTTATATCGTCTAAATCTTTTATTCCTGTTGCTTTTTCAATGTCTGATACTGCTTCAGAGTATATCTTTTCTAATTGTTCTTTCATTTCTATCCCTTCTAATTTATTTTTGGGAATTACCCTTATATATTATATTAAAAATAAAACCCGATGTAAAATCAAGTATTACATCAGGTTTTATTTAATTTCAGAATAGAATTATTCACTTATTAAGACTCTGTCAAGACAAGCTTTTGGAGAATATTGCCATTCCCGATAAGTAATACGTTTTACTTTAAAGCCGCAGCGTTCCAATATTGATTGTTTTTTCATATTGGACATAGAAGTACGTTTACTGTCTTCAACGCCGTCTATTTCTATTATAAATTTGTCATCTACAACCAAATCTGCGCTTAAACCTGCTATATCCGCTCCTGCCAATACTCTGTGATCCAGCTTTCTTATTTCATCTGCTACTTCTTTTTCAAATTTATTTTTATAAATATTTGCATCAAATTCGTCATTTGCCAGTGCGCGTTTTCTTTCCAAATATTCTTTGACATAAGAAACATAATTTCTAAAATGACCTTCTGACATAGTGTCTATATCATGTGATACAAAATTTATGCACTTATTTTTTGCACGGGTAATTGCAACATTAAACAAATTAGGTTTTTGAATAAATGTAATACTCTGCGGATGCGAATTATTGGCAAAGCCCCAGGAAATTAGCATAATATCACGTTCATCTCCTTGGAAGGTATGTGCCGTACCTATTTCTATTTGGTGTTTTTGTATCATATAATCTGATAATACTTTGCGGACAGAGATTTTTAACTGTTCAACCTGTGCTCTGAACGGCGAAATAATACCTATTGTCGTCGGATTATCAGGATTGTTGCGTTCATCCTCAATAATTATAGAATGTAAGGTTTTTACAAGTTCTTCTACTTCAGGAAGATTTCTTGTTGCATCAGAATCAACTTTACCATCAGGCACTTGAACAAGGTCTAATGCCTTATAATCAGAAGCATCTTTACGCATTATCCGAATACGACCCGCATAAAATTCTTTATTTGAAAAATCAATTATAGGCGGTAAACTTCTAAAGTGTTCATCCAACATAACGGAATTCATTGAATAATAATCTGCTAAATCGAACATTGAATTTGTTCTGAATCGCCACATTAGTTGGTATTTGTCAGGTATACCGTATTGGCTTAAGAAGGATTGTTCTTTTGCTTTTTCAAGGAAAGACAAATGTGGCAGTTGTTTATTATCACCTACAATTACCGATTTTTTAGCACGATACATAATAGGGAAACAACTTGCAATATCGCATTGAGAAGCCTCATCAATAATTGCAACATCAAACATTCCCGGTTTTAGCGGCAAACTGTCAGATACGGCATAAGTCGTTACGCACCAGCAAGGGAATGCTTCCAATAACGGTCTGAAATCTTCATCTTCCAGTATCTTTGTTTGGAGTTTTTTCCTTCGTTCAACTAAAGACATTGCGTGAACTTTTATTCTGCGTTTTTTCTTATCGTCGCGCAGCAGTGTTTTCAATGCCTCGCGGCGTGTACTTTTTAAAATATTTACAGCTAAAGATTTTTGTTTTTTCTTTAATTGACGAATTTGCTCCATCATTACATGCAAATTGCCCGTTTTTTGAATATCGGTTTCTATTTTGCGCAATTTCCATTTTTGTGTAACATAATCTAATTCGACTTTTAATCTGTCTAAATTTTCAGGCTCGGCATCAAAATCCTTTATACCTAAAATTTTCTTCAATTGACGTATATTAGACATGTTTGCAAAATTTGCAAAAAATCCCGATTTTTCCATATTATCCGTCAATGAACGAATAACATCATTTATATTATCAATTTCAGATTTTTTAAGCGGGCGCTTTATGTATAGCAATTGTCCTACAATGGCGGATTGTTCTTGGATTTCATCTTTCAAATCATGCCAAGCCTTTTCAAGCTTGATAATTTGTTCGCATTTATTTTCGGTTTCTCTGATTATGTCGAGATGTTGTTTCATATCTTTTGTGTCTGCAAAAATATAATCTTCCACATCTTCATTCAAATCGACTTTGCCTGAAATTAAATCATTCAGCTTTTGGCTTAATTGTTTTTGATAATCAGAACGCCCTGCGCGCAATGCCAAATATGGTGCCCCAAGTTCGTTTAATCTGTCTGATACGACATCAACGGCTTTATCCATACGAGATGCAACAAGAACCGTTTTACCGTTTGCGATTAAGTGCGCGACAAGATTTACAATTGTTTGAGATTTACCTGTTCCCGGAGGCCCCTGCACAGCTATAAATTTGCTTGTTTCAATATTTTTTAAAACCTTTTCTTGAGAATCACTTAATGACAATGGTGTTATCGGGTAAAAAGGTTCATCATCAGCTCTTGTTGATGTCTTTTCAACCGCTTGGTTATACTCGTCATTTATGACTGATAATGTTGTTTCACGATAAACTCCGCTCGGTTTTTCCGCAATTTGTAATAACTCGTGCAAAACCCCTGCCGTTACAGCAGGACGTTTCGTTAATATTATTGCGCTTTGATACGTTACGCAAAGACGTTTCAAATCACCCTCATACTTTTGTTTTTGCTGTTGGATATCGTCTTCAATAATCTCATCAAGATTGTCGCCGTTAATTTCTACATTTGATAAATCGTGAGAAGATTCATCCCTTGAAACGTTATCTTCATCTGCATTTTCAGATTCATCAGACATAATTTCTACATCAGGAATTAAAGATTTTAATGTCGTTAAAAAGACATCCATTTTTTCTTTTGTTATAGGTAATTCCGGAACAACATCCAAAATCCCTTCTAAAAAAGAATCCACTTCATCGTCATCATCACTTTTTTTCATTAAGGATGCTAAAGCTCCCGTATTAAGCGAGAGTATATCTTCTTGTCTTATACAGTTTATATTTACACCGTTTCGCTCTAATTTACAAGGAACATACAGTAATGGAGTTAAAAATTCATTATGACGCTTTGATTTTCCGTTTCTGCCGACCAAAAACATGTAGCCGTAGATTAAATATTTATCTCTGGCGTTGTTTTCACTTTGAATCATAAGCTCCGTCAGATTCGGATTAGCACCGTCAAGTTTTAAATAATCCAAACCCTCCGTTAATAAAGTTTCTTTTTCCTTTAGAAAAATCCATTTATTATCTTTATCGCCTTTTAAATTTCTAAAAGTCGAGCTTTTAACTTCCTCTCTTACGCAATCGTGAAGATATTGGCTGACTTTTTTTATAAAGCTGTTGTTAAATGCCGAATTAAGCGCTTTTGTTGCTTCCTGTAACATATTTGTCCGTCCCTTTTCTTCTAATAAATACAATTTTACCTTATTTTAGGCTAAAATCAAGAACTTAACATCATCATTTTAAAGGATATACCATATAATATACTACATATCTTGAGAAATCACATATTTTGCTATAAAATGCCTCTATGAACATAAAAGACAAAAAACTTTACTATATTGGCGGAATCGTTCGTGATGAACTTTTGAATAAAAAAAGTTTTGATATCGATTTAACTTACGACGGTGATGCGATAGAATTTGCCAAAACAATTAAGGATGCCGAAATTCTCCAAATTAACGAACCGTTTGGAACAGTTCGTATAAAATTGGACGGAGAAGAAATCGATATCGCATCAACTCGCTGTGAAGCTTATCCTCAAAAGGGGCATCTTCCGGTGGTTAATAAAATAGGGTGCAGCCTAAAAGATGATGTAATGAGGCGTGATTTTACAATAAATGCTATGGCAAAGTCAACGCTGACAGGAGAAATTGTTGACTATACAGGCGGATTAGAAGATATTAAAAATAAAACCTTAAGAGTTTTACATAACCAAAGTTTTATTGATGACCCGACAAGAATCGTTCGCGCATTAAAGTTTGCGGTGCGTTTCGGGTTTGAACTTGATGATAAAACAAAAAAACTTCAACAAGATTATATCAATAATATTAATTACGATATGTCATATAAAAGGTTAAAAAAAGAATTAATGGAAACGTTTAACCTCAATTCTTCATGCGCTTTTGAGCGTTTTATAAAACAGAGAATTTACAAACTAATTTCGTCAAAAGAATTTTCTTATATTGATGTTAAGGAAATGGAATTATTAATAAATAAATATAATATCTCAAATCCTTGGATTTTATATATAGGACTTTTGCCTGATATATCATCACTTCCGCTTACAAAATCCGAAAAAAAGATTGTTGATGAGTATAAAAAAATTGTTATAACTCACAAAGCCAATGATTATGAAATTTATAATGCGTTTAAAAATATTCCGCTTGAATCAGTCATTATGTATTCAACAAAGCAACCTGACATCGTACACGACTATCTTGAAAAACTGAAAGATATTAAACTGGAAATAACGGGGACAGATTTGAAAAATCTCGGAATTGAACCGTCTGAAAAGTATAATCAGTGTTTTGATTATATAATGTCCGAAAAAATAAAAAATCCCGCAACCTTTGATAAGTTACGGGAAATATCTTTTGCCAAAAAGTTTTTTAATGTTGTTTAATACCATATTTTTCCTGAAGCTTTTTCAAAGTACCGTTTCTTCCTTCTTCAGTTAAAATATCATTAACTTCTTTAATTAAATTCTTTGATTCGTCTCCTTTTCTGAACGCTACAGCATAAGGCTCGTTTGAATACTTTTTAGGCAACAACTCTACTGTAGGATCATTAGCTGCTAACCCCATCAGTATTGAATCATCTGAAACCAGAGCTACTCCTTTTCCGCGTTTAAGTGCGTTAAATGCTTCCTCATAAGTCTTATATCCTAAAATTCCTACATCAGGAATAGCTGCTCTTAAACTTCTTTCTCCCGTTGAACCAAAAACGATTATAGCACGTTTACCTTTTAAGTCGCGCAAGCCTTTTATATTGGAGCCTTTTTTAACCAATAG
>Ga0256404_1006044_pt1 | contig 20523 bp, 15 predicted proteins | sample RumenRJG_01DNA_FD_185990 | JGI IMG/M metagenome (GOLD analysis project Ga0256404, IMG submission 185990) | Bovine rumen microbial communities from Lethbridge, Alberta, Canada - RJG_01 | ecosystem: Host-associated > Mammals > Digestive system > Stomach > Rumen | place: Canada: Alberta | collected...
ATGGCTTACGGAGCATAAGAGCGAATTGCAAGAGATGTGGAAGACACAGAAAATTGTCAAATTGCCGCCCTTGAAAGATTAAATTTGAACCAATATGATACCGCGTATTAAAAGTTATCAGCCGTTAGAGGATTATCAGTTGCTCGTCTCGTTTGACGACGGGCGAAAGGTTCGCTATGATGTAGCGGATGATATCCATACACTGCCGGCATTCCGTGATTTGGAAACGGAGCGTGGGTTGTTTGAAAATGCGCAATTGGACACGAGTCGCACATGTATCTATTGGAATGACCGAATTGATTTGCCGAGCGATGCTATCTATGAGTATGGCGTAGCCGTATAAAATACCGCTGGCACCGACAGCGTAAAAAAGCGGTGACATATTGAAAATAGCGTTTATTGACGCTTTGCGTTTGGCTAAACGAAACTTCGCAACTTTCGAATTTAGAGTCAGATCAAAGTAACCGATAGATGCCTATGGGTATGACTACATACCTCTCCTTGCTGTATCTCAGCAAGTAGATTGTCATATCGGCGTAGGTTTACTGTTGTTTATTGACTCTAAGGGTAATGCGAAGACCTCGTTTAGCAAGTATACAACACGAGGCCTGCGCTTTTTGTGTGTGTATGTACGGTAAAATACAACATTGGAACAGGATCATCACGGGACCATGTTCCGAGAAGAAAACAAAATAGAACATTTGAGGATAGTCCAAAATGACCAAAAATAGTTCAAAAAAATACTGAAATGACGCTATGTCGCTATTGAAGAGAAGAAAAACAGATGATACTTTGAGACTTTGATACTTTGATGAGACTTTGTAAGAGGCTGTAGATTAGCAGATTAGATGCGAAAGTCTCAAAGTCTCAAAAGTCTCACGACAAAAAGCGACAAAGCGACAAAGCGACATGGAGATTTTTGTAAAGGTGAGAGGTGATCGGTTATAGGTGATAGTTGGGGTGTGATTAGGGTGAGAGTATTACTAAAGTCTAGGATACATAGCTGATGACCAGCTAATGATAAGCTTTTGGGTACTTGTGCAGAAAGCGCAAAGCAAAAATAAGATAAAAAGATAAGAGAGAAACCCATCAGTGACGTCCGTAATGCGAATGAGATGCGAACGAGGATGAAAGGGAAAACAAAACTAGAGACCTAGGAACCTAGGAGACTAGGAACCTAAAAAAAACAACAATAGATTATGGCAAAGCTCAACGAAGGCGGATTTTTGGAGAATAGCGGCGATTACCGCGACCTCATCTTCTATAAGAAGACCAAGATCCTCTACGACATGACCTATTGGTATCAGGATAAGTACTTGATGATCGGCGATCGTACCAAAGATCAGATGGAGCAAGCGGCGCGAAGCGGTAAACAAAACATAGCGGAAGGGAAAGAAGACGGCGTGACGAGCGTGGAGATGGAGATGAAGCTGGTCAATGTGGCGCGGAGCAGTCTAATTGAGTTGCGGGAGGATTATGAGGATCAGTTGTGCAATAGGAGATTGGAACAATGGACCAAAGGTCACCCGAGATACGAGCAGATGGTACAATACTGTTACGAGCATCATGAATTGAAAGACTATCAGCCGTACTACGAGAAATGGAGTATCGAGGAGTTTTGCAATGTGGCTCTGACGCTCATTCATCAGGCAGATAGAGGAATATGGAATTGGTTAAAGCAGCGTGAAAAGAAGTTTTTGGAAGAAGGCGGCTTGAAAGAGAAGATGTCCGCTGCACGGAGAAATGCCAGAGGATATTGAGAATAGGAATCTAGGGAGATAGGAAACTAGGAAATTTGGAAGATAGGGGCCTAGAAAAAATGCCAGAGTGCCAAAGCAGAAAAGATAAGATAGAAAATGGCAGAAGAGAAAAAAATATGTGCAAAGTTTAAAGAACGCTGGAAGTCTTTAGGTGATACCAAAGCTCTTATTTTGGGCTTTGTTGTGTTAGTGCTGCTTCCAGTTATCTTTTACATGTGCTATTTTAATGGAGGGATATCTTCAGAGCATGACCGTTGGGCAGAGTTTGGTGATTATATAGCCGGTATAGCCGGAATATTAAATGTTATAGCATTTGTTGTATTAACAGTTAGTCTTCACAATATAGAAAGACATAGGAAAGAGAGTAATAAGAAAATTGAATTAGATCGTGAGGATAGTAGAATTCGCATACATGCACGAGAACTTGTATTGCAGAAGATTCAATCGCAGATGGAAATTCTGGATGAATTATATCTTCCGTTCCAAAGTTATACATCAAAAAGAATCAAAGTAGAGGAGGCGAAATTATTAGCTAGTGAGACATATGAGAGACTGCAACCATTAATGGTATATGTTGGTAGTATGAAGGATACCAAACTTTTACCTGAGAAGACAAAAGTACTATTACGGGAACTTCATAGTTTCTTATACAAAGCATCTAATGTCTTTTTGTGCTATGCTTTAGATATAGAAGAAGATAACGGAGAAAAGATGACTTTTTCCTATGCATTGATGAAATATCACGAGTTGTATAGACTTTTGGTGAAGTTAGAGGTAACCCTGACGGAAGATATATCGGGAGTTGAGCAAGAAGATCAATCTTGGAAAATGAGGGAAGAAAGAGAAAAAAATAACAAAAACTAAAAATCAAGATATTATTGTGAAGGAGAATACTACACAAAATAATCTCAATACGCTATATGCTCAAATGCAGCATATAGTTGAAAATGTGGAGCCAGGTCTTGATGTTCAAGTCACTCCATGGGAAGGACGTGTATCTCCTGCATGTTTTGTGATTAGAGTGGACCAAAAGTATGCGATATTAGTTTTTACTAAAGAAATTCGAAATAAGCTACTTCCATTATTACTCACAGAATTTAAGGATATCTCCTTTAATTATTACATACAGCAGAACTCTGATAATGAATATATCGTAGCCTCCAAAACGGATTTTGAGAATCTCAATAACATAGATTATGATGTCACTAGGCGGAAACCATTCATATATACCCAAGCACAAGTAATTGATTTTTTACAACTCGCTTGTCGCCCCATAAATGAAAAAGTAAAAAGGATTTTGAATTCTATCGCAAACGAAAATGTTAAAGACAATAAAGCTATTACATTGTTTTTGCGGAGGATTGCTAATAGGATAGGTGAAAAATCTACATATAATTATAATAGCACAAGTAGCGCTTTTATTTTTACTGATAACGATGAAAACGTTTTTAGAAGTTTGTTCTTTGTTAAAGGAGCTCACGTAAAACAAGTATGTCGCTATTGTAGTTTGGAATCCCTGTACCAGATACTTTCAAATCAAACTATACGATTAAATGGTTTAGTAGGGATGAATGATAAATCAGAATACAAGTATGCATGGGAAACGTTCTTTGGAGGAGAAGATAGAAACGACATGGAAAAGCAAATGAACCATACATACATCATGTCTTGTTCTTCTATTAGCAGTAAGGATAATTTAGAGATGTGGCGTTTATATGGAGACGATGGTAAAGGCGTATGTTTAATATTTGAGGTAGATAAATATTCTCCTCCTTTTGCCTTAGCGCAGACCATATATTCATATACGAGAAAAAATAAGAGAAAAGAAGATGACAAGAAATGGTTATTGTTCAAACGGCTAACAGACGAGTTAAAAGACATAGGTCTTCCCCTTCAACTCAAAAATCAAAATAAATGGTTACCTTTTTTAAAGAGCGGAGACTATTATTACGAAGAAGAGATTAGATTGTTATATGATGAATCAGAAAACAATCATATCTCTAAAAAGTGGGTTCTAACAGATGGGAATTCTATATTTAATCCCTATGTGCAGTTTGATTTGTTACCCAGACCAGATGGAGAAGGAGAGGGAATAGTAATCCCATTAACCTTAAAGAGCATCATCCTAGGACCTAAGTGCCCAGAAAAAGAGATTAATATTAAACAACTTGCCAACATGCTAGAACGAGATCCTGAACTCATGTCACTAGAAGTCGAAGTTGTTGGATCTAAAATAACTAACTACAGATAATTAATAAAAACCAAAAAATATAAAACATCATGAAAAAAATTAAAATTTTTAAATCTGGTTTCGGTGAGAAACTGAAATTATTATTAATCCCTATCGGACTATTAGTAACAGGATTAACAAGTCTAGTTTGGGCGTATAATTGTAATTATGCCAACGTATACTATGACAACTCCGTTACTCAATGGACGTATGTGCAACTTTTATATGAAAATAGTGGAGGAAGTACAGGATGGAATATGAGTCATGTTGCTCACACAGACCTATATTGGAAAGCTCCCGGCGCTTGGAGTGATAATAATTTTAGTGGAGTGCGTTTTGCAGATGGAACTAATGCAGATTGGAATTGGAGTTCGCAAAAATCTTGGAATCGTACAGGCTATGCATCGGTAGAATGTACTGGTTTTTTTGGCGGCGATATTGCCAATAATGTTCATTTGTTCACTTGTAATATTAAAACCACCGACGGCACAAAGGTTAATATTGGCCACCCATACTATGGAACTGATCCCACGATATTGAATAAGACGGTTAACGTTGGGTCTAAAACCAAAGTCGGGAACAATGATTTTAGCGCATCAGTTGCTTCTGTTGCTGCTATTTCAATGAAACACTATAGCTTTAATTCATCAACATATGCAAGCGTACAAGATTATTACAGTAGTAATGTTCCTACACATCCCAAAGGCTCTACTTCAACTTATGCTATATACCCAACATATACTAGTAATGTTACATACTCCTTTAGTAATTTGACTTCGGGTTATGAGTTTGTAGGATGGTATGATGGAGAAGGTAACTTTCTTTCGAAGAATGAGGAATATACTGTTTATACGACATCAAATTATGATATATATGCTTATTTTGCCCAGACACATACTGTAAATATTAGTGCAGGAACGGGAGGTGAAGTTTCTGTATCTGGAGATCAGACTATCGGTCAGAATGGTCTTGAGGTAACTGCAACTCCTAATACCGGCTATAAGTTTGATAGTTGGGAGAAAACAGACGGTATTTCTTTATCGTCCACTGATGCTACTATGACCATAACAGCAACAGCTTCTGGTACTGTCACCGCAAAATTTGTTCCCATTTGGACTATCAAAGGTAGTGATACCGAAATGGGAAACTGGAGCGAAGTCGAAGACAATGATTTAATCTATGTTTCAGGAACGACCTTTAGTACTACTATCGCATTAGCGGCAGATCATATATACGAGTTTAAGGTGTATAATCGCAACTCATCAGGTTCATGGTATGGCTATGGTTCAAGCAATAAAGAAGTGACATTTACTCGTGGAGGAACAAAAAGTCAAAGTGATTTGGCAACTGATAAAGGAGGCAATTTGGGAATAACCACCGATGTTGCAGGTGATTATATATTCACATGGAACACAACAGGAAATGTGATTTCAGTTACTTACCCAACTCCGTCATACACCATTTCCTATAAGGATCAAGGGAATGCAGACTTTACGGGAACGCAAACAGATCCTCCGACAACGCATACTTATGGAACGGCAACGACTCTGAAAATTCCGATGAGAGAAGGATACGATTTTGCAGGATGGTGGACGGATGCTGCTTGTACAGAAACGCTAGTAGGAACAACCTCGGCAGCTACGCTTGCAGCGGATGGCTATACGGATAATATTACCCTCTATGCTAAGTGGACAGACACCCATCTATATTATTACAAAGGTGCATCTCCAAATGAATGGAGTACGGCATCTAACTGGACGAGAAATGCTGTGCCGGGATCTACTGATGATGTTATCGTTTTGACAGCATTGAACGCACCTTCGGGAACAACGACAGTTAATAGTGTACGCATCGCAACGAGTGGTACGTATACTCCTGTTGGTGGTAGTGGAATTACTGCAAATGGTAGTTTGACGATTCCGGGAAGTGCGGCATTGAAGGTTGTTACAAATGTCGCGAATTGTACAATTAGCGCGAATGCTCCTACTTCAGGAACTTCGACAACATCCAGTACGTTGAATATTGGTTATGGCGGCGCTCTTGTATGGGGTACTGCCGGTACTCCGGGTGACGCGACTGTAGGATTCTATACGCCTTCAGGAGGCGTTGCCGGATCACAAGATGCCGTCAATGATTATATCGGCATTCCATTCACGAGCCTCAGTTCTGATGCTTATTACAATGCTTGGGTATTTGCCGTTTCTGGAGATACATGGGCGGAGATTAGTGGTGCAGATATGTCTCCATGGACAGGATATAATATTATTGAGAAAAAGGAAAAAGGAGAATCTGCTGGGGGAAGTTATTCTTTGACAGGAACATTGGTAGCTAATAATGCTACGGTTTCGGGAGGTGCTACAGCCGGAACGGAAACCTTGTACGCCAACTCATGGGTTGCACCGATTGAGATTAGTAAAATGAGTATCACAGGAACTGCTACTGTATATCTGTTTAGACCGACAAGTTTTAATGATATAGAAGATGCTGCTGATCCTCTTGGAAACTATGATACTTATCCTGTGAATTCATCGAGTGGAGTATATATTCCGTCCATGAAGTCATTCTCTGTTGTGTCATCGACTGCTTCGGTTAATTATGCTACTGCAGTATATGGTGAAGTTTCGGGAGCTTTCAGTGCACCTCGCAGAGAAAGAAAGGCCGACTATCGCCAAGCAATCTGGGATACACAAGATACGCTCTTTGTAACCGTGAAAAGTGCAAGCGGTTGGGGCGATGTATTGAAGATGTTTATTCATGAGGATTTCTCGCAAGACTACGAGAATGGATGGGATGGCCCAAAGATGGAAGGTATGTGGGAAGCTCCGAAGCTCTATACGCTTAATAACGAAGGTGAGATGGCTGTTAGTTGTGTGCCGAATGCAGATAATAGCGTGATTGCTTTCCATGCCGGAACAGCGTCGAATGAATATACGTTTACGTTCAAGTACAGCGGAGAGGATGAGTTGATTCTCAAAGATACGAAGACGGGTGTTGAGACTCCGATTGAGGATGGCGGAACGTACGAGTTTACATCGAACACCAGCGATGATGATTTGCGCTTTGTGATTAAGAAAGTATCGAATGCAGCAACGGGTGTTGATGAGATCGGCGGAAACGCAAGTGGTGTACAAAAGATTATGTATAACGGCACGATGTATATCCTCCGTGAGGGTAGAATCTATAGTGCAGAGGGTGCATTCGTCAAATAATGAAAGAATTAAAGAATAAAAGGTACAAAGATATGAAAAAATTACTTATGATACTCATGGTGGTGGCGCTGGTCGCGCTGCCGACCATGGCGCAGCAGTTGGAGTGGCAGTCCACATCAACAATGCAAGGAGTTAATAGTACTTATTCTCCGCAGGTAACCGCTGTGGGTGCTACGACGGTGGATGAGATGGCAACAACAACTGAGACTTATTCGCCGGCTCAGGCACCCACAAACGGACCTCGAAAGATTAATCCTATCGCTGCTCCAACTCCCATCGGCGATGCGTTGATTCCGTTGATGCTATGCGCAGGCGCGTACCTTATAATACGGGCGCGTAGGAGAATGGTTCGCTCAAAAGTGAGCGAAAAAGGAATGGAGAAATAGGCCGAAAGGCTTTATCCCAAACTCTCCGAAAGGGGAGGTATATTTCATAATATTTTTATATCCGGTCCCTGCCACGCGTGAGCGCCGCAGGGACATTTTTGTGCAAATATTTTTGTGTATGTATATCTGCGTAACTACTCATATTTTAGTACTTAATGCAAAAAATTACCTTAAATACTCATATTTTGTTACTTAAATTTGCATATGTCAAAAAAAAACAGTAACTTTGCAGCCGAAATCAAAAAGTTGTACTATGATAGAAGCACTTAAGACTCCTTTATCGGTAGCGCAAGAGATAGCCGGACGCGTCAAACAACGCCGTACATCTATGCGGTTAACCCAAGCCGAATTGGCCAAGAAAGCCGGATTGGCGTTATCCACCTATCGCCGCTTTGAGCAGAAAGGTGAGATTGCTTTAAGCGGTTTGTTGCAAATCGCGTTTGCATTGGATTGTATGCGTGATTTTGACGCGCTCTTTGCCGGATCCTCATGGGCAACGATGGATGAAATGTTAGCGCAAACCAAACCCGTAAAACGAGTTCGTCATGATTGATGTTCAGCAAATAGAAGTATGGATGCATGGACGTCAGGTGGGGCGTTTGGCATTGACACCGCAACGACCGCAGACTTGTGCGTTCGAATATACGGCGGAGTGGTTGAAAGACGGATTCAGCATCTCGCCTTTTGAATTGCCGCTTACACCGGGCCTAAAGATTGCGCCTTATAAGCCTTTTGACGGGCATTTCGGTGTCTTTTCTGATAGTCTTCCGGATGGCTGGGGTCAACTGATCTTACATCGCCATCTGGCGCAACAAGGTATTAATAGTCTGTCGCTTAATCCGCTGCAACAGCTCTGTTTGGTTGGCAGTAACGGTCGTGGTGCGTTGGAGTATAGACCGGATGAGAGCATCCGAAATACGCAGGAATATATGGATTTGGCGCAGATAGCGGATGAGTCGTTTGCTATTTTAGAAGACGACAATTATGCCGGTAAGCATATCGCTGAATTGGTGCAGCGAGGCGGCTCGCCGGGTGGTGCACGACCGAAGATTTTTATGAAGCAAGGAAATGATGAGTGGTTGATAAAGTTTCGTGCCAAGAATGACAAGAAGTCGGTAGGTCGAGAAGAATATCGCTATTCCCAATTAGCCAAGCAGTGCGGTATTGATATGCCGGAAACGAAATTGTTTGAGGATCAATGGTTCGGTGTCAAACGTTTTGATAGAGTAAACGGGCGAAAACTGCATGTGGTCAGTGCTTCCGGCCTTTTGCAGGCAGACTATCAGATTCCAAGTATCGACTATTTGCACCTGTTTACTGTCTCTGCGCGCATCTCGCATTCGATGGAAGATTTATGGAAGATCTATCGGTTAATGTGCTTTAATGTGATTATCGGAAACCGCGATGACCATGCCAAGAACTTCGCTTTTATATATGATAAGGAATGGCGTTTTGCGCCTGCATACGATTTGTTACCTTGCGGTACCGTAGGCGACTACCACACTACTTCTGTCAATGACAACCCATTGCCTGAACGTGCTGATGTCCTTCTGTTGGCAGAGCGGGTCGGTTTGGATAGCAAACAAGCAACGTCTATCTTTGACGAAATTGAACATTGTGGGTAGAAAGTGCATAGGTAACGCATAGTACTTGCATAGTACTTGCATAGGTAACGCCCAGGTAGGGAATATTGAACATTTTTGCTGTTGTTTTGTTGTCATTTTGTGCTCGAAAAATGGTAATGGCGAATGGACGAAAGGACGAATGGCGAATGGTCGATTTTGGGTTTGGCACGGTATTTGTTTGATGCCTTGTGAATCGATTCAGGAAAAGGAAGTATTAACCTGTTAATTGGAGGACAAAGGTATGAAAACAAAGAGACTATGGGTACTTACCCTTGCCGCATTGATGGTTTGCGGCAGTGCAAGCGCAAAAGGATTCAGGCGAGGTGACGCAAGGTGCAAGAAATGCAGGCAGGAACAGCGTTTCCAGCGCGGTAAACAATGCCGAGGAAAAGAGTTTGTTCGCTTCAATGACGTTCGATTCAAAGGGCCGCGGTTTGCTGATCCGAGGTGCAGAGGGCCGCAATTCAGAGATCCGAAATTCGGTGATCCGAGGTTTCAAAAAGGCCGTCCGGCGAAGAAACACGGACATAAACACCACCGCAGGTGGTAAAAAATAATGAAAAATAGCAAAAAGAATGGCATATGCTTGCATATGTCATTTTTTTTTCGTACCTTTGCGCCCGAAATGGTTTATTACTATGAATGACTATCGTTTTATAAACATCGATCAGGAGCCGAGCGAGGAACAGCTGGCTCAGTTAATGCACGAAGTAGCCGTGGAAGCAAAGGAGCGTTTTGCAAAGGCGCGTTCTGCTTATTTCGAACAAATTCACCAAATGGCACTGAATATAGATAAAGACCCCAAAATGAAATAAACATTCAACTCAAATTAATAATTGTATGAAAAAGATTTTCTCTTTGATGGCGGCGGCACTGATGAGCGTGGCTATGATGGCAGGTGAGAACGACCTGCTGTGGGATTACACGGAAGCACAAATCCCGACGAGTGGTCCGGATCGTAACTTGTATTACGGTGCTTATGTGAATGACGCTCCAAGCACTAACTTGGGACTCAACGGCGTTAAGATGAACAGCAGCGGTTATGCGTACTTTACGAAAGCAGCTGTAGCGGGAAAATTAAAACTGACCTTTGGTCCTCGTAAACAAGGCGGTAAGATTGCGCTGATGGTGCATACCTGGGCCGGCGAAACACCTGCTGCAGAGACTAAGATTGCAGAGACGGAGGTGATGGATGAACTGCAGACCGTTGTTATAGATTTGACGGAGGCGCAGAATAATATCTATATCACGCGTACTTCGTCCAGCGCAGAAGGTGTGCTGCAGAAGATTCAGTTTGTGGAGAACGTAGCACGTACGTTTGTGGACTTTAAGATCGAGTTCCGTGATAATCCTTATACCGTACTTCTGCCGGAAAGCGGTGAACTGCCGGAAGGCGTGCTGGTTCTCGGTACCACTTATAATGGCGGTCAGCACGGTATCTATGGCGGTTCGATTACGGTGCCGGTAGACGGTCCGGTGAAATTCACCATCGGTGCATGCCAATTCAGCGGATCGGAGATCCAGATCAAGAAAAACGGTGCCGATTATGCGACGGTGAATAACAACGCGGCATGTGGCGAGACAGCCGGCAATTTTGCGCAGTTTGTAACCTATGTCTATACGGGTGATGCGGCTGAGCTGACTTTTCAGTTTGCAGGCAATACCTATGTACCGTATTTCTTTGCTGAAGCCACGGATATTATGCCATGTGAGATCATCTTCAAGGACCAGAATGGTGCTGAGATCGCTCGTCAGGAGACCTATGAGGGTGCAGAGTTAGGTATCTTACCGGAAGTGAGTGCACTGCCGGAGATACCAACAGGCTATGCGTTCCGTGGTTGGTTCTATATGAACAACAAGAAAGCGAAAGTGGGCGATATCATCAGCGGCAACACGACGATCCAGGCGAAAGTGACGCCGGTTGAGGTAGCTACGGTAGGCACTGTATGTACGTATGACTTTGCGGACCAGACTTTCTATCCGGAGGATCACGAGTTGGTTGATGTAGCAAACGGTGCTTATCACGACGGAACGCACGGCTGGTATTTCGATGCCAATGGTTCGATCCATGTGTATTCACCCGGTACTTCGGTCATCGTGATTACGCTCTGTAAGTATTCGGAGAGCGGAACGGTTAATATTACTTCCGGTTTTGACGGTCGTACCGTTGCTTCCTTCGATGTAGTGAAGGACCAGACGCCGGACGGCACTGAACTCGTAGCAAACTACAGCAACGGTCCGGCTTGGGTAACGATCAGCTGGACGGCAAAGCAGTATATCCATAAGGTAGTTGTTTACAATGTAGAGAACTTCATGGAGAAAGATGAGACGACGGGTTATTATATGGTACCTGCCGGTGATGCCGCTTCCTTCATCTTGGCATTGGTACAAGCCGAATCCGGAGAGAAGATCTTCCTTCCGAACGGCACCTATGATCTGGGTGAGACCGTGCTGACGACGATCAGTAAGAATAATATCTCCATCGTTGGTCAGTCGATGGAAGGCGTGATCATCAAGAACGCGCCCGATGCGGCCAAGGAGAGTATCGACAAGACGGCAACGCTGAAGATCAACAAGAACGTATCGGGTACGTATCTGCAGGACCTCACCATCCAGAATGCACTCGACTACTACAAGAACGATAACGGTCGTGCCGTAGCGCTGTGGGATCAGGGAACGAAGACCGTTTGCAAGAACGTGCGTCTGCTGAGTTTCCAGGATACGTATTACAGCAACCTGCAAGGAGCTGTGAAGTATTTCGAGGACTGCGAGATCCACGGAACAGTCGATTTCATCTGCGGTGACGGTAGTGTCTATTTCAAGAACAACCTGCTGTATTGCGAGAAACGTAAGAAAGACGGCGGCGGAAGCGATGCGTTGACGGCTAACAACGGTCCGGCGACCGACAAGGGTTATGTATTCGAAGGCTGTACGGTGAAATCGGAATGCCCGGTTGTTTCCTTCGGTCGTGCATGGAATAACAAGCCGAGTGTAGCCTTCCTGAATACGATAGTGGACTACAGTGCCGGTCAGTTTGGTTTCGAAAGCGGCGATATCCAACGTTGGACGAAGAAACTGATGAACGCGAACGCTTGGCCTAAGTTCGGCGAGTATAACACCCATTTGGCAGACGGAACGGTATTGACGCCAGCAAGCAATGTAGTGACTTTCGTGGACGAGAAGAGCGGCAATGCTACGCAGAATATCGAGACCGTGCTGAGCGCGGATCAGGCTGCGGCTTATACGATGGAAAATACGCTCGGTGACTGGTCGGCTACTGCTGCTAGTGATGCTACGCAGGCGATTGTGGATTTGAACAACATCGATCCGGAAGCCGTCTATATGATCGAAAATCCGAACGGTTATTGTGAGGTGCTTGTCGGTAGTCAGGTTGGCAACAGTTGGTCGGATTGGAACGAGGAAGACCTGCTGCGCAAAGCGAACGGTCGCGGTGGCTTCGGTCCGGCTGAATGTCCGAGAAACCCCAAACAAGGCATCGATAACACCGAGGTCAGTAATAGCAAAGTAACAAAAATCGTACGCGACGGACAACTGATCATCGTTCGCGACAATAAGGAATATAATGTGCTTGGCGCACAATTGTAAATTATGGATTGGTTTTCTAATTTATTTGTAGGGTCCGGGATAGCACACTCGATTGTGGTGCTGTCCTTGGCCATTGCGGTAGGAATTTTTTTAGGGCACAAGCTGAAGTTCAAAGGTATCACGCTCGGTATTACGTGGATTTTGTTCTGCGCCATTGCCTGCAGCCATTTCGGCATGCGGCTGGATAAGGATGTGCTGGCCTTTGCGAAGGACTTCGGTTTGATCCTCTTTGTGTATTCGATCGGTCTGCAAGTAGGACCAAGTTTCTTTTCGTCATTTAGGAAGGGCGGTTTAAGTCTGAACATGCTGGCCTTGAGCATCGTGCTCTTAGGCTGCATCACGGCCTTTGTGATCCACCTCATCAGCGGTGAGAGTGTGGCTGTGATGACGGGTGTGCTCTTTGGTGCTGTCACCAACACACCGGGTCTCGGTGCTGCGCAGGAAGCGTTCTCCGGAACGGGTGCAGACCCCAGTATCTTAGCGAGCGGTTACGCCATGGCTTACCCGTTGGGCGTGGTAGGTATCATCGTGTCGATCCTGCTTATCCGCTGGTTCTTCCGGATTAAATTAGACAAGGAGGAAGAGCAGGTGAAAGCCGAACGCGGTGAAGAGATGCAGATCGAGCATTTTGATATTCGACTTACAAATCCGCAAGTGGACGGTTTGCGTGTTCGTGACCTTAAAGATCTGACCCATGTGGACTTGGTGGTAAGCCGACGTATCAACTCCAAAGGAGAGGAAATGATGCCGGATGCGGATACCATTCTGCATGTAGGCGACAGCGTACGCTTTGTAGGCGACAGCAAGAACCAGCGCACGGCCTTGCTCTTGGGTGAACGCACGGAGGTGAAATGGGAAGAGAAAGAGAAGAATGTACATCTGATCAACCGTCATATCATCGTCACCAACTCCAAGCTGAACGGCAAACGCATCATGGATCTCAAGATCCGGGAAGCGTATCAGGTGACGATCACCCGTATCCGCCGTGCCGGTATTGAGTTATTAGCCACACCGGAACTGCGCCTGCAGATGGGTGACCGGCTGACCGTGGTCGGTGATCAGGAAGTAGTGGAGAAGATGGCGTCGAAGTTCGGTAACTCGACCAAGAAACTGGATGCGCCGAACTTGGCGACTTTGTTCTTGGGTATCATCTTAGGGGTTACCTTAGGTTCGCTGCCGGTAGCGATACCGGGTTTGTCGCAAGGCTTTAAGTTAGGTATCGCCGGAGGTTCGCTGATCATAGCGATTTTGATTGGTTCCTTTGGTCCGAAGTTCCATTTAGTGACCTATACCACCTCTTCGGCGAACTTGATGATCCGTGAGATCGGTATATCGTTGTTCCTGGCGGCTGTCGGTTTCGGTGCCGGAGAGACGTTTATCGATGTGCTGGTGGATGGCGGTTACGTATGGATCGGGTACGGTGTACTGATCACGATGATCCCGTTGCTGCTGATGGGTTTTGTGGCACGCAAATGGATGAAACTGGATTATTTCACGCTGATGGGTTTGATCGCCGGTTCGACTACCGATCCTCCTGCTTTGGCGTATGCTACCTCGCAGTCGTCCAATAACGACCGTGCAGCCGTGGCGTATTCGACCGTTTATCCGCTGACCATGTTCCTGCGTGTATTAACCGGACAACTGATGATTATTCTCTTCGTTTGACAACCAATCGGGAAATATTACGTTTAGCCGTTCCGAGTATTCTGGCGAATATCACGATTCCGTTGGTAGGTATCGTGGACACGGCGATAGTGGGGCATCTGAGTAATGCAGCCGCTATCGGCGGTATCGCAATTGGAACGATGCTCTTTGACTTACTGTATTGGAACTTCGGGTTTCTGCGTGTCGGCACGAGTGGTCTGACAGCACAGGCGTACGGTCGAGGGGTTGCGGGTGAATGCAGGAAGATACTGACGCAAAGTACGATGATCGCGTTGCTGGCGGCGCTGTTCATCTGGGCGATCCAATGGTTGTTTGTGACAGCGGTGCTGTCCATCGTGCCGTGTTCGGAAGAAGTGGCGCAAGTGGCTCGGGATTATTTCTTTGTCCGTATTTGGGCGGCCCCGGCGACGCTGATGCTGTTTGCGTTCAAAGGCTGGTTCATCGGCATGCAGGATACGGTAAGTCCCATGGCCGTGGATATATTGGTGAACATGGTGAACATCGGTGCAAGTTACGGATTAGCCGTCTATACACCCTTAGGTGTGGTAGGTGTAGCCTGGGGAACCCTGATTGCGCAGTTCACCGGTTTGCTGTTAGCCATCTTGATAGTGGTGTTCAAATACCGCATTGTGCATATCGGTTTGCGGGAGATCATCGCCGCTATGCGTGGACCGGAATTGAAACGGATGATGGCGCTGAATGGTAACCTCTTTATCCGCTCGTTGTGCTTTATGGTCGTTTATGTGGGCTTTACTTCCCTTGCCGGCACGTACGGAGACACCGAACTGGCGGTGAGCAGTGTGCTGATGAAACTGTTTATGTTCTTCTCCTTCTTCGTGGACGGCTTTGCCTATGCCGGTGAAGCGCTTGTCGGCAAAGCCTTCGGAGAATTAAAAATGAAAAATGAAAAATTAAAAATTAGAGGTATCGTTCGGACGCTGTTTAACTGGAGTATCGGTGTGGGTGTGGTGTTCACCGTGCTTTATGCCGTGTGGGGTAAAGCGATGGTGGGTATGATGACGGATGACATCGCCGTACTGGCTGCAACGGATAAGTACATAGGCTGGTTAATCGCCATGCCGATCGTCAGTGCCTTGGCGTTCATGTGGGACGGTGTCTATGTTGGTGCTACTGCCGGAGTTCCGATACGCAATGCGATGATCTGGGCTGCCGTAGGATTTGTGGCGCTGTATGTGGCTACGTTTCAATTCGTCGGACCGCAGGCATTGTATATCGCTTATTTTGCGCATTTGATTGCACGAGTAATCTATTTGACGATTAAAAGTAAAAAGGTTATAGGTTATGGGTTATAGGTTATGGGTTATGGGTTATAGGTTACGGGTTACGGGACTTGCTTTGCTTTTCGTGGCTTGTTCCAAGAGTACCGGAACGAGTGAGACGGACCGTGCGCTGCGGGTGCAGACGACGGTGGTAAGTGCTACAACGGACCCGTCGTACCTGCGTTATGCCGGAACGGTGGAGTGCAGACAGCAGATACCGCTCAGTGTGCAGACGACGGGTAGAGTGGTGTCCGTACCGGTGAAGAACGGAGCGATGGTGCATAAAGGACAAGTGCTACTTACCATCGATGACACGCAGGCACGCAATGCCTTACACACCGCTGAGGCTACCCTACGTCATGCACAGGACGGCTATGACCGGATCGTGAAAGTGCACGAGAAAGGCGTGGTGTCGGACCAGAAGTTAGTGGAGATAGAGAGTGAGTTAGCACAAGCGAAAGCACTGCATGCGGCGGCGAAACGGCAAGTGGATGAATGTACGCTGGTTGCTCCGTGTAACGGTTTGATTAATGGGCTCAATATCGTGCCGGGGCAATCTGTCATTCCGGACGTGACGCTGTGTACGATCATGGATCTGACGGGTTTTCAAGTGCGTTTTACCGTACCGGAGAATGAAGTAAGCCGTGTCGGTGAGAGTGGTATCATGGAGTGTGCTGCCGTTGATTCGGTCTTCCGGTTATCGTCATGGAACGTAACCTGCAAGGTAATGCACTGACGCATACCTATGAGGTGGTGGCGGCTGTGGAAGGTGGAGAAGAAGTGCTGATGGCCGGGATGATTGCAGTTGTAAAAATCTCCAATGTCCAATCTCCAAGCTCCAATGTGATCGTTATTCCTGCGGCGTGTGTGTCGCTGATGCCGGAAGGACACACGGTGTGGGTGGCAGAGAACGGTCAAGCCGTAAGACGTCTGATCACCGTGAACGGATATATGGCCGACGGGGTACGCGTGACGGAAGGATTACAGGTCGGTGACCACCTGATTACCAACGGTTACCAGAAACTTTACAGTGGATGTAAAGTCATTGAAGATTGATGATTGGAAATTGGAGATTGAAGACGAGTAAACACATAGAAGGGGCGATGAGGCGGCACGGGATCGTGCTGACTTTATTCTTGGTACTGATGGGTTTCGGTATCTACTCGCTGCCGCAGATGAACAAGGATGAGTTTCCGCAGTTCACGATTCGGCAGGGACTGGTGGTAGCCGTCTATCCGGGTGCTACCGCTGAGGAGGTGGAGCAGCAAGTGACCATTCCCTTGGAGGAATATGTCAACTCGTTTGAATATATCGATAAATCCTTGACGTACAGCCAGACGCAAGACGGCATTGTTTATGTGTATGTGATGCTTCGGATGAGCAATCTGGATGATGCTGAGGCATGGAATAAGATCCGAGCCGGTTTGCCGCTATTACAGAAGACCCGTCTGCCGGCAGGTGTGCTGCAGACACTGGTCATCGATGATTTCGGGAAGACCTCATCGTTACTCATCGCTGTGGAGAGTGACCAGCGCAGTCCCCGTGAACTGGAACAATACGCTCGGCAGGTATGCTCTCATCTGCGTACGATTCCGGAGATGGGTAAGCTGACGATCTTAGGCCAGCAGACGGAAGAGATTGCTATTACCATTGATCCGGAACGCTTGTCTCAATACGGAATCAACCTGTCTGTTGTGCAGGCGCAACTGGCCTTACAAGGTCTGCGTACGATAGGTGGAGAAAATGAGAACGGCAGTCTGCAGGTGGTCATTCCTTATCAATCGGAATTTGAGATGCAGCAGCAGATCGTGTGGTCGGATCCCGTCAGTGGTGCTACCATTCGTCTGCGCGATATCGCATCCGTCATCCGGCGCTATCAGCAACCCAAACAATACGTTACGTTTGACGGTAAGACTTGTCTGATCCTGAATATAGAAATGGTGCCGGGCAATAACATCGTGGCCTTTGGCCGTGCGGTGGATGACCAATTGGCACAAGCGGCTGTTTCTTTACCGCCCGACATCCGTTTTCATCGCATCACGGATCAGCCGAAAGTGGTGAAAGACTCGGTACTCTCTTTCTTGCGGGATATCTTCATCTCCATCTTAGTGGTGATTTTGGTGATGCTGATTCTCTTCCCGTTGCGCACAGCGCTGGTGGCAGCTACGGGTCTGCCGGTGTGCACGGCCATCTGTATTGGCCTAATGTACGTGACGGGTATTGAGTTGAATACGGTGACGTTGGCGGCACTGATCTTCGTGCTGGGTATGATCGTGGATGACTCGGTGATCGTGATCGACGGTTATTCAAATCTCTTGGAACGCCATCACTCCCGTTGGTACAGCGCTAACGTGAGTACGAGTATATTGTTTGTTCCGATGTCCTTGGCGACTATGGCGATCTGCGGCATGTTCTTCCCCATGACGCGTATTATCACGGGTCCGTTAGGGGAGTTCGTGCAACTCTTCCCATGGGCGGTTCTCTTTGCCTTAGTGGCCAGTATCTTCTATGCTTCCTGGATCACGCCGTTCCTGGCGTTCCGTTATATCCGGGATCGCAAAGAGAACGAATGGACCTTGTTTGAACGGATGCAGAATAAGTTCTTTGTTCGTCTGCAAGGCGGGTATAAGACCATTCTCTCCGCTTGTTTCCGTCATTCGGTGATTGTATGGGTGCTGTTAGCCGGTTCGTTAGGCACGGGTCTGTTCCTGCTGACACGTCTGAACTTGCAGTTACTACCCAAAGCGGAGCGGGAGTTTTTTGCGGTGGAGATCCATTTACGCGATGGGGCCTCCTTAGAGGAGAGTGCCGAAGTGGCGGATTCGTTAGCTACTATCTTACGTCAGGATGCCCGAGTGGAGTGCGTGACGGCGTTTATCGGTCAGTCTTCACCGCGTTTCCATGCTACTTATACGCCGCAGACACCGGCTACCAACTATGCGCAGCTGATCGTGAACACCCGTTCATCGGTAGCGACAGGTCAGGTGCTGGCGGAGTATAATGCGAAATATGAGAATTATTTCCCCAATGCCTATGCGCGGTTTAAACAACTGGACTACCAGGCGGTGAAGAATCCGCTGGAGGTGCGTGTGCAGGGTGAATACTGGGAAGACTTGGTGCCTGTTGCCGATTCTATCTTGGGCTTTATGACCCAACAACCGGAACTGCAATGGGTGCATTGCGATTATCATAACACGGCAGCCGGCACGCAGATTGTGTTGAAAGCGGACGAGGCGACGCGGTTAGGCATCACGCAGACGATGCTTTCGCTCTATCTGCAACAAGCCACGCAGGGTGCGACCGTCACCACGATCTATGAAGGCAGTTACGGAATACCGGTGGTGATCTATTCCTCGCCAACGGGTGAAGAAGGCGTCGCTGCTTTACGTACCATGCAGGTGCCGACGGCTATTCCGGGTGTCTGGGTGCCGTTACGGCAAGTGGCGGACATCCAACCGGCATGGCATCATTCGTCTTTGGAACGGCGCAATGCGGTGCGGACACTGACGGTAGGGGCAGATATGCGGGGAACGCACAGCCAGGTGGATGCCGAACGGAAGGTAAGAAACTGGATAAAGACCCATCTGCCGGAACTACCGGAAGGTGTGTCAATTGCTTACGGCGGACTAACCGAGATCAACGGTTTGATTCTTCCGCAGATCTTATGGTCTATCGTGGCGGCATTGGCGGTGATGTTACTGCTGATGTTGTACCATTTCGGTAAGTTAGGCCTGGCGTTACTGACGCTGTCCAGTGCACTGCTGTGCCTGTTCGGCGCTATGTTGGGATTGTATGTGTTCGGTCTGGATATATCCATTACCGCTGTGTTAGGCATCGTGTCGCTGATCGGTATCATCGTGCGTAATGCGATCATGATGTATGAATATGCCGAGGACGCACGGAAGTACAAACACCTCTCGTATCGGGATGCGGCATATCAGGCGGGTTTACGACGGATGCGACCGGTGTTCCTCACGTCGGCTACTACCGCCTTAGGAGTGCTGCCGATGATCATTGCGGCTACCAGTCTGTGGATGCCGATGGGTGTAGTGATCTGCTTTGGAACGATCTTTACCTTACCGCTGACGGTTACTATCCTGCCGGTCGTTTATTGGAAAGTGCATGCGCGTCGAGATCTTTGATCATATGGAACAATGCACGGAGGCGGAAGTGCAACGGATGCTACCGATGGTGAGTGAACAACGCCGGCAACAGGCGATGCGATACAAGCATACCTTCGGTCAGTTCTGTTGCCTTAAGAGTTGGTTGATGCTGCAAGAAGGGTTACAGATTATGGGTTACGGGTTACCGGATTTTAGCTATAACGAGCACGGCAAGCCGTACATAGAAGGCGGACCGTACTTCAGTATCAGTCATTGCAAAGAAGGAATCGCTGTGGCGATTGATGACCAACCGATAGGAATAGACATAGAAGCGATACGGCCGGCTAAAGAGGATTTGGTAGAGCGAGTGATGAATGAAGAGGAACGAGTGGGGATGGATGATCGGAAGTTCACTCGGCTATGGACCCGGAAAGAGGCCGTAGTGAAAGCACAAGGGGTAGGGATTCGGTCTTTTGAACAACTTCAGAAGATCTTGGAGATTGGAGATTGGAAAGTGGAAAGTGTTGAAAAAGAGAAATATATATACAGTATAGCATATGGAAAATTATGTAGTATCAGCGCGTAAGTACCGGCCGCAGACTTTTGAGTCCGTGGTAGGTCAACAGGCGCTTACACAGACTTTGCAGAATGCGATTCGT
>Ga0256404_1006045_pt1 | contig 20521 bp, 23 predicted proteins | sample RumenRJG_01DNA_FD_185990 | JGI IMG/M metagenome (GOLD analysis project Ga0256404, IMG submission 185990) | Bovine rumen microbial communities from Lethbridge, Alberta, Canada - RJG_01 | ecosystem: Host-associated > Mammals > Digestive system > Stomach > Rumen | place: Canada: Alberta | collected...
ATCGCCCCCTCGTCCGACCACGTCTCTTCATCAATGCTATCCGGACAGACAAGAAACAATTTCTCCTCATCGATCCAGCGCGCTACCGTATCTGTCATATGGAAGTTTTCAAAATCGTAGAAATGTCCATTTTGAGAGGGAAAGGCCAGACAAATCTTGCCGCCCGTGCCATACGTTTTCCATTCCATCTCCCGGTTCAGGCTGCGGGAAAATTCCTTGTAGTAATGAACCTCCATGCGATCACGTCCTCTTTTATATCATACTTTTCTTATATGTTATATGATTATAACGATTTCTCCTTTCCCTGTCAACCCTTTGCATTCAAAAAATGGGACTGCCTTGCGGCAGCCCCAGAGAAAAATCCTATAGATTCTGCAAATCAGATGGTACGCCCATGTCGCGGACATGATGAAAACGAATAGGTTCGCTTTATTTTGCGTTCTTCATCGTGACGCCTGCGCCGCAGAGCGCTTCAAAGTCATGCGTGAAATCATCGATGGCGGCAGCGACAGATGCGTTCTTCACGAGGCCTTCGATGACAGCTGGCGCGATGGTCGCAGCGCCGATGCCGTACTGTGCGAGCTCCTGCACCTGCTGCGAATTCTTGAAGCTCGCAGCGAGGATCTGGCAAGGAAGACCGTTCTGCGTGAACATATCTTGGATGATTTTCGCCGTCTGGGTGCCGTCGGCGCCGAGGTTGTCGATGCGATTGATGTACGGCGCTGTGTAGTCTGCGCCAGCCTTCGCTGCGAGGAATGCCTGCATCGGCGTGTAGATGGCCGTCGCCGTGATGTGCGCGGAGGGCTGCGCCTTGCGGAGACGCTTGATGGCTTCGAGGCCGGCCGTATTCACGGGGATCTTCGTGTACGTGTTCGCGCCAAGCTCGCTATGGATGCGTTCCACGTCCTCGAGCATCGCGTCTGCCGTCCGGCCAACGACCTGCACATGCAGTTCCGCGTCTGCACCGATGAAGGCGCGGATCTCACGCAACACATCATACGGCTGACGGCCGCTCTTGGCGAGGATGGAGGGGTTCGTCGTCACACCGTCGATGGGGAACACAGGATAGAGTTTCTTGATGGCCTCGATGTTGGCGTCGTCGATGAGGATTTTCATGATGGAAAACGAGCTCCTTTCAGATTCTGGAAGTTTCTTGTTTTAGAAATTTCATGCTCTCTATTTTTCTTGTTGTTTGGTTTATTTCCATTTTACCACATTCTGCACAGATTACAAGCTCTGTTCTGTGCAACTGATGATATTGTCTTGCGTCTTATGACGAATTCCATCGTGTATTCCGAAAAGATGGGCGCGTTGCAGTTCTTCGTCGCCGTCCGCGACATGGCGCGCTCTGCCGACATCCTCGCCATCCTCACGGAAAGCGAAAAATTTCACTGCGCTGGCACCGTCCCGCTGAATGTGGTGATTTCATGAGAATCATTTTTGATGCCTTTTACCAAAGACCAGAATGGAAGTCTTATTTTGCGAGGCGCTTCGGCTGTTTGCATGCCAGGAAGCCCGTGCCCTGCTGGTTCGCGAGCAGCACGACGTCGCTGATCTGCACGCGGCGCGGCGTGTCGATGACGTAGGCGATGGCGTCTGCGATGTCCTCGGGCGTCAGCGGCTCGATGTCCTTGTAGACGTTCGCCGCGCGTTCCTTGTCGCCGTGGAAGCGCACTTCGGAGAACGGCGTCTCGACCATGCCCGGCTGGATCGTCGTGACCTTGACGTCCGTCGCCATGCAATCGATGCGGATACCGTCGGAGAACGTCTTGACGGCCGCTTTCGATGCGCAGTAGACCGCCGCGCCTGCGTACGCGTAGAGGCCGGCCGTCGAGCCGAGGTTCACGATGTGGCCGCTGTTCCGCTCGACCATCGCGGGCAGGAACGCGTGCGTGACGAGAAACAATCCTTTGATGTTCGTATCGACCATCTCGAGGATGTCTTCTTCCTCCGTCTGCTCATACGGCTCAAGGCCGCGCGCGAGGCCGGCGTCATTGACGAGCACATCCGGCGCGCCGAATTTTTCAAGAACGACGGACGTCGTCTGATGGATGGCCGCCGTATCCGTGACATCGAGCACGACCGGCGTGACGGCCACGTGCTGCGCCGCCTCAATCTCCTTTTTCACCGCTTCGAGCTTCTCAATGTTGCGGCTCGCGATGACGAGGTCATACCCTTTCGCAGCAAGCGCTTGCGCCGTCGCCTTGCCGATGCCGCTCGACGCGCCGGTGATGAATGCATATTTTGCCATAAAAGAAATCTCCCTTCGAAAAAATTCTCTGACATACCATTTCGCCACAAATCAAAGAAGTCCTGCCACCTTGCAAAAGATGACAGGGCTTCTTTTTATCGCCAAGCAATCAAACTTTGAATTTCTTCGTTGCATCTTGCAGTTTCGCCGCAAGATCCGCGAGCGAATGCGAGGCCGAGGCTATTTCTTCCGCTGAAGCGCTCTGCTCTTCTGCGGCCGCGCTAATCGTCTGCGTATGTTCTGACGTCTTGCGGCTGATGTCATCCACTTGCCCGATGACATCGACAATCTTCTTCGTGCCGCCCGCAAGGCCTTGCATCGTGTCGTTGATGGCCGTCATATCTTCATTCGTCTGCGCAATCTTGTCCATGATGCTCTGGAATTCTTCGCCGACCTTGCGGATGGCCTCCGTACCTTCCTGCACGCGCGTGCGGCCGCCTTTCATGCGTTCGACAGCGATGCTCATATCCTGCTGGATTGTGCCGATGCGTTGCTCGATCTCGCTCGCCGCCTGTTGCGACGCCTCGGCGAGCTTGCGCACTTCATCCGCGACGACGGAGAAGCCGCGGCCCGCCTCGCCGGCACGCGCCGCCTCGATCGCGGCATTGAGCGCCAGGAGGTTCGTCTGCTCGGCGATGCCTGCAATCGTCTCGACAATCGCGCCGATTTCCTGCGAGCTCTTGCCGAGCTTGTCCATGACGTCGGACGTCTGATTGACGTTGCGCTCGATTTCCTCCATCTTTGCAACGGAACTTTCCATGAGTTCCTGCCCATGCTTCGCAGCATCCGCCGTTTCCTGCGAGCGATCGGACACGCCTTCGGCGCGCGTCGACGTCTCGAGCACTTGGCCGTCGACGCTGTCCACGCTTTCCTTCACGCCGTCGATGCTCGTGAGTTGCGCTTCCATGCCGTTCGCGACATCGACGATCGTCTGCGCGACGCTCTGCGTCGCCTGCGCCGACTGCTCGGAGCTCGCCGTGAGCTCCTCGGACGCGGCCGCGACCTGGTCAGACGTCGCCGTGACATTTTTGAGGAGATCGCGCAAGTTCTTCGCCATCGTGTCGAATGCATGCGCGAGCTCGCCGAGCTCGTCATCGGAATCGACGGCGCAATTGTCGACGCGCAGATCGCCTTGCGACAGCATCTCCGCATGGCCTTGCAACACGGCGATCGGCCCCGTGATCTTCGCCGCGAACACGCGCGTGATGCCCATGATGAGCAGGATGCCGAGGAGCGTCACGACGACGAATGCAATCTTCATCGTGCGCATCTCGCTGTAGACGACGCTCTCGGGTACGGTCATCACCATGATCCAGCCAGCACGATCGACCGTTGCATACGCGACAACAGAAGATTCTCCATCTGCGTCCGCGAAATAGAAGCCCGCGCCATTCGCTTTCATTTCATCGAAGTGCTGGCTGAGGTATCCGATGTCCGACACGCGTTGGTTGTTCTCCTCCGCGTTGAACGATGCGAGGACAGTTCCGCTTGGCGTGAGAATCCTGCCGTTGCCCTCGCCCTTGTATTTCAGATTCGCCACGTAATCATCTAGTGTCGAAAGCAGGACATCTTCGCAGATGGCGCCGGCAAATGCCCCATCCGGGCGATAGTACGGCACCGCGATGGAGACGCAGAGCTTTTTCGTCGTGTCATCGATGTACGGATCGGTGTAAATCGTTTTGCCCTGCGCCTTCGCATCCTTGTACCAGTCACGCGTCGTCGGAACAAACTCGCCCGTGATATCACCGTCCGTAACGCCAACGGCATAATTGTCTTCGCGGCCGAGCGTGATATCCAGGATCATATCATCCTTTGCCATCTGCAGCATGTCCTGCGTCGGTTTGCCGACCGCTGCATCCATCGCTGCCGCATGTGCGGCGAGGTCTTCCGCAACGCGCGTGTGCTCCGCGACCCAGCCAGAAAGGTCTTCCTTTTCGGCCGCCATGTTCGCCGTGATCTCGCCTTGGATGCTCGCATCGAGCGCACGGTACGCCATGAAGTACCCGAGCGCCGAGACGAGCGCCAACAGCACGCCGACGACGCCCGTCAGCAGCAGAAATTTCTTCTTGATCCCCATCGTGATCCCTTCCCTTATAAATGAAAAATATTCCCAACGATATTTGTCCTTCATTTTAGGAACGAATTCCTAAAAATGTACAAGAAACCATGATATCCTTTATCAATTTAACACAAAAATAAAAGAGCGAAACACATTCGTCCGAATGCGATCCGCTCTTTCGTCTTTCGTAAAACAATCAAACCTTGAATTTCTTCGTCGCTTCCTGCAACTTCGCCGCGAGGTTCGCGAGCGACTGCGAGGCCGAGGCGATTTCTTCGGCCGAGGCACTCTGCTCTTCGGCCGCCGCGCTGATCGTCTGCGTGTGCTCCGACGTTTCGCGGCTGATGCTGTCCACCTGACCGATGACGCCGACGATTTTCTTCGTGCCTTCCGCGAGGCCTTGCATCGTGTCGTTGATCGCTTTCATATCGTCGTTCGTCTGTGCGATCTTGTCCATGATGCTCTGGAATTCTTCGCCGACCTTGCGGATCGCGTCCGTGCCTTCCTGCACGCGGCTGCGGCCGCCTTCCATCTTCGCGACGGCGGCTTCCGTGTCCTTCTGGATCGTGCCGATGCGCGCTTCAATCTCGCCGGCTGCTGTCTGCGATTCCTCGGCGAGCTTGCGGACTTCGTCGGCAACGACAGAGAAGCCGCGGCCGGCCTCACCCGCACGCGCCGCCTCGATGGCGGCATTGAGCGCGAGGAGGTTCGTCTGCTCGGCGATGCCTGTAATCGTCTCGACGATCGCGCCGATTTCTTTCGAATTTTTGCCGAGCGTATCCATGACGTCGGCCGTGTCATTGACGCTTTGCTCGATCTCTTCCATCTTCGTGACGGAGCTTTCCATGAGGCTCTGGCCGTGCTTCGCGGCTTCGGCCGTCTCCTGCGAGCGATCCGAAACGCCCTCGGCGCGCGCCGATGTCTCGAGCACCTGACTGTCGACCTTATCGACGCTGTCCTTCACGCCATCGATGCTCGTGAGCTGCGCTTCCATGCCGTTCGCGACATCGACGATCGTCTGCGCGACGCTCTGGTTTGCCTGCGCCGACTGCTGCGAGCTCGCCGTGAGTTCTTCGGAGGCCGCTGCGACCTGGTCGGCCGTGTTCGAGACATTTTCGATGAGCTTGCGGAGATTTTTCGCCATCGTGTCAAATGCATTGGCAAGGTCGCCGAGCTCGTCGCTCGAATCGACGGAGACTTCCGCACGCAGGTCGCCATCCGCGAGGAAGGCCGCCTGGTCTTTGAGGAGCGCAATCGGGGCCGTGATACGGCGCGCGAACAGCTGGCAGATGACCATGATGACGGCAAGGCCGATGAGTGTCACGATGATGAACGCGATCTTCATGTGCGTGAGCGCGGCATAGACGACGCTTTCCGGCACGGCCATCATCATGATCCAGCCCGGGCCGTCAATCGTCGCGTAGGCGATAACCGTATCCTCGCCATCCATGTCCTGCGTGAACATGCCGGAGCCCTTCGCGACCATGTCTGCGAATTTGCTATTCAGGCCTGGGATATCCTTGACATCCTTGTCTTGGAGCGACGTGTCCTTCGACGCGACGACCTTGCCGTCTGCTGTGAGGATCGTGCCCATGCCCGCACCCTTGTAGTCGAGCTTCTCAATGTATCCATCGAGGCTCTCGAGCGAGATATCCTCGCAGACCGCGCCTCCGAACGTGCCATCTTTCTTGTAGTACGGCACGGCGATAGACACGCAGAGCTTGTTCGTGATCTTGTCAACGTACGGATCCGTGTAGAGCGTCTTGCCCTGCGCTTTCGCGTCCTTGTACCAGCTGCGCTCCTGCGGGATCAGCTTGCCCGTGAGATCGCCAGACGGGTAGCTGACGACACGACCGTCCTCGCGGCCGATCGTCAGGCCGAGCAGCATATCATCTTTCGCCGGTGCGATCTCGTCCACGGTCGGGACGCTTACAGCCTCATCGAGCGCGCCCATGTGCGCGGCGGCATCCTCGGCCACGCGCGCGTGCGTCGTGACCCAGCCCATGACATTCTGCCGCTCGCTCTCGATATTCGCCGTGATCTCGCCCTGGATGCTCGTGTTCAGCGCACTCTGCGCCATGTAGTAGCCGAGCGCCGACACGAGCGCCAGCATGAGGCCGACGACGCCGGTCAAAGCCAGAAATTTCTGCTTGATTCCCATAACGATTCCTCCCAACGCAGCACGTCCGCCGCCCTCCCCCAAGGGCGCGTTCCGTCTGCGCTTCCCAATCCTTTGTTTCCTCCTTGCATCATCTGTCTTCTCCCGATGAACACAGTTTGCATTTTACGCTGGCAACCCTAAAAAATGAAAAGAATTTCATGTTTTGTATCAAAAAAGTCCTTCCCGCAACGCAGGAAGGACAACGTTCTCCATTCGAAATTCCAAGACACATGTTCACGAAATAGGTGCCGTCGCCAAAGCGGTATTCCACATGATAATCGCATCTTCGCCATTATCGCTGTAATAGCCCTTGCGGCGGCCAGCTTCCTTGAAGCCGAAATGATGATAGAGCGCGAGCGCTGGCGTGTTCGACGGGCGCACTTCGAGCGTCATGGCCGTCGCACCGCGCGCGCGCGCGGCCTCGATGCTCGCGGCCATGAGCCTTGTGCCCGCGCCTTGGCCGCGGTACGCGGGCAGGATCGCGACATTCGTGATCTGCGCCTCGTCCGCGAGGATCCAGCAGCCCGCGTAGCCGATGACGTCCTTGGTTTCTTCGTCAATCGCCAGAAGATAGGACGTGTTCTCGTTCGACGCCTCGCGCCAGAAGGATTCGCGCGACCAAGGCACGGGAAAACACGCCGCTTCGACGCGCGCGACCGCGTCTGCATCGTCCGGCGTCATCTTGCGGAAGGCGAGTGGATGCATCGCTGGAACGCTCGCCGTTTCTTTTGCCGTCATCGCGACACCTCGCGGCGGCCATGCGCTTCCTCTGCATTCAATGTTTTTTCGCTGTCCACGACCGTATGTTCATCTTCTGCATGGTGCTTCGTCCAAAGCTCTTCCGCTTCGCTCTTGCGCAGGTAGATGGGCTCGAGGTCCATGACATTGTCCACCTCGCCCTTTGCCAGGCGCTCGGCCCCGAGCCATGCGACATGGGACGCGCGCGGCATCACGAGCTCGGGCGGCGGCAGGAGCACGCCCTGGGGGATCGTAACGTTTGCACGGGCAAGGCCGTCCTTCCCCAGAAGTTTTTTCTGGACGATGTCACCGACGAGGACGACGGTCTGGCCATTTGCCGCAAGGCATCCCGCCGCATTGAGGACTTCCGTCAGCGGTTTCACCGCGACCGGCGCCTCCACATGCAACGTGAGGCCGCCGTCCTCCGGCACCCACTCCATCTGCTCGACGTAGACATTCTTTTTCTGCGCATCCGTCATCGCAAAAATCGTGACACCCGGCATCTGGTAATGGAGCGCAAGCGCTTCAAGGCTCGGCACGCCAACGATGGGAATATGGAGCGCATAGCTCATAGCTTTCGCCGCCGCGAGGCCGATGCGCAGCCCTGTGAACGAGCCGGGGCCCTGGCTCACGGCGATGCCGGTCAGTTCTTCTTTTTTCACGCCCGCCATGGAAAGCGCCTGCTGGATGTGCGGCAGCAGCGTCTCGGAGTGTGTGAGCCGCGCCTGCATCGTGATCTCCGAGGCGAGGCTGCCATCCATGAGCACGGCGACACTCGAGACCCGGGTCGACGTGTCCAAGCTCAAAATCTGCAAAACGCATCCATCTCCTTTACATCGTCCTCGAATTCCTCGCCGACCGCGCGGAACGTGATCGTGCGCTCGCTTGCTGCGCCGCCCGTCCGCTCGAAACGGATCGCGATGTAATCGTCCGGCAGCTCCTCGGGAAATTTGTCCGACCACTCGATGAAAACGATGCCGTCCGGCTCCTCCGTGTATTCGTAAAAACCAATGTCGTCGAGCTCCTCCGCCGTCTCGAGCCGGTAGAGATCGAAATGATAGACGCGGCAAATGCCTTCGTACACGTTCATGAGATTGAACGTCGGGCTCGTGACGCCCTCCTCGATGCCGAGCATTTTGACCACGTTCTGCACAAACAGCGTCTTCCCTGCGCCGAGGTCGCCATCGAGGCAGACGACCGTCCCTTCGTGAATCTTCTTGCCAATCATCTGCGCGAGCTGTGCCGTTTCCGCAGCCGACCGCGTTGTTCGCGTAAACATATGTCTTGTATCCCCTTCTATTCACATCATATACACGATTTCATTCTGATTCATCATTATACCATCTATACGTGCCCTGTCAAAAAGAGTTTTATCAATAATTATTTTCCATAAATATCTTTTTCTTTCTCTGTTACGACAAAACAAGATTCTGTGAGCATTCGAGAGATTTAAGGAGATATTTTTATTTTTCAAAAGAATTCCGCCTTTTTCAAACCAACGCGCTTGCTTTATAATAAAGCCATCAACACGTTCACACGTTCGTCGCCATGAGCAAGCGGCGATGACACCATTCTATATTAGTAGGAGGAGTTCCCATGAAAAAATTCGTTTGCACCGTCTGCGGCTATGTCTATGAAGGCGCGGAACCGCCCGCACAGTGCCCGATCTGCAAAGCGCCGGCCTCGAAATTCGTCGAGCAGAGCGGCGAGCTCGTGTTCGCAGATGAGCATCGCGTCGGCGTCGCGAAGGGCGTCGATGAAAAGGTCATCGAAGGCCTGCGCCAGAACTTCACGGGCGAGTGCTCCGAAGTCGGCATGTATCTCGCGATGAGCCGCCAGGCGGAGCGCGAAGGCTATCCGGAAATCGCAGACGCGTTCAAGCGCTATGCATTTGAAGAAGCGGAGCACGCGGCCAAATTCGCAGAGCTCCTCGGCGAAGTCCTGACGGACTCCACGAAGAAGAACCTCGAGATGCGCATCGATGCCGAGCACGGCGCTTGCGCAGGCAAGAAAGAGCTCGCGACGCTCGCGAAGAAACTCAACCTCGATGCGATCCACGACACGGTCCACGAGATGTGCAAGGACGAAGCGCGCCACGGCTGCGGCTTCAAAGGCCTGCATGATCGCTTCTTCGGCAAATAAGACCATCCATCACTTTCTTCCTTTCTATCATTATCCGTCATCTGTTCGCAGGTGACACAAAATGGCCTGCGCTCCAACCGCAGGCCATTTCTTGTTTCACAGATAGACTGTCACCCTGTAACACGATTTTTTCGTATGCTGTATACAAAATCAGACACCTATGGTACGATAGATTCAAAGAAAACATCCGGTGAAACAAAAGGAGGACGAGCAACATGTTTGCATGGGTCGAAGTGACGCGCGAGGAACGCGGCAAAAAGGAAATCAGCTACAGCTTGGGACAGGACATGGCTCTTGACGGGAAGATCGTCTATGACAGCCACACGGGCAAGATCGAGCTCGTCCAGCTTTCGGACGGCGCGAGCCCGCAGGCGACGCGTGACTTCATGGAAGCGCTCAAAGAGCGCCTGCAGCGCGAGCCGTGGGGTTCCGGCCAGGCCATCTGCGTGTCGTACAGCCGTGACACGGATCTCTTGAATCGTTGGCGCATGGATCAGCAGGCGTCGTTCGTTCGGTTCGGCTGACAAAAATTATTTCTGGATTGAAGGGCTGGTGCCATTTGGCATCAGCTCTTTTTTCATGCAAAAAAATCCCGGACGGCCAAGCGTCTGGGATTCCGTTGAACGTATGAATTTAAAGCGCCCGCATCGAGGAAACCGCCTGCTCCAATGCATCGGCAAAGGCGAGCACGTCCGCCTCGGTCGTCCAGCGGCCGAGTGACACGCGCACCGCGCTTTGCGCTTCTTCTGCAGGAACGCCCATGGCCGCCAATACATGCGATGGTTCCAAACTTCCAGCGCTGCAAGCGCTGCCCGCTGACACGGCAAAGCCAGCGCGGTCGAGACGGATGAGCAACGCGTCATGATGGATGCCGGCGATGCTGAAATTCAGCGTGCCTGGCAAACGGCGGTCTGCGTTCCGCGGTCCATGCACCACGCTGCCTTGGATTGCTCGCACACGCGTTTCCAAGATGCCACGCAATACCGCAAGGCGCTTTCCTTCTTCTTCGAACTCCTCAGCCGCAATCTCAGCAGCGCAGCCAAATCCAACGATGGCCGGCACGTTCTCCGTGCCCGCACGCAAACCGCGTTCCTGTTCCCCGCCGTGAATCAGAGAATCGATGAGCATGCTGCGTCGGATGTAGAGCGCCCCAATGCCTTTCGGCCCGCAGAATTTGTGCGCAGTCAGAGATAATGCATCGACGCCGAATGCTTCGACATCAATGGAAATGTGGCCTGCGGCTTGAACGGCATCCGTATGAAAAATCGCTCCATGGTTGTGTGCAATCTCTGCAAGTTCGCGAACGGGTTCCATCGTCCCGACTTCATTGTTCGCCATCATAATAGAGACAATGCCCACGCCTTGTGACAGTTCTCTGTTGCCGTCAAGCGATGACAACGTCCGTTTCAACGTTTCCGGAGCAACGACCCCCTCGCCATCCACGGGAAGCCGCGTCACAGGAACACCTTGGCGCTCAAGCCATTCGCTTGTTCGCAGAATCGCCGGATGTTCGATAGCGGATGTCACAACGCCAAACGCTTTTCCCGACGCCCGCCTTGCAAACGCGATGCCTTTGAGCGCCCAGTTGTCGCTCTCACTGCCGCCGCTCGTAAAGAAGATTTCCTCTGGCTTGGCACCAATCAGCGCCGCAACTTGCCTCCGTGCTTTTTCCACCGTTGCTTTCGCCGCACGGCCGGCCGCGTAGAGGCTCGATGGATTCCCATAAAGCTCCGCCATCGCCTGCGTCATGGCGTCTCGCACGCGCGCGTCCATCGGCGTCGTCGCTGCGTAATCAAGGTACACGGGATTCATTGGCAGCACCCGACCCCCTTCTCTCCGTCCTTGCAAAGATCGGCAAGCGTGATGCTCGCGAGCACGTCATTGATGCTCGCGCAGACACGTTCCCAGACACTGCGCGTCACGCATTCGCTCGCGCGTGCGCAGTGGACGGCCTTCTCGTCATCAAGCAGGCAGTCCACGAGCGCAATCGGGCCTTCCGCCGCCGTGATGATGTCGCAGATCGTGATGTCCTTTGGCGCGCGCGCCAGCTCATATCCACCTTGCGCGCCGCGCGTGCTCGTGACGAGGCCGGCTTTGCGCATCGTGCCCATGAGCTGCTCGAGATAATTTTCCGACAAGCCCTGGCTCAGGGCGATCGTCTTCAGTGGCACGATGCCCTGCCCATAATGCTGCGCCAGTTCGTAGAGCGCCGTGACACTGTAGCGGCCTTTCGTCGATAATTTCATTCAACCACCTGAATTCTTCATACCAGCCTCCCCAATGGGGGAGGTGGCCTCCCGAAGGGAGGTCGGAGAGGGTTGCGCCATCTCTCACTTTGGATATCGTTCCGGCCAACATTGTTTCAGATAGTCCCCCATCTGCTTTTCGCGCCCAATGTCCGTCGGCTCGTAATAATGTGCATTCCGAATTTCATTCGGCAGGTACTGCTGCTGTTTGAAATGTCCCGGAAAATCATGCGGATACACATAATCGATGCCGTGCCCGAGCTTCGCCGCACCCTTGTAATGGGAATCGCGCAGATGGATGGGAACTTGGCCGCAATTTTCGTGCCGTACGTCGGCAAGCGCGTGGTCGATGCCGAGATACGCTGCATTGCTCTTTGGCGCCGAGGCAATATACGTGACGGCCTGCCCGAGCGTGATGCGCGCTTCCGGCAGGCCGACGAACTGCACGGCCTGCGCGGCCGCCATGGCGACGACGAGCGCCATCGGGTCGGCATTGCCGACATCTTCCGACGCACAAATGACGATGCGCCGCGCGATGAAATTGAGGTCTTCGCCGCCCGCGATCATGCGCGCGAGATAATGAAGCGCCGCATCGGGATCGCTGCCGCGCATGCTCTTGATGAACGCCGACGCCGTATCGTAATGGTTGTCGCCCTTCTTGTCATACGACTGCACACGCTCACCGACGAGGCTCGTGAGGAGCTCCATCGTGAGCTCTCCGCCCGACGGCGGCAGCATCGCCGCCATACCCTCGAGCACGTTGAGCGCCATGCGCGCATCGCCGCCCGCAAAGCCCGCGATGGCCGCGAGCACGCCTTCCGCCGCCGTCAAATGCTGGCCGCCGAGGCCGCGTTCTTCGTCATCAAGCGCCTGCGTGAGGATGCGAACAAGTTCCGCGTCCGTGAGTTTTTCCAGCCGCACGATGCGCACGCGCGAAAGGAGCGCGTGATTCACTTCGAAGAAGGGATTTTCTGTCGTCGCGCCGATGAGCACGAGCCGCCCGTCCTCGACGTAAGGCAGGAGGACATCCTGTTGGCTCTTGTTGAAGCGATGGATTTCGTCGATGAACACGATCGTGCGCCGCTGGTAAAAACGGCGTTGCTCCTCGGCCTCTTTCACGATGGCGCGGATATCGGCAATGCCGGCCGCGACAGCATTGAGTTTCTGAAACGCGCTGTGCGTGAGTCCTGCAATCATTTGCGCGAGCGTCGTCTTGCCCGTGCCCGGCGGGCCGTAGAGGATCATGGACGGCACTTGGTCTTGCTCGATCATGCGCCGCAAGAAACGTCCCTGCCCGACCGCGCCCTGCTGGCCGATGAATTCTTCAAATGTGCGCGGCCGCATGCGCTGTGCGAGCGGCTCGAAGCGGTGCAAGCCGCCTTCATCCACGTTGCTTTCTGCCGCCGCTTCAAAAAGATTCATGCCCTCGTCTGCGCTCAAGCTTCGTCCCCCCGTCCCGTCGAACCGAATCCGCCCGTGCGTTCGGCGCCTTCGCCCGCGGCATCGCCATCCACCGTGAGATACGGCAAAAACACGCCCTGCGCGATGCGTTCGCCCGCCGCGATCGCGACGGGCTGTGTACCGAGATTGCGCACGGCGACCTGGATGTGCCCTTCGTTCTCTGGATTGTCGTAGTAATCCGCATCGATGATGCCGATGCCATTCGCGAGGCACAGGCCGCGTTTCGCCGCAAGGCTCGAACGGATGGCGAGCACAAGCACTTCTCCCTGCTGCATATACGCCTTGAGCCCCGTCGGCACGAGCGCAACTGCGCCGGGCGCGATGAGCGCCGCCTCCGCCGCCGCGATATCATAGCCCGCGCTCGCGGCTGTCTTGCGTCCCGGCAGCAAGATGTTTTCCGCTGAATACTTCGACACGCGCTCGAATCCCCGTTTCCGCATCGTTTCTCCTTTCCTGGAACGCCGGACGAAAAAAGCCTCCTCCCGCAGGAGAAAGCTCTTCTCAGCGCCCTTTTGTGACCATGTGTTTACGCGTCGGCCTTTTCAGCTTTTTCAGCTTTCTCGCCCTTTTCCGGCTTGTCTGCACCTGCGAAAGCGACAGGCTTCGCCGGCGTGATCGTCGAAATCGCGTGCTTGTAAACCATCTGCTGCTTGCCCATCACGTCGAGGATGACCGTGAAATTGTCAAAACCGCGCACGCTGCCCTTGATCTGGAAGCCGTTGACGAGATGAATCGTCACGCCGACATTTTCCTTGCGCACCTGGTTCAAAAAGCTGTCCTGAAGATTGATCTGCTTGATTGCCAAAGAAACCACCTCATTAAAATTCGTTCTCTATATGTACATTCTACCTCGATGCGAAAAATCCTCTCACATCGTTCAAAATCTTTGAAAGAATTCTTTCCTGCGGCAGCGTCGCATCATACCAATGGATGTACGGCATCCGACGATACCATGTGAGCTGGCGTTTCGCGAAATGGCGCGTCGCCTTTTGGATCGTATCAACGGCTTCCTCCAGAGAATATTCGCCTGCGAGATACGCCGCCGTCTCCTTGTACCCGATGCCCTGCATCGGCTGGGCGTCACGCGATACGCCGCGCGCCAACAAACCTTGCACTTCGCGGACGAGCCCTTGCTCTATCATCAACAGCACCCGCTGATTGATACGTTCGTAGAGCTCCGCCCGCGGCCGTGTGAGACCGACGACGAACGCACGGTACGGGGGCTCGTCCGCTTTCGCGCGGGAAATGGATTCCTTGCCGCCATGCGCGACCTCGAGCGCACGGATGATGCGGCGGGTATTCTTGGCATCCACCGTTTGTGCCGCTTTCGGGTCGACCGTTTCAAGCATCGTGAACAGCGCTCCGGCACCTTGCGTCTCAGCCAGCTGTTGAAGCTTCGCGCGATAGGCAGCATTTCCACTTGTCTCGTTAAACGCATACCCTTCCACGAGCGCCTGCACATAGAGTCCCGTGCCGCCGACAAGGAACGGCAGCTTCCCGCGCGATGCGATGTCCGCGATGCACGCGGCGGCCTCCTGCTGGAAATCCTGCACGCTATAGCGCTCAAAGGGCTCATGCACGTCGATGAGATGATGCGGGACGCCCTTTCGTTCCTCCATCGTCGGCTTGGCCGCGCCAATGTCGAAGCCGCGATAGATGAGCATGGAATCACCCGAGATGATCTCGGCGTCCAGCGCTTGCGCGAGCTCGATGGACAGCGCCGTCTTGCCAACGGCCGTCGGGCCGAGGAGGACAAGGAGGTTCTGCTTTGTTTGTGGCAAAACCTCTGAACCATCGCTCTCGGATGTGTTCAATGAAAGATCGTCGCTCATACGAGCTCGATGCTCTCGCCAGGCTGGACGACCGTGACCTTCGCATCCGATGCCGCTTCGCAAAGCTTTTTGAATTCTTCCGGGTTTTGTGCGATCATCGGCCACGTGTTGTAATGAATCGGGATAACGTGCTTCGCTCCGAGCCACTTCGCCGCAAGCGCCGCGTCCTCCGGCCCCATCGTGTAGTTGTCGCCGATCGGCAGCATCGCGTAGTCAATCGCGTCGCGCTCGCCGAGGAATTTCATGTCAGAGAAAATCGCCGTGTCGCCAGCGAAATACACCGTCTTGCCGCCCATGCGGATGATGTAGCCGCACGCGCAGCCGCCTGCGACGCCGCTGCTGTGGCGCGCGAGCACCATGCGCACAGAGCCAAACGGCAACGACAGCGTGCCGCCGAGATTCATGCCATGGAGCTTCGCGCCCGGCAGACGCAAGAGCCCGAGCACCTCCGGCACGCCGACAACATCCGCGCCCGTGCGCTCCGCGATGGCCTGCGCATCACCGAAATGATCGCCATGCGCATGCGAGAGCAGGATCGTATCTGCCTCGACCTTTTCCGCCGAAATCGCAGCCGTCGGATTGCCCGTCAGAAACGGATCGGTCAAAACTTTGTGCGTGCCATCGCTTAACTGGAAGCAGGAATGCCCATAATAAGAAAATTGCAACATAAAACAGCCCCTCCCCTGTTGTTGTCTTTCCCTTTGTCAACGTGATAAAATGAAGTTGTTATCATTATACCATAGCTAGCAAATGAAAGAAAAGAGCAACGCCCGATGACATCTTCCTATCTTCCAAAAAATTCTTGCATCGAACTGCCGCAAGCGACCTTTGAGTTTCATCGTCCCCTGCCAAAATCCACTGCCGTGCTCTTCCTTGGCGGCCGCGCGCCGTCCGAGGCGTGGGCACATTCCCTGTTGGATGGGAACACGTGCGCTGCCATCTGCGCTGTGGATCGTGGCGTTGCCATCTGCCGCACCCTCATGCTTTCCCCTGATATGTTGCTCGGCGATGCCGACAGCGCGACAAGTGACGACTGGGCATGGGGCGAGGCGCATGCGAAACGCATCGAACGCCATCCCGTTCGGAAAGACCTCACGGATACGCAGCTCGCGCTCCATCGGATGGATGACAGCAACACCGTTCTTCTTCTTACTGGCGCGTTCGGAGGGCGCTTCGATCATGCGTACAGCACGATTTTTTCCGCCGCGCAAGTAAAAGGCACTTGCGTGCTCGCGGACGATCGGGAAAGCATCGCTTACGTACGTGCCGGAGAAACGCTGTCGCTTCATTGCCACAAGCAGCCAAAAGCAATTTCCTTGCTTCCAATGACAAGCAATGTTACCGGCGTCACAGCCACTGGCCTCTATTGGCCGCTCGCTGATGCCACACTCGCTCAGGCGATGCCGAACACCGTCAGCAATGTACTGGCAGACGGCGCACACGATTGCACGATTTCCATCCAGACAGGCTGCCTCGCAGTTTACGCGTGCTGGGTCAATCGCTAAGCGCGTGCCGCTGCCGTACGGCTTCATAGAGGACAATCGCCGACGATACCGCAACGTTCAGAGATTCCGCTTCTCCAAACATCGGGATATAGATTTTCTCCGCACGTTCCAAAATCTGCGCGGACACCCCACGTCCCTCGTTGCCGAACACGATGGCCGAAGGTCGACTAAAATCCGCGGCAAAATGCGGCCTCGCCGTCGCATCGAGCGCCGTCGCGCACAGCGAAAGTTTTTTTGAAGCGACGAATTCCAGAAATGCGGCCTCTTCCACGTCCATGACGATGGGCAGATGGAAGAGCGACCCCATCGCCGCGCGCACGACTTTCGGGCTGAACGCATCGACCGTTCCCTTGAGGAGGATCACGCCATCCATGCCAGCCGCATCCGCTGTGCGCAGGATCGTGCCGAGATTTCCCGGATCTTGCACACGATCAAGAACAATGACGCATGGTGACATCTTCATTGCATCCGCGTTAATGTTATCACTTTGGGAGGCTGGGGGCTTTTCCCCGAAAATTTTTACACCCGCAGGGCGTACTTTTTTCGGGGGAAAGCCCCCAGCCGACTGCGAGCGAGAACAAAACTCCGCGAGTTCCTCAAGTAACAATTTCTTCTGCCGCACAACCAACAAAATTCCTTGCGGCGTTTCCGTCCCGCTCGCTTTCGCATACACGCGTTCGGGTACAAGAAACGCCGGCGTCTCTCGCGCTTCCAGCTGTGCAAGAATGTTCTCCACGCGTTCCTCGTCCGCCGCCCGCTCCGTCACAAGCGCATACGCGATGTCCCAATCCGAAGCCGCCGCCATCTCCGCGAGCCGCACGCCCTCGGCGACGAACAGTCCTGTCTTCTCGCGCTGGCTGCGCTTTGCGAGGCCTGCCGCCAGCTTGATTTTCGGATTCGTTGCACTTTCAATCTTCTTCATGAACAACCTCATTGATAAAAAAACTGCGAAGGCATCTGCCCTTCGCAGTTTTTGTGTGTTCCTGTAAAATTACAGGTTCTCTTTCGCCACGTTGACGAGCTGCGTGAACGCTGCTGCATCATTGATCGCGAGGTCTGCAAGCATCTTGCGGTTGACCTCGACGCCGGCCTTCGTGAGGCCGCAGATCAGACGGCTGTAGGAAATGTCATTCGTGCGGGCCGCCGCATTGATGCGGGCGATCCAGAGGCGACGGAAGTTGCCTTTCTTGGCCCGACGGTCGCGACGCGCATAGTAGAGCGCCTTCATGACCGTTTCGTTAGCTTTCTTGAACTGTTTGCTCTTCGAGCCCTTGTAGCCTTTCGCGAGCTTCAGGATTTTTTTATGACGACGATGTGCCGTGACACCGACTTTGACTCTTGGCATTGTGGAATCCTCCTATATCAATCGGAATTGCGAAATCTCTCTTTAAAGGAACTCGAACGTGAATCGCGTTACACCCCTTTAAAGGAAGGTATTTGCCTGGCGGCAAATGCCCTGGCATCCGTAAGCGCTGAAGCGCCAACGGCTGCTCAGCCGTTCGGGAGCATGCGCTTCACGCGACCGAAGTCGGCATGGGAAGCGAGCGTCGCCTTGCGCAGGTTGCGTTTGCGCTTCGGGGACTTCTTCTCGAGGATGTGGCTCTTGTAAGCTTTGTTGCGTTTGAATTCGCCGCTGCCCGTCACCGTGAAACGTTTTGCTGCGGCTCTGCGCGTCTTAATTTTCGGCATGAGTGTTTCCTCCTTGCGTAGCAGGGGCTTCCTGCTGCTGCTTCTGTTTTTTGTTTTTGCCCGAGGACTTCTGCACCTTGGGCGCGACGATCATCGTCATGTTCTTGCCTTCGAGCTTCGCGCCGCGTTCGATCGTGACGCTGTCTCCGAGCGTCTCAGCCACGCGGCCGAGCACTTCCTTGCCGAGCTCCGGATGCGAGAGCTCGCGGCCGCGGAACATGATCGTGACCTTGACCTTGTTGCCCTCGCCGAGGAACTTGACGGCGTTCTTGAGCTTGACATCGAAGTCATGCTGCTCGATGTGCGGGCGGAGCTTGACTTCCTTGATCGTGATGACCTTCTGCTTCTTGCGGGCTTCCTTCTCGCGCTTCTGCTGCTCGTAGCGGTACTTGCCGAAATCCATGATGCGGCAGACCGGCGGCTTCGCTTTCGGCGCGACTTCCACGAGGTCAAGATGCTGCTCTTCCGCCATGCGGAGCGCTTCGCGCGTCGGCATGATGCCGAGCTGCTCGCCCGTCGCGCTCGTCACGCGGACTTCGCGGATGCGGATCTCTTCGTTGATCCGCAAAGAATCTCTGCTAATGGTGACGACACCTCCTGAAAATATGAATGTTGCTCTGGAAAAGAAAAAAGGGTGGCAGACTGCCACCCTTCGGAATTCAAAATCTCGCTGTGATTCTCGAGCAATTCCATGCCTTGGACCCGCACGGCCGCTGCCGTCAGGTGAGAAGCGGTGGCTTCTTCTTTCAGAACACTTCGATAGTATAGCATGGGACGGATTGCTTGTCAAACAAAATTTCACCACATATTCACGGCAACAAGTCGAGCAAGTTCTTGTTCTGCTGGTTCGCCTGCGCGAGCATGCTCTGCGACGCTTGTGCGAGGACGTTCGCCTTCGCGAACGCCGTCATTTCCTTCGCCATGTCCGCATCGCGGATCGTGGACTCCGACGCTGTCGTGCTCTCCTGATCCGTGATGATGTTCGCATCCGCATACTCGAGATGCTTCGTCTGCGCACCGACGAGCGTGATGGCCGAGAGCAAGTAATCGAGCCCGATATCGAGCTGGCCGAGCGTGCCGGGCTCGCCATCCTTCGCCTGCGTGCCGAGGAGCATCTCCCGTTTTTCCGCTGTCAGGACGTTGAAGGTCTCCGGCCGAATCTGTGAAGCGTCGTAACCAAAAATCTCATCCATCGTCGTGCGCGGAATCTGCAGGCGGATGTTGAAATTCGCCTTGTCCGTATGCTGGATGATGAAATTCCCGCCGTGGACATCGCGATAGCCTTCGAGCGGGTTGTAATAACAGCCATCCGCAATCTTCGTGCCCTTCTCCTGCATATCCGGCCAATGCCAATTGTATAGTAAGCGCCTAATAACATGACGTACCCAAACGCAGAAAAATCCCCATCGCCACCTAAAAGGCGTATCGATGGGGATGGGATTCACGCTTTGCAGTTGTCTTGAGCCCCCTTGCTCCACGGCATCCAACCTTCGAGCATTTCGGGGTTGTCCTTGAAGTGCTTTCCAGGCATTTCTGACAGGACGTAGCGCAGGTACTTTTCTGGATCAAGACCGTTCGCCTTGCTTGTCTCGATAAGGCTGTAGATGGCGGCGCTTGCTTTTGCGCCCTTCGGGCTGTCGCTGAAGAGCCAGTTCTTCCTCCCGATGGTGAACGGACGGATGGCGCTTTCTGCTGCGTTGTTCGTCATGGGGACGCGCCCGTCCTCGAGGTAGCGGCAGAGCCGCTCCTTCGCATTCAGGGCATAGTTCGCCGCCTTGGCGGTCTGGAACTTCGGCGCAAGTTTTGTGCGTGCGGTGTCCAGCCATGCGAAGAAGTCCTCGACCAGGGGCTTTTCTTTGGCGAGGCGTTCCGCTTGCCGTTCTTCCGGTGGAAGCTCCTTCAGCTCCGTTTCGATGGCGGAGATGGCGGCGATCTTCTCGATGGCTTGCCATGCGATCCCTTTGCGGTTTGCCGGATCGCGGAGGATTTCCTTCTCGCTTGCTTTCGGATTCGCGTACAGGGCTTTCACGAACTCCCTGCGCATGTGCGCCCAGCAGGCGGCGTGCCCGGTCCTGGTCCGGTTGTAGCCGGAGAACTGGTCATGCACGAGGATGCCTTGGAAGCCTTCGAGGAATCTCACGGCGTTCTCCCCGCTCCTTCCGGGCTGGTACTCGAAGATGCGGATGTCCGGGCTTCCGGGATCCAGCGGGCTCGTTGCATAGAGCCACATATAGGACTGCTGCTTCTTCCGCTTCGAGCGTTCCGGGCTTTCCCTGTGGACCTGCACGGTGGTCTCGTCGGCGTGGAGCACGGCGGCTGCAAGGAGTTCTTTCTTCATGTGCCCGATGAGCGGGAGGAAGTAGTACCGGCTGAGCGCGATGGCGATGTTCGCCATGTTCGTGCGGCTGAGCGGGAATCCGAGTTTCGCCCATGCGCT
>Ga0256404_1006046_pt1 | contig 20521 bp, 15 predicted proteins | sample RumenRJG_01DNA_FD_185990 | JGI IMG/M metagenome (GOLD analysis project Ga0256404, IMG submission 185990) | Bovine rumen microbial communities from Lethbridge, Alberta, Canada - RJG_01 | ecosystem: Host-associated > Mammals > Digestive system > Stomach > Rumen | place: Canada: Alberta | collected...
CGCCCATATGCTTGCCCACCATCCCATAAAGGAAGAAACAGGAGGCGATGATGACAATCGGCGGACCGACGACGCGCCAGCAGGCAAGCAGCACCAGAGCGATGCCTAGGCCCGCCATGATGGTATCCACCATGGTGTACGCCCCGGCACGGAACTGCAGGGGCTTGTAATTCACGATGAAGTAGCCGACCACGCAGACAAACAGGAGTGCGAACAGGCAGTCGTACCAAGGCAACTTGTGCCGGTCCGCATGCTTGGTCGCGGGGTAGAGCAGGAAGGCGAGACTGATGGCAAATCCCAGATGCGTATAGCGGAGAATCTGGAGCGGCACCTTGTTGGAAATCGACGCATACAGCTGGAAAAGCGCGAAAACCGTCAGAATGACAGAAATGACGTTGTCCCCCGTTGGGGAGAAAATCTTATACTTGGATTCACGGTCAATCGCCGTAAGGTCGATTGGTTCCGTTGCAGGCTTGTTTGACATGTGCATGTTCCTATTGTTGTCTGAAAAGGCAGGAATCCCTTAGGAATTCCTGCCTGTCCAAGAAGATGGTTACTTCAGAAAATCAGGAATTGCGAGTCCCTGTTCCTCGTAGTATTTGCGAGCGCCCGGATGCAAGTTGGCGGGGATGCCGTTGAGGGCGGAATCGATGCTCATGTACTTCGCCTTGGCGTTGATTGCCTGGATCTCACCGAGGTGCTCGTAGATAGCCTTGGTGAGTTCGTAGATGGCTTGGTCGGAGAACTTCTCGTTGACAATCAGCATGCACTTGACCGCGACAGAAGTGATTGCATGACCGACATTGTAATCGTCGCTCGGCGTTTCAAACCTAGCGTAGTAAGGATACTTGTCAAGCAGGATCCGCATATGCTCATCGTCAATGGACAAGACGTCGATATTCTTGTTCAGAGAGAGCTCCATGACGTTTCCATTGGGGAAGCCGGAGCAGAGAAACATGGCGTCGAAGGTGCCATCCTGAATTCCATTTTTCGCTGTAGCTTGGTCGGCGAAGGTTTCGTTGATATCGTCATAGGTCATGCCATAGGCACCAAGGATTTGCCGTGCCGCGACCTCATATCCGCTTCCGACCGCGCCGACACAGATGTTCTTGCCTCGCATGTCGGCGACACTCTTGATGCCGCTTTTCTTGGAGACGACCATCTGGACCATTTCGGGATAGCAGGCGGTAATCGCGTACAAGTTGGTGATAGGCTTGCCGTTGAAGAGCTCGATGCCATGCAGGGCATAGCTGTAGACGTCGCTCTGGATCATCGCGAACTCGTTGTCTCCGCTGCCGACAAGGCGGGCGTTCTCTGTTGAGCCACCGGTGGCGTTGACGGTCAGGTTTGCCCCCGTGGCCTGATTGACCACCGTGCTGAGAGCGGAGCCGAAGGCATAGTAGTTCCCCGTAGCTGACCCAGTCCCCATCAGGTAACTGCCACTAAAGTGTTCCTCGAGCTTCCCGGATGATGCCTGTTCCGCGCCACCATTGGCGAAAAGTCCAAACCCGACAGAAATGATGAGAGCAAAGCTCACAAGCTTTTTCACATGAGACCTCCTCATAATGTAATGACAAAATTCTAACATATTTCTCATAAATAAGAGGGTCAGATATGGAAATTGCCTGTTCTTTTTTCTTCTGTGTCTTTCCAAAGAACTCAAAATTCGTATAGGAATCTATTGGTTTTTCGCATCAAGCCGCTCTTTGGCGATTGCCAGCATCAGCTTGATCCGGTTCTCCTGGTTCACATGGCTGGCCGACGGGTCGTAGTCGATCGGGACGATATTGGCGTCGGGCACCTTTTCGCGCACCGCATGGACCATGCCCTTGGCGACGATATGGTTGGGTAGGCATCCGAACGGCTGGGTGCAGATGATGTTGGAATACCCAAGGTGGACCAGCTCCATCATCTCTGCCGTGAGCAGCCATCCTTCGCCCATCTTGACTCCGTAATCCAAGAGATCCCTGTCGTATTCCTTTTCCTTGAGATACGGTGCAGGCGCGATGTAGCAGTCGTGTCTCTTGATGGCGTCGATCATCTTCTTCTCTCCTTTGTAGAAGAATTTCAGGACACGTTGGGTGATGACGCTCTGCAGGAAGAGGTGTCCGTAGTATTTGCGGTCGAGCCTGGCGTTGTCAAAACCGTAGTAGAAGAAGTTCATGACGTTGGGAATCATCACCTCGCAGCCATTTTCCTCGAGGAATTTCTGCAGTTGGTTGTTGCCTAGGTCGGAATACTTCATGTAGATCTCGCCGACAATGCCGACTTTGATCTTCGGCACCCGTTTGACCGGAATGGCGGCGAATTCGTCGACGATTTGTCTGAAGTTCTCGTCCATGTGCCTGCCAAAGTAGCCGTGGTTGGACTTGAACTTCGCACCCATGATCTTGACCCAGCGCTGGATCAAGGCGTCCGTGTCTCCCTTGTGGGTCTCGTAGGGACGGGTCTGGTTGGCGACGGTCATGATCAGGTCGCCATAGACCGCCGCGGCATAGGCCTGCGCGACCATCAGCGGGGTCAGCTTGAAGCCCGGGTTCTCATCCATTCCCTTGAAATTCAGGCTGATGACGGGGACGTAGTCAAAGCCACAGGCTGCCAGCGCCTTCTTCAGAAGGAACAAGTAGTTCGAGGCACGGCAGCCACCTCCGGTCTGGGTGATCAGCAGGGCGACCTTGCGGGTGTCCCACCTGCCACTCTTCAAGGCATCGATGAACTGGCCGATGACCAACTGGGCCGGATAGCAGATATCGTTGTTCACGTAGCGCAGCCCCTCGCGGATCACGTTCGGTCCCCTGTTGTCGAGCACCTCGGTATGGTAGCCATGGTTGGCGAAAATCTCCCGCTCGAGCGCAAAGTGGATCGGGAGCATGTCTGGGGCGAGGAGCGTGTAGTCCTTGCGCATCTCCTTGGTAAACGGCTGGCTCATTGGTTGTTCTTCTCCTCGATGGCCGAGAGCAGGCTGCGGAGCCTGATACGGACCGCTCCCAGATTGGTGATCTCGTCGATCTTGATCTGGGTGTAGATCTTGTCCTTCTGCTTCAGGATGGCACGTACCTCGTCGGTGGTCACTGCGTCCAGACCGCATCCGAAGCTGACCAGCTGGACCACCTGCATGTCGTTCTTGTCCAGCGTGTATCTGGCGGCGTCGTACATGCGGGCGTGGAAGGTCCACTGGTTGAGTACCCCGCGTTTCTCGTAGCCCATCAGCGGAGCGAGGGAATCCTCGCTGACCACGGCGCATCCAAGCTGCAGCATCAGCCTGTCGATGCCATGGTTGATTTCCGGGTCGTTATGGTAGGGGCGTCCTACCACCACAAGGATCGGCATGTGTCTCTGGCGCGCCAAGGTGATGATTTTGGCCGCCTGGCTTCGCACCGCCTTCTGGTAATCCCGGTAGGCCTGATAGGCTTTGCCCGATGCCTCCCGGATTTCCTTCATGGTGAACGTTCCCAAATCCTTCAGGATGGCGCTCATCCGTTTGGGAAAGTAGGCCTCGTCGCCTAGGGAGACAAAGGGATCCAGGAACCGCACGTGTCCCTCGCTCAGCTCGGGAATATTGTGTTGGATCACCTGCGGATAGTAGGCGACGATCGGACAGTTGAAATGGTTGTCCCCCTTGCGCTCGTCGACATTGTAGGAGGAACAGGGATAGAAAATCGTCTTGATTCCCGCCTGTATCATCTCCTCGATGTGCCCATGGACCAGTTTGGCAGGGTAGCAGATCGTATCGCTGGGAATCGTCGCCTGACCATCAAGATAGGTCTGCCGGCTGGACTGCCTGCTGACCAGCACCTTGTAGCCGAGGGACGTGAAGAAGGTATGCCAGAAGGGAAGGAACTCCCAGTTGCCCAACACCATCGGTATGCCGATTTCTCCCCGCTTTCCCTCCTGCGGCTGGAAATGCTCCATGTAGGTTTCCTTGAAGGCCATGATGTCGAGCACCGTCGGGTCCTCGATGAAGGCGGCAGGGTTGGTCATGCGCTCGCACTTGTTCCCGCTGACCATCCGTCTGCCTCCATCAAAGGTGTTGACGGTCAGCTGGCAATGGTTGGTGCACCCCTTGCACTGCATGGTCCTCGTCGTATGGACGAAGCTTTGCAACTGCTCCAGATCCAGCATCGTCCGTTCCTTCGGAGCTTTCTGGTGCTGCCGCATCGCATAGAGTGCGCAGCCATAGGCGCCCATCAGTCCCGCCTGGTCGACCCGGACCACTTCGGTCTGCAGCTCCTGCTCGAAAGCGCGGAGCACCGCATCGTTCAGGAAGGTCCCGCCTTGGACGACGATATGGCGGCCGAGGGTGGTGGCGTCAGTGGAACGGATCACCTTGTACAGCGCGTTCTTGACGACGCTGATGGCAAGGCCGGCAAAAATGTCGGAAACCTGGGCACCATCCTTCTGGGCCTGCTTGACCTGACTGTTCATGAAGACCGTGCACCGGCTTCCCAAATCGACCGGACGGGTCGACTGCAGGGCGAGCCGGGCGGCTTCTCCGGCACTATAACCGAGCGCGTTGCTGAAGGTCTGCAGGAAAGAGCCGCAACCGGAGGAGCATGCCTCGTTCAGGAAGATATCGTCCACCGCGCCATCGCGGATCTTGAAGCATTTGATATCCTGTCCGCCGATGTCGATGATGAAATCGACGTCAGGCATGAACGTGCGCGCCGCGATGAAATGGGCGATTGTCTCGACGATGGAGTATTCCAGGTTGAAGCCGTTCTTGACCAACGCCTCTCCGTAACCGGTGCTGCAGCCCTTTTGCAGATGGACCTTGGGGTACTTGCTCTGCACGTCGATCAGGAACTGGCGGACTGCCTCGACGGGGTTTCCGTTGTTGTTCTCGTAGCGGCTGTAGAGCAGGTTTCCCTCGGGGTCTACCAGGCAGCTCTTGATGGTGGTCGAACCGGAGTCGATGCCGACAAAGGCATCCCCCTCGTAGGTCTCGATATCCCGTTTGGGCAACTTTGCCTTGGCATGCCGTTCCTGGAACGCCCTCAGTTCGGATCCGTCCTTGAACAGCGGTTCCAAGGAGGAATAGGTTCCCTTGTTGGTATAGTTGGACAGTTCGTTCCGCAAGCTTTGATAATCGGTCTCTCCCGCTCCCGGAGCGAGGGCGGTGCCCAGAGCGACGTAGTACAGGGAGTTCTCCGGACAGAGTCCATGGGTGTGGAGCGCCCTGTCGAAACAAGCCCTCAGTTGGCTGAGGAAGGTAAGGGGGCCGCCGAGGTAGACGACGTTACCCTTGATCGGACGTCCCTGGGCGAGGCCGCCGATAGTCTGGTTGACCACCGCCTGAAAAATCGAGACGATGATGTCGCTTTTCTTCGCCCCTTGGTTGACCAGGGGCTGGACGTCGGTCTTGGCGAAGACGCCGCAGCGGCTGGCGATCGTGTAGCTTTGGGTCGCTTCCTTGGCCAGGTCGTCAAGCTGGTCGCTGCTCAGGCCAAGCAGGCTCGCCATCTGGTCGATGAAACTGCCAGTCCCGCCGGCGCAGGTGCCGTTCATGCGGACTTCCAGGTTTCCGTCAAGAAACAGGATTTTCGCGTCCTCGCCACCAAGCTCGATGACGACGTTGCTGCCGGGCAGGTTTTTCAGGACGGCGGTACGGGTGGCGTAGACCTCCTGCACGAAGGGCAGGTGCAGGTTCTGGGCCATGCCCATGCCTGCCGATCCGGAAATGGAAATAGCGCATTTCCGGTCCTGCAGCAGCGGCCGCATCTTCTCGAGCAGGCTCAATGCCGTCTCGGGAATTTGGGAGTAATGTCTCTGGTAATGGGAAAAAAGCAAATTGCCCTGCTCGTCGAGCAGGACGCACTTCATCGTCGTGGATCCCACATCGAGTCCGAGTCTCACGCTTCTGCTTCCTTCAGTTCCGTACCGTGTACGTTGAAATCGATGGCGACGGTCTCCCGGACCGCCTTCTGGAGCAACTCGTCCATCTGCAGGTCAAGGAAATGCCTGCTCGCCGTCTGCTTGTCCGGGTGCACCAACGGGTGCTTCGGGCTGAAGACCACGCAACAGTCCTCGTAGGGGAGGATCGAGGTCTCGTAGGTACCGATCTTCTTGGCCAGATCCATGATTTCCCCCTTGGACATGCCTACCAAGGGCCGGAGGACCAGCCGGTCGCTCATGCTGTCGGAGAAGGACATGGAGTCCAGCGTCTGGCTGGCCACCTGGCTGAGGGCCTCGCCGGTGACGATGGCGGTGGCATCTTCTTTCTCGGCGAGCATGTTGCCCACCTTCATCATCGCCGCCCGGAACATCAGCGTGGTCTCGTCCTCGGGCGCATGGTCCCTGATCCAGAGTTGCTGTTCGGTGAATGGGACGACATGGAGCCGCATGCCCTGGTTGTAGGGGGCGAGGATGCTGGCGAGTTTCTTCACCTTGTCCAGCGCTTCCTGGCTGGTATAGGGGTAGGCATGGAAATAGACCGCTTCCATCTTCAGGCCGCGGCCCGCCATCTTGTAGCAGGCGACAGGGCTGTCGATGCCGCCGGAAAGCAACAGCATCGCCTTGCCGGCGGTGGTGCAGGGCAGTCCGTCCGGACCCGGTTGCGGAGAGGCATACACATAGGCTCTGTCGCGAATCTCGCAGAACAGACGGAACTGCGGGTGGTGGACATCCACGCGCATGCCCGGATAGGTGGACAGCACGACGCCGCCGAGCTTGCTCTCGATGTCATAGCTGAGCATCGGAAAGAGCTTGTCGCTCCGTCTTGCCTCGACCTTGAAGGTTCCCGTCCCGGCGTCGAACGGAGGCTGGGCGATGACCTTCCGGGCCGTCTCGACAATCGCATCCCAGTCTTTCTCGCAGGAAAGGCATTTGGAGTAGCCGACCACGCCGAAAGTGGTGCGGAAAGCCATATCCATGATTTCTTCGGGGCACTCGTTGGTGATGTCGAAATACAGGCGTCCCTTCTGCTTGTGCTCCTCGCTGTGGTAGGGCTTCAGCTTGCTTTTGATATTCTGCTTGAGCCGCTTCTCGAAGAAGCCGCGGTTCAGTCCTTTCAGGGAAATCTCGCCCATGCGGACGAGTATCGACGTATAGTTGTCCATCATGCACCTCCCAGGATGGAGAGAAGCGTGTCGCAGAGACCTTCCACCTCTTCCGTGGTATTGTCGGTTCCGAACGAGATCCGGATCGCCCCTTTGGCAATGGATGGCTCCTGCCGCATCGCCATCAGGATCGAGCCCTGGTGGCCCTTGGCATTGTTGGAGCAGGCAGATCCCGAGGAAACGCAGTAGTCCTTGTCATAGAGCATCCGGGTCAGCACCTCGCTTGGAAGCTTGTCGTTGCTGATTGTGAGGATGGCCGGCGAGGAGTGTTCCTCGGGGGTCACGAAATGGATGTGCGGGCAGGTGGAGAGGCGCTGCCTGACAATCGCGTTCAATGCCCGATAGGTGGCGGCGTGGGTTTCCAGGTGCTCCACCGCGTCGGCGATGGCGACCGTCATCGCCTCGATGCCTGGCAGGTTTTCCGTCCCAGGCCTGAGCGCCTTCTCCTGCTCGCCGCCACGGCTCAGGGCGGTGATGCCGGCATCCTTGTTGTACAGGAGCCCGACCCCCTTGGGTCCGTGGAGCTTGTGGGCGCTGAAAGCGGCGCTGTCGACACCTAACGCATGCAAGTCCATGGGAATTTTTCCCAGCGCTTGGGTGGCGTCGGTATGGACATGGATCTTGCGTCCGATGGCATGTTCCTGCTTCCTGACCACCTGGACGATCTCCTCTACCGGCTGGATGGTGCCGACCACGTTGTTGACCAGCATGCAACAGACCAGCCTTGTCCGCTCGGTCAGCACGCTGGCGATTTCCTTCGGGTCCAGGAAGCCACCAGGAGCGTCAACGGTGACGATATTCCATCCCAATCGTTTCAAAAGCCTGGCGTAGCCTGTGACAGCGCTGTGCTCGATGGCGGGGATGACGATGTCCCCGGGCTGCTGGGCCCAGAGATAGTTCTCCAGGATGATGCCGTCGCTCTCCGTGGCGCAACTGGTGAAGGTGAGCGTGGATGGTTCCACGCGTAGCAGCCGGGCGATTTCCGAGCGGTCTTCCTCCAGCCTCTTCCTTGCTTTCAGCCCTTCCTTGTGGAGGGACGAGGGATTCCCCCACCAAGCGGTGGAGGCGCGGTTATAGGCGTCGAGTGCGGCGTCACTTATCCTAGTTGTTGCTGCGTTATCGAAATAGGCCATAGATACCTGCTCTGAATATGTACCCAATAACGGCAAAATAAGCAAGGACAAGGAGCCTTCGCTTGTAACAGATGGCGTAAACTGGTAAAAAATATGAAGCTATGGACGAACTTTGGAAAACGACGCTGGCCGGAGGAAAAACGACCACCGTCCTGATTGCGCGGGGTTTACCGGATCTATCCCATCACCTAGGGGAATATGGGCGTAACGTGATGTGGGTGTTCGACACCCATACCGCCAAGTTCTTCAAGCAGCTTCCCCCGAACAACATCGTGCTGGAAAGCGGCGAGACGAACAAAAACATCAACAGCCTGCTGCGGATCATGGGCAGCGCCGCCGACTATGGGATGGCCCGTGACAGCCGTTTTATCGGCTTCGGCGGGGGAGTGGTCTGCGACATGGCGGCCCTGGCCGCATCGCTGTACATGCGTGGTTGCCGCCTGACCTTGGTGCCTACCACGCTGCTGTGCATGTGCGACGCCACCCTCGGGGGCAAGACCGCCATCGACTTCCAAGGCAACAAGAACCTGATCGGCAGCTTCTATCCTGCCGACGAGGTGCTGGTCTGCACCGACACGCTCCGTACCTTGCCCGACAAAGAATACCACAATGGAATGGGGGAGATCCTGAAGCATGCCCTGCTCAGCCCTGATACCGAGCTGTACAAGTTCCTGTTGGCGCACCGCTCCGAGATTCTGAAGCGTGACCAGCAGATCGTGGAGAAGATGCTGGAACTTTCGCTGGCCGTCAAGCGCTTCTATCTGGAGCAGGACCCGACCGAGACCAAGGGAATCCGGCAGATGCTGAACCTGGGACATACGTTCGGCCACGCGCTGGAGTCGATCAGCCACTTCGGAACCTTCAGCCACGGAGAGTGCGTCGCCTGGGGGACCTGCAAGGCGCTGGAAGCCGGCATGGAGGCGGGCGTCTGCGACAAAGGCTTTGGCGAAAGCGGCATCAAGCTCTTCAAGCTCTTCGGCTACGACACCGATTACCGCATCGGACGAGGCGAGTGGCTGGAGTACCGCGAGCATATCGCCCATGACAAGAAGAAGGTGGACGGCAAGATCCGTTTCGTCATCCCCGAGAAGCAAGGATCCTGCCTGCTGATGCCATTGGCGGAAACGATGATCCAGCATTTGGTCATCCAGCAGTATTCTTGATTCCTAAGGGACAGCCAATCTCCCGAGGCCTGCGCCCTGGGGCGCGGCTCAGTCAGCCAGTTTCAGCAGACGTTGCCGCGCCTTCTTGGCGATACGGATGGTGGTGTCGTCTCCTTTTTCCGTCAGCCTGTCAATCAGGTCGCCCAAGGAGAAGAGAGAGGTGTCCAGAGCCTCGCCGAAATCCCTGCTTTGGGTGAAGCGGAATGAATCCCCGCTGCCTTCGAGCTGGATGAAGCAGAGCACCCTACGGTCCTTGTGGCTCTTGACGAACTGAAGCAGACAGCCGAGTTTGTTCGCCAGTTCTTCGGCCTGGTCGATGGTGAAGGCGCCCTTCGGCACATTGTCGTAGATGATCGGGTGGAGCGGGATCTTTCCGTCCAGGTCGAGCAGGGTATAGAACTTGCTCGGGTACTCGACATAATAGGCTCCGACCTGCAGGGTCGCAGGGAAGTTCTTTGCCCGCTTGGTTGCCTTCTTGTGCTGTTGGGCCAGATAGGAAAGCTCCCCGGCGGGGATGACCACCAGCTGCATGCTCTTCTTGCCGCTGGTATGGACCGTCTCGAACTTGTGGCGGTAGATGGTCATGACGTCGTTGCCCTTGCGGTAGTCTCCTTCAACCGGCATGTGGGCTTTCCTGGTGCCATCCTGGTAATAGGCGTCGTCGTCCTTCCTGCCGCGGACCATGTCGGTCAACCGCTTGGCAAGCCCGGGCTGGATTTCGTCCAGCCACGACTCTTCCAAAGGACTGACCGAGCGGGCATACATGCGGCTGGTCTCGACGATTTCGCCGGCGATGATGAATTTCGGAAGGATGCGGAAGTAGGCGGAACCCGGATGGATGAAGATCTGGCCTGCGGTCAGCGACTGGTAGACGTTCCGCTCGCTCTTGATGCAGATGTACTGGGACAGTCCGCTGGCGATGCAGATCAGGTATTCTTTCGGAGTGCCCGAATGGGAAAGCGGAAAGCCGATTTCCCCGCAGATGTCTCCCAGCTGCTCGGTTACGTGGACGATTTCCTGCATGCATTGGTAGTCCAGGTAATACTGGTGGCAGAACGCCTGTTTCTTTTCCAGGGTATCCCCGGCCTTCAGATACCGTTCATAGACATGCAGGAAGGTGACGAAATCCCCGTATCGTGCGTCGCTGAACGATCTCTGGGCGGCGCGGGCCTGTTCTTCCTCGTCCGCTGGGAACAGGAAGGGCGTCTTGCTGGAAAGGAAGGCGACGGCGACCAGGACTTGCTCGAGGACGTCGGGGTAGCGGAGCAGGCTCTCGACAATCACCCGTGAATGGCGGGGGAGCAACGGGAACTTGCACATCAGCTCTCCGACCCTGGTCAAATGACGGGTCTCGTCGATGGCGCCAATGAAGCGGAGCGTCGCCTCGGCGCTCTGGATCGCGCTGTTTTTCGGACGGGTAATGAAGGGAAAGTGCTCGTAGTCGTAGATTCCCAGGTCGCTCATCCGCAGCACTACCTCGCTCAGGTCGGTGCGGAGGATTTCCTCGGTGGTGAAGGAGAATCGGCTCTCGAAGTCCTTTTCCCCGTACAGGCGGTAGCAGACACCAGCCCTGGTGCGGCCTGCCCGGCCCTTGCGTTGTTCGGCGCTGCTCTTGGAAACCGGAAGGGGTTCCAGCGCGCTGGTGAAGTTCTTCTGGTTGTAGAAATTGATCTTGGCGATGCCGGAGTCGATGACGGTGGTGATGCCGTCGATGGTGATCGATGTCTCGGCGATGTTGGTCGCGACGACCACCTTGGTCTTGCCGGGAGGAGTGGGGGTGAAGACCGCCTCCTGCTGCTCCTTGCTGAGCCGGGCATAGAGCGGGTAGATGACCAGCTCCTCGTTCGGGTCATGTGCGAGCAGGTTGGAGACGGTACGGGTGATGTCGAACTCGCCGGGCTGGAAAATCAGGATATCCCCCTTGCCCTTGCGGCTCTTGACGATCTTCCAGATGGTCTCGTTCATCTTCTCCGTGTCGAAGGGGTTGACCGGCTGGTAGAAGATCTTGACCGGGTAGACTTGGCTCTGGATGCTGACCACCGGACAGTCGTCGAAGAAATGGGAGAAAGCCTTGGTGTTGATGGTGGCGGAACTGATGATCACCTTGAAGTCCTCGCGCTGGGAGAGCACTCCTTTCAGCAGGCCGAGGATGAAGTCGATGTTCAGGGACCGTTCATGCGCCTCGTCGACGACGATCACGCTGTAGGACTTCAGCAGCGGATCGGCCTTCAGCTCCTGCAAAAGGATGCCGTCGGTCATGATCTTGACGCGGGTGGAGGGAGTCGTCGTGTCGGAAAAACGCATCTTGTAGCCGACGTAGGAACCCTCTTGGTCGCCTAGTTGCCGTTTGATGAAGTCGCAGACGCTCAACGTCGCTATGCGCCTGGGCTGCGTGATGCCGATCGACAGGGCGTCGGCGTACCCGGCCTCCTTGAGGATCAGGGGAAGCTGGGTGGTCTTGCCGCTGCCGGTCGGGCTTTCGACGACAATCACCTGATGGCCCGCAAGGCCGTCAAGGATTTCCTTTCGATGCTGCCATACGGGAAGGCTCTTGAAATCCATTACGCCAAGCCTTCCTTGATGGTCTTGACCGCCTCGTCAAGGGTGACCATCTGTCTGGTCTCCCTGCTCCGCAGGTCTTTCAGCGTCACCTTGCCTGCGTCATGCTCATTGCTGCCGCAGGTAAGGGCGAAGGGGATGTGCTGGAGTTCCGCGTACTTGAACTGGACGCCCATTTTCTTTCCCTCGGGAAGATACAAGTCGACATGGAGTCCTGCACCGCGCATCTTTGCCGCAAGCTCGTTGTACCAAGGTCTGAGCTCTTCGTCCATCACCATGACCAGCACGTCGGCAGCCCTGCTGTCGCCCAGCATGTTGCTGTCCAGCTCGCCCAAAGCCGCCATCAGGCGGTCCAGCCCGATCGAGGAGCCTACACCAGGCAGTTCCTGCTTGGTGTAGAGGCTGGCAAGATTGTTGTAACGGCCGCCACTGCAGACCGAGCCGAACTGGTCCAGTCCATTCAGGAAGGTCTCATAGACGATTCCCGTGTAATAGTCCAGACCGCGGGTGATCGACGGGTCGTAGACGAAGTGGTTGGCGATATGGGCGCTTTCCAGATATCCGTAGATTTTCCGCATGCGCGCGGTGTGCTCGTTTTCTCCACCGGCAAGCATGGCAAGTCGCTGCAGTGTTTCCAAGAATGGTTCCTGCTGGTCGTCTTTGGTGATGAAGCGCATCACCGCCTCGGCCTTGGCCTCGTCCGCGGTGATTCCGGTCAGGCTCTCCTTGACGGAGGCTGCGCCGACCTTCCTCAGCTTGTCCACTTCGCGCAGGATCTCCACCGCCTTTTCCTCGACACCCAGATGGGAGAGGAAGGCGTTGAACAGTCCACGGTGCGCGATATGGAAGGTGTAGCCCTGGATGCCGAGCATGGAGAAGGAGGCGTCCATCATCGACAGGATCTCGAAATCGGCTTCCGCATTGTCGACGCCGACGATGTCGAAGTCGCATTGGGTGAACTCGCGGAAGCGTCCTTTCTGCGGGTTCTCGCCCCGCCACACCTTGTCGATATGGAAACGTTTGAAGGGAAGGGGCAGTTCGTTCAGATGGGCCGCCATGAAGCGGGCGAAGGGCACAGTCAGGTCGAAACGCATGGCGACCTCGCGCTCGCCATTGTCCTTGAAGTGGAAGATCTGCTTGTCGGTTTCGCCGCCGCCTTTGCCGAGCAACACCTCGGTGTATTCCAACACCGGCGTGTCGATGGGCACGAAGCCGTAGGAGGAGAACATCTCCTCAAGCTTCGCGATGATCGCCTTTTTCCTGATCTCGTTCTCCGGCATGGAGTCCCGGAAACCCTTGAGTACGCGTGGTTCTATGATTTTTCCGTTTGGCACGGTAATGCGCTCCTGTTGTCATTCTGATTCGATTCGTGTTACAAACCTTATATCAGAAAATCTTAACTCTGGAAATAGATACACCTTTTCGAGCAACGCGATGTTAATCAGATACAAACAAGATACGAAAGGGAAAAGCGTTCCCTTCGCGAAAATCTACACGCCGGCCGAGCACCATATCAATCCCGATTCGATTGACAAGGATGCCTACTGGGCCGTGCGCAAGTTGCAGAACAGCGGCGCCGAGGCCTACCTGGTCGGTGGGGCGGTGCGCGATCTTTTGCTTGGACTTGTCCCCAAGGACTTCGACATCACCACAAGCGCCAGCCCGCGTCAGATCCAGCGGATGTTCTGGAACGCCCGCATCATCGGCCGCCGGTTCAAGCTGGTGCACTTGGTCTTCGGCGACAAGATCATCGAATGTTCCACGTTCCGTAGCGGGGAGATGGCGGAAGATGGGTCGAACAACGTATTCGGCAGCGTCGACCAGGATGCCAAGCGGCGGGATTTCTCCATCAATTCCCTGTATTACAACCCTGTCAACGGGCAACTGCTGGACTTCAACAACGCGATGGCCGATTTCCGCAAGCGCAGGATCACCAGCATCATCCCGCTGGACCAATCCTTTGTCGAGGATCCCGTGCGGATGGTCAGGGCCTTGAAGTACTCGGTGACCACCGGTTTCAGGCTCCGTCTGGATATCTGCATGGCGATCAGGAAATATGCTTCCGAGCTTGGCAGAGTCTCCACAAGCCGCTTGACCGAGGAGACCAACAAGATCCTTTCCAGCGGCCATTCCTATGAGATATTCAAGGCCTTGGAGCGCTACCGGCTGTTGGTCTACATGCTTCCCTGCTTCAGCATCTACTGCAAGTATCCGGAGGTGAAGAAAAGTCTTGCCGTTCTGGATAGGAAGGTGATGGACGCCAAGAACGGAAAAGGGGCGGAGGTCTCGCTTTCCGAGCAGATCAAGTATCTGGTCCAGCCGATGGTGGTCCTTGCCGGCAAGGAGGAGATGACCAGCGACGAGCGCTTCCACGAGGTCTACCGGCAAATCAAGGTGCTGGTCAATCCGATGACGCCGCCCAACTACGAGGTGGAGGGAGCCGTCAGGGCGATCCTCAGCGAGCAGGGCTACAAGATCCCACGGACCAAAAACCGGGTGGTGAAGCAGAACCGTCCCCAGGCGCGTGGCGGGCAAAGACGGGGAGCTCCGGTCCGTCGCAACAGGAAGCGTGCGGGTGGAGGTGCGAGACAGGCATCCGTTTCTGTGACGGCACAGGCGGCGACTCCGCAGACAAGCGCCGAGGCGCATGACCTGTAAAGGTCCCGGTCACCCCCATTCCTCGATCTCGATCGATACCGAGGCGATGAAGATGGAGCTGCTCTTCTCGAGCGAGTCGGCGATGAACTCCTGCAGCTCCGTCAGCGTGCTGGCGATCTGGTGTGCCATCGGCATGCGGAGCCGGATGGCCAGCACATAACCTTCCGGGCGGACGATCGAGCTGACCGAGACCACCTGCAGCTGGCTGTCGAACTCGGACAGGCACTGGGCGACCATCTGTTTCAGGGCAACGTCGCTGATCCTCACCTTGGTGTATTTGCTGAACTCAGGACGGACGATCGTCTTTTCATATTCTTTCTGATTGCGGGCGACCGGATTCTTCTTTCGTTTCAGGAACACCTTCAACGAGTCATAGACAATCTGCGGATATTTGCGTGTCACCTCGATGGTGGGCACCGGAATGACATGCTTGCCCTCGGCATACCGGCTACGCATGGCCGCCTCGATTTCCGCCTTGGTGGCGATATCCTCGATATGCAGGATTTTCTCCGGCTGGGGAAGCCCCAGACGGAAGCAGATCTTGAACACCATTTTCTCAGAGGTCCCGATGATCAGGATCTTCCGGTACTTTTCCTGGCGTAACGCCTTGACCACGCCGTCCCGGTGCGCATCGTCGCCGAACACGGCGCAACGCACCGCCCCCAGCATGCTGTCGGCACGTTTTGCCGAGCGCCCGGCGATGATGCGGTCCCCTTTGATCAGGAGTCCGTCGTCTATGATCAGCTGGCAGTGGTACTGGTCAGCGATGATTTTCGAACGAAAGCTTTTGCCTGTACCGCTTTTACCCACCAATGCCATCGTTTTTGGCTTGGTGATCTGGAAAAAGAGGTACCGGAATATGCGATTCATACGCTGTATCATACAATATGTATGGATATTTGCAAATCAGCGTACATGTTCCGGATGAAAGCGGGCAACAGCATACAAAGAACCTCTATGCATGGAAAACCGTATTTTTGTCACATCAGACAAAACAAAAGGAATATCAATTGGCGTTTCGCGCTGGTTTTGCGGGGAAGGATGCCGATCCGGTGGCATGATTTGCATGATTTTGCAGTTGTTCATGCCATTTCAATATCATATAATAAGCTTTGATTGTATCAAAAGGAGAGTGTGATTCATGAGAGCACCTACGTTTCCGAAAGGTGGTGTGCATCCCGCAGATAAAAAGAGTCTCAGCAAGGACAGACCCATCGAGGTCCTGCCTGTGCCGGGCGAGCTCCTCGTTTCCTTGTCCCAGCATCTTGGCGCGCCAGCCAAGGCGCTGAAGGCGAAAGGCGACCATGTCAGCAAGGGAGAGAGGATCGGAGAGGCTGCAGGATTCATCAGCGCTGACGTGCATAGCCCGGTCAGCGGGACCATCACCGATATCAGACCGGTACGGCTCGCAAACAGCGTCCTGTGCGACGCCTATGTGATCAAGCCGGACGAGAACCAGCCAGAGTGGCCGGACGAGCGGTACGACTGGAAAGGGCAGAGCCCGAAAGAGCTTCTGGACCAGATCAAGGAGTATGGAATCGTAGGTATGGGTGGAGCGACATTCCCCACGCATGTCAAGCTTTCCGTGCCGCCCGACAAGCAGGTGGAGGCGGTTGTCGTCAATGGAGTCGAGTGCGAACCTTACCTGACGGCCGACTACCGGCTTGAGCTGGAGCATGCCCGCGAGGCGATGGAAGGGGCGTTGATCGCCCAAAAGATCACCCATGCCAGACGGGTGATCATCGGCATCGAGCTGAACAAGCCTGACGCCATCGCCCATTGCAAGGACATCATCGCAAAGGAAGGGTTGGAAATCGAGGTGATGGGACTCCAGATGAAGTACCCGCAAGGTGACGAGAAGCAGCTCTTGAAGGCGACGCTTGACCGGGAAATCCCCTCAGGCAAGCTTCCTCTGGATGTCGGGGCGGTGGTCTGCAACATGGGTACCTGCTACGCCATCTATCAGGCGGTCGTGCTGCATCGCCCATTGGTCGAGCGGGTCGTCTCGGTCACCGGCGAGTGCATCGAGAATCCCAAGAACCTGCTCTGCCCGATCGGGACGAAGGTCGGCGACCTGATCGCTTTCTGCGGCGGGTACCGCAAGGAGCCGGAGAAACTGGTCAATGGCGGTCCGATGATGGGCTTCGCCTTTTTCAGCACCGATACGCCGGTATGCAAGGGCACCAGCGGCATCCTCGCCCTGGAAGCACAGCCGCAGATCCGCCAGAGCCCGTGTCTGAACTGCGGCAAATGTCTGGCCGCCTGCCCGATCGGACTGGCGCCGAACAAGCTCTACCGCTTGATTGTCCGCGGCAAGTATGCCGAGGCCATGGAGAATGACCTGATGGACTGCAAGGAGTGCGGATGCTGTTCCTACAGTTGTCCCGCGGGTCTCCCGCTGGTCCAGGCGTTCAAGACAGGCAAGAAGCTGGGGAGGAAGAAGAAATGAATGCACCGACTTTGACGGTATCGGCTTCGCCGCATGTACATTCCCGGCAGAATACCGCTTCGATCATGTGGACGGTCAGCGCCGCCCTGCTCCCCGCAGCCTTGTGGGGAATCTACAGCTATGGGCCGAGGGCGCTGTGCGTTCTGGCCGTGTCGGTAGCCACCACCGTCCTTTCGGAGCTCTTGTGCGACAAGCTGACCAGGCAACCATCGACCCTGTGGGACGGCTCTGCCGTCCTCAGCGGGCTCCTTGTCGGCATGAACATGAGCCCCTCGATCCCGTTTTTCATCCCGATTATCGCTGGCCTTTTCGCCATGCTTGTGGCCAAGTGGAGTTTCGGAGGGCTGGGGGCCAACTGGGCGAACCCCGCCATCGCGGGCCGGGTCTTCGTTTTCTTCGGATTCACCAACGCGATGAGCAGCTTCCGCCTTCCCGGCGCGCTGGGACGTGCGCTTGGCGCCGACGCGATCGGTGGAGCGAGTCCGCTTACCTACCTGAAGGGCCGCCTGGTCGACGGCCTTGCCAGTACCGACGTGCTCGGCGGCAGCGGTTATCCATTCACCCAGTTCGCGGCGAAGGTGGCCGATATGTGCAACCTCAGCCCCTATGTCGTCGACGCTTTTATCGGCAACATCGCCGGTTGCATCGGAGAGGGAAGCTCGTTGCTGCTCCTTGCCGGTGGTATCTTCCTGCTCTGCAAGGAAGTGATTACCTGGCACATTCCGGTCGCCTATCTGGGAAGCTTCGCCCTCCTGAACTGGCTCTTTGGCGGTTTCGCCCATGGTGCTGGTTTCGCCCAAGGCGAGGTCTTGATGCCGTTGTTCACCGGAGGTCTCTTCCTCGGCGCCTTCTTCATGGCCACCGACTATGTGACCACCCCCTGCACCCACAAGGGAGAGGTGATTTTCGGTATCGGTTGCGGGTTCTTTACCTTCCTGTTCAGGAATTTCGGTTCCATGCCGGAAGCTGTTTCCGTGTCGATCCTGATGATGAACATCGTCACGCCGACGATCGACAGGTATGTGAAGAACCGGAAGTTCGGCTACGTGAAGCCGGCAAAGAAGGGGGCTCAGGCATGAACAAGGACATGGGAAAGAACTTGCGCTATGGAGCCATCCTGCTGGCCATCTGCGCAATCTGCTCGCTGGCTCTCGCCGTGGTGAACCAGATCACCCTTCCGGTCATCCAGAACCACAACGCCAACGCCAAGGCACAAGCTCTGGCGCCTCTGTCTGGTGGCATGACCATCGGTGACGAGACTCCGGTGGGCGGGGACGAAATGGTCTCCAGCTATTACCCCCTTTCCAAGGGTGACAAGGTTGGGGGATACATCCTGACCCTGAAGGGAAGCGGGTACGGTGGTGAATTCACCTTGCTCGCCTCCTACCTGACCTCGGGAGAAGTCATCAGCGCCAAGATGCTGAGCGACAGCGAGACCCCTGGTCTAGGCAAGAAGAGCGAGGAGGACTGGTACATGGAGATGTTCCGAGGGACGGGCACGGCGGACAGGCCGGTTCCGACCAGCAAGGGCATGCTCTCCAAGGCAAACTCCGATGCGGTCAGCGGGGCATCCGTGACCTTTGGCGGCGTTAGCAAGTGTATCGCGTATGGGTCCGCCTACGTGGTCCGGAAAGGAGGTGCGAAATGAGCGGGCATGTGAAAGAATTCACCAAGGGGTTCTTCCGTGAGAACCCGACGTTCATCGTCTTGCTCGGTCTTTGCCCGACATTGGGAACCACCACGATGGTGGCGAACGGCATCGGCATGGGTCTGGGAGTCGTTTTCGTCCTCTTCTTCAGCAACATCATCATCAGCCTCTGCCGGAAATGGATTCCTGCGTCCATCCATATTCCCGCCTACATCGTCATCATCGCTTCGCTGGTGACGTTGCTGCAAATGCTTCTGGAGGCCTATGTCCCCTCGCTGTACGCATCCCTTGGCGTCTACCTGCCGCTGATTGTCGTCAACTGCATCATCCTCGGCCGGGCAGAGGCTTTCGCTTCCAGCCACGGTGTCCTGGACAGCGCCCTTGACGGGCTCGGCATGGGCATGGGGCTTACGATGAACCTGACGGTCATCGCCCTGATCCGCGAGGTGCTGGGCGCCGGAACCATTACGCTCTTCCCGATGGGAGGGTGGAATGGTGTGATCAATGTCCCCATCCTGCACACCACCCCGTGCCGCGTCATGACGCTGGCTGCCGGTGCGCTGTTGCTGATGGGCTATCTGCTGCCGGCATTCAAGGCTTTGATCGGCCTGATGACCGCTCCGAAGGAGGCCACCAGATGACCATCATCGCGATTCTGCTGACGTATATCTTCATCAACAACTTCATCTTGGTGCAGTTTCTCGGACTGTGCCCGTTCATCGGCGTCTCCAAGAACAGCGAGAACGCCATCGGAATGGGAGCGGCGGTTACGTTCGTGACCGCCATCACCAGTACCATCTGCTGGTGCGTCTACCATTGGTTCCTGGTGCCGTTCCACCTTGAATACCTGGAAACGCTGACGTTCATCCTGGTCATCGCCAGTCTGGTGCAGTTCGTCGAGATGGTGATCAAGAAGATCAGTCCCCCGCTGTACAAGGCGCTTGGCATCTATCTGCCGCTGATCACCACCAACTGCGTGGTTCTCGGCATCGCGATCATCAACATCACCAACCAGTACAATGCCATAGAGAGTTTCTTCTCCGGCCTTGCAGCCGGGCTTGGTTTCACCCTTGCCATCATCCTGATGAGCAACATCCGCGAGCGGCTGGAGTTCAAGCCGGTCCCGAAGATCTTCCAAGGGGTTCCGATCGCGTTCACGTCCGCTGGCTTGATGGCTCTTGCCTTCATGGCCTTCGACAAGTCGCTGTTGACCAACCTGCATTTGGTCTGAGGAGGAAGGCATGGGTGCTATTATCAGTGCGGTAGTGGTTGTCGCCGTCATGGGCGGTCTGTTCGGGTTCCTGCTTTCCTGGGCCGAGAAGAAGCTCGCGGTCAAGAAAAACGAGAAAGAGGAGGCTCTCGAGGCAATCATGCCGGGGGCCAACTGTGGCGGGTGCGGCTATGCCGGTTGTGCCGCGTATGCCGATGCGGTCGCCAGCGGCGAGGCTCCGATCGGTCTTTGCAATCCAGGAGGAAGCGCCTTGGCCGCGAAGATGGCAGAAATCATGGGGGTCGCCGCTCCTGAGACCGAGCAACGCAAGAAGGTCGCCCACGTCTTCTGCAAGGGTGACTGCAACGTTTCCAAGCAGGACTACACATACCAGGGGATCAGCGATTGCAACAGCGCGGCCTTGCTTTTTGGAGGCGCCAACACATGCAAGAGCGGGTGCATGCGCCTTGGTTCCTGCATCGCCGTCTGTCCGGTGGGCGCCATCAGCAAGAATGCCGAGGGCCATATCGTCGTCGACGAGGATGCCTGCATTTCCTGCGAGAAATGCACCAAGGTCTGTCCGACCGGTGCGATCCGGATGTTGTACGAGGACAGCGAGTTTGTGGTAGACTGTTCCAGCCATGAG
>Ga0256404_1006047_pt1 | contig 20519 bp, 12 predicted proteins | sample RumenRJG_01DNA_FD_185990 | JGI IMG/M metagenome (GOLD analysis project Ga0256404, IMG submission 185990) | Bovine rumen microbial communities from Lethbridge, Alberta, Canada - RJG_01 | ecosystem: Host-associated > Mammals > Digestive system > Stomach > Rumen | place: Canada: Alberta | collected...
GTCTTGCGATCTAGATTGATATTGTGCGCCTTTAGGCCAGCCATTAGGCGACTATAAGTCGTACCATTTTCGCGGGCGGCCGCATTGATGCGCGTAATCCATAGTTCGCGCATATCGCGTTTGCGATTACGACGATCGCGGAAGGCATATTGCAATGACTTAATAATGTGTGCCTTAGTTAAGCGATAGCTGCGGGTTGCACTGTTGTGCTTCATGCCCTTGGCCCCACGGATCATCTTGTGATGACGGGCATGGGCGGTAACTCCTCGTTTGACTCTCACGGTTCCTCCTATAATCCGAGCGCGCGGCGGATAGTCTGCTTGGCGCTACCATTAACACTTGAATCAGCTGTCTTAGCGCGCTTGGCGCGAGCAGTCTGGTGAGCTAGCTTGTGATGAGTCGCCGCATTGCGGCGCAGCACCTTGCCGCTCTTAGTTACGCGGACACGCTTTGCGGTGCCCTTATGCGTTTTTAGCTTTGGCATTGGGATTGCTCCTTACTATTACACTCAGGTTGCGACCCGCCATAGTTGGTTTGTTGTCGGCCACAGCCACATCGCTGAGCTGTTCAAGGATATTATCTAAGAGTTTCCGCCCCACCTCAGGGTGCGCCATTTCGCGTCCACGGAACACGATTTGGATCTTTACCTTGTCGCCGTCCAATAAAAACTTACGGATTTTGCGTAGTTTTATCTGCAAATCGTTTTCCCCTATTTTGAGACCTAAACGGATTTGCTTCATTTCGCTAGCGTGAGCGCTTTTCTTGTTACGCTGTTGCTCCTTCATCTTTTGATACTGGTATTTGCCCCAGTCGATGATTTTTGCCACAGGTGGCTGTGCGTTTGGCGAAATTTCTACTAGGTCGAGACCGGCTTCTCGCGCCTTGTCGAGGGCTTCACGGCGGGACATGATCCCGAGCTGTGCGCCACTTTGATCGACAACGCGTAATTGATTGGCACGAATCTGACCATTTATCCGAATTGAATGATTGGTTATATGGATCCTTACCTGAATTAAGTTTACTTGGCTCCGGAGGCCGGATTCGAACCGGCGACCCATTGATTAACAGTCAACTGCGCTACCGCTGCGCCACTCCGGAATAAATTACATTGCATATGCAACATTAATAATATAAAGGATATTCAGAATTTTTGCAACATGATACGTACTTATATAGTTAACACTCTGTGCCGGTATTGCAGGGCCTCGGCAATGTCGCTAGATTGAATTTTATCGCGGTCGGCCAGGTCGGCGATAGTGGCGGCGACACGGGCGATACGGAAATAGCTACGGGCGGATAACTTCATGCGGTCACTGGCGGTGTCTAGTAGCTGCTTAGCGTCAGAGGCAAAGTTCAGCTGATCAATTTCCTTATTCGTTAAGTTAGCATTGGGGTGGTGCTGCCGTTCGTTGGCGCGCCGGCGAGCCTGCACGATATCTTGCCGCCATTTGTCGGCCACGCGCTCGGATTTTGGCGCCGGCTTAGTTAGTTCAGCGCGCGGGACACGGCCGACATTCACAAAGAGGTCGACACGGTCGAGCAGTGGGCCAGAGAGCTTCTTCTGATATTGCTGAATCATCTGCTGACTGCAAGTACATTCATGATCGGAGTCACCGTAATAACCGCAAGGACAGGGATTCATGGTGAGCAGCAGCATAAAGTTAGCGGGGTAAGTTGCCTTCGTTCCGGCACGACTCACTTTAATAACGTGATCTTCGAGCGGCTGGCGAAGCGACTCGAGCGTGCGCTTGCTAAACTCGGGCGCCTCATCGAGGAAGAGAACCCCGTTATGGGCGAGCGAAATTTCACCCGGGCCGGCGTTGCTACCTCCGCCAACCATTGCCACGTACGAAGCGGTGTGATGAGGGTTTCTAAAGGGACGCGTTGTTATAACGTCATCGCTTTCCCCCGCTAGTGAATAAATTTTGGTGGTTTCGAGAATCTCACTTTCGGTCATAGGCGGCAAGATGCCGGGCAGGGTGCGGGCGAGCATTGTCTTGCCAGATCCCGGTGGGCCGGTGAACAAAATATTGTGATGGCCAGCGGCCGCGATTTCGAGCGCTCTCTTCGCCATGGCTTGACCGCGCACATCGTCAATGGACGGCAAATTAGTATAATTATTATTAACAACACCCGTAACAGTTGGCGAAATTGTTTGTTCGCGCAGCAGATGCTTGACTACGCTGTCAAGTGTAGACGCACCAACAACACTTATGCCTCTAACGAGCGCGGCCTGATCGGCGTTAGTAGTTGGTACGATGATCTGACTATGACTGGCCGCCACCGAGCACTCGGCAAAGTTCAAAACGCCACGAGCAGGGTGAAGCTCACCATTGAGACCCAGCTCCCCGATAAACGTAGTCGACTTCACAGCGACTTCCGGTAGTTGCTTACTAGCAACTAGGATGGAAATAGCAATTGCTAAATCTAGGTGAGTACCATTTTTTGCTAGGTCCGCTGGCACCAGGTTTATAGTAATACGTTTAGCGGGGAACTGATAACCGCTATTAGTAATGGCAGCGCGCACCCGCTCGCGCGATTCGGCAATCTGTTTACTCGGCAGGCCTACTATATTAAATCCCGGCAAACCATTAGTGATATCGCATTCAGCTGTAACGATGACGCCATTAAAGCCGTGCGTCACGGCTGTGTCCACCCGAGAAATCATAAGCACATTGTATCATAAGTGATGATGATCAGGGCATTTCGTCGCTACAAGGGCCTTGCCACGCTGTAGCACGGCAAAGGCAGCCAGCCGAGTCTTTGCGGCGGATGACTGGCTATTACTACTTATATCTGTTATGTTATAATACTGATGTACGTGGGGCTGAATTTGCTTCGACGGATGGAATTTAACAGTTCAATCAGCGAGTAGTTGACCACTTTACAGTCATAAACTAAATGCAAAATCACGTTTGCAGGCCTTTGTGGCTGACGTTAAGGCGTTCTTTGCGCCTCGCGCCACCGCGATGGCTGTCGCTGCCTAACCGATAGATTAGTCGGTTAGTTTTACTTTTTTAGCAGCCCGCTTTACCTATGACGCGTGATAATAGGGAAGAGCGTCAATTTATCGCGCTGGACGATTATTCCATTGCTAGATAGTCGTCGAGACTTTAGCAATCGTGCCGCCAGCTAGCTGTGTCCGTTTCCATGGGCTAGCGGTATGTAAATTCTGAGATGGACTAGGCTTCGTAGACGATTGAAAGGTTACCATGCGGACGCGGGGTCGGTACCCGCCAGCTCCACCATAGTCAAAATAATAGTTTTTACAACGTTCACCACCGTGAGCGTTATTATTTTTCCACAATCTAGCTAATTTACGTGGTAATAATTACCATAACCAAATCGTTGACAGTGTTTGAGCGATGGTCTACTATAATACTGTGGTGAGCAAAAAAGTTGCTCAAATAAAAAGCCAAAAACCTCTGCAACGTTCTCACCCAGCACAAACAAAACAAACATTATCAAACAACACAAATTATACAAAACCATCCTAAACACTTGAACGACCCGTGACTCGCAGCGGGTCGTTCTTTTTGTCTTATTTTTTGCTATGACGTTTGACGGGCGATGTTCTAAGCCGCGGCTTTACTGCTTGTGGTCAATTTTCTATGGCACCGAGCGGGATTTAGACTGACTACCCAAAATGCATTTATAATTATCACAACACTGCAAACTGAATATTTAACGAAAGAAAGACCATGCTGACTACATAAATGTTGCAAATAACACAAGGTAAATAATGCAGCGATTATTGACAAGAGCGCTTTGGACTGCTAGTATGTAAGTAAGCTTGACAGACAAAAAGCAAAAAGAAAATCAGGTCAGCTCACTGCATGATAGGAGTTAACCGAATTGAGTCCCGAAGAGCTTGAACCTTTCTTTCAATAATAAAACAAACAACTAACAGTCGCGCGTTATCATGTTCATAAAGAGTGGGATATGATGATGCGAGACAAAGTAGCCACTGCCTAGTCGCATGCAGACAAATAAGTCGTGGGACAAGGCAATGTTCGTGGCGGTGATGGTAGTTCGAACAGCTTAACCTTGAATAGAATTCGAGCTACCACTCTGTCACGAATGCGTTGAGCGTAAGCTGATCGATTTATCGTGAGTCGATTAGCCAGCTCCGCAGCTTATGCTCCCGAGAGGGAGCGGTCAGTTGAGGTTAGTTCAGCCGTCGTGGCGACCGCGACTCGCGCCCATTTATTTGATTACAGTTTGGCGGATGAGTTTGTCGCACTTTAGACTTCGCAACTGTCCATGGTGGCTGGGCTGCCTCCTTATATGAATTGCCTTTGCGCTAACGGCTTTCGTTTTGTAAACTAATAGCATGAGTAAAAAGCGATGGGCAATTAGTTCCTTAGGCTTAACGCTAGCATGCCTAATAGCGTTGTTCTTTATCATGAATATGACTAATCCAAGCGATAGTGGCCCTGCAGGGATTGCAATTGTGCTGCTATTAATCTATGGATTGTGCTTTGGTGTGATTATGGTGATGGCGCTAGTATTACGCTTTGTAGCGGGGCTATTTCGGGCCGAACGGGACGAAATAGCGGACAAAACTCGTGAAGAAGCGCGCAGCGATAAGCGTATCATTATGATTTGCGCTGCTTTGGCAGTGGCACCGATTCTAGTTATATCTCTGAATTCTATCGGGCAAATAGACTTTATTGATATTGCCCTCATAACCGCTACGGAGGCTGTAGCGGTCTTTTACATTACTAAGAAAGTATAGAATCGTCTATGCTATAATAACGTCATGGGACCAGGAAATGGCGGCAATATGAACAAAAACTTTAACGCGGCACCGCAGCCGCAAATAGGTTATAATGCGGCACCTACACCGCAGTATAACGTCGATCCAGTGCAAAATCGGATGAACTATGGCGAGTACCTAGCAGCGACGCCAGAGAGCACTATGGAGCGTCAGCCGGCGCCACAAAATAGCGAACCGCTGCCAAGGCAGCCTGTAGCTACGGTGACGCCTGTACCTCTGCAAAACGATGCTGCAACGACAACGCCTACCAGCAGTAGCGTTACCAATAAGGAAGTTGATGCTGAACAGCTAGAGAAGATCTGGGTGGGCAAGGCAAAAAATACTATTGAGCGCACGCGGATGGACCCGCACGAAGAAGCGCACCAAATCGCTGAACTCACGGCAGGCTATCTGCGTGAGCGTTACGGCAAAGAAATTGGCAAATAACTGTACCAAAAAGCTAGCACTTTGGCGGTTGGCCGTGTATAATTGTTATTGAAATAAGAGAAGACAAATATGTTAGACACTAGCGTTGTAGCAATTATAGTTAGCATCATCGTTATTGGTGGAATTTTGGCGGGCGTAGTGAGCCTAGCATACTTTACTTATCGCAAAACGGCGCGCGAAGAAAAGCGCTATGAGCGCTCTCTCAAAATGGTTCAAATTCTTATTCACTTGCCGCCGAGTAGCGATGACAAGGATGACAAAGGGCGCGACCAGCGCGACCTAAACGACGAGGTTATTAGCCAAGCTCAAACAATGTATACCGTCATTGCTAGCACGGCGACGCGTGGTTTTCATAGTAGACTATATGGCCAGCGCCACATGAGCTTTGAAATTGTGGCGAGTGGCGGATTGGTACACTATTACGCCGTAGTGCCATATATCTTACTAGATAATATCAAGCAGGCAATTTTAGCAGCTTATCCGACAGCACGCCTTGAGGAGGTAAAGGAAATCGAGCTCTTTAACCGTGCGAGCAAAATTGCCGGTGTGCTTGGTGGTGAGTTTACGTTAACGAAGCCTTATATCTATCCGATTGCGACTTATAAAGAAACTAAGCGTGATGCCATGGGCGCCATCTTGAATGCGTTGACGAGCGCACAACGCGGTGAAGGGGTCGGTATTCAGATTCTAGTTCGTCCGGCGCACGATAATTGGAGTAAGCGCATCGATAAGAAAACGGGCGAGATCCGCGATGGTAAAAAGCAAAACAGTGACCAAGCACTAAGCTATTTTAGTCAGATGATGGAGGTTCTCTGGAAACCGCCAGAGCTTCAGGGGAAAGATGGTGAGACAAAGCCGCTAACGGGTAACGAGCAGGCGCAGGTCGAAGCCATGGAAGAAAAGGCGCGTCATAGTGGTTTCGAGACGATGATACGCGTTGTCGTTTCAACGCCAAATTCAGCACGTTCACATCAATTACTTACAGGTGTCGAAGCGGCATTTGCACAATTTAATTCGCCAATGGGGAATGGCTTTAAGTTTACGCCGGCATCCAATATCGAGAATTTTACGACTGATTACATAATGCGGTTCTTCCCGCCCGAGCGGGCATCCGATATTTTGAATACTGTTGAGTTAGCAACCATCTTTCATCTGCCGACTTCGACTGACATTCCGTCACAGCAGGTCGAACGGCAGGCGTTTCCCGAGGTGGATGGCCCGACCGAGCCGATGCTTACGGGTAACGTCCTAGGGTATAACGTCTTTCGCGGGCTCCGTAAGGAAATACGTTTGGCCGATGAGGATCGCCTGCGCCATATGTACGTGATGGGTTCAACTGGTATGGGTAAATCTGTCTTTTTGCGCGGTCAGGCGATACAAGATATGAAGCGAGGACGTGGCTTTGCCGTGATCGACCCACACGGTGACCTAGTCGAAGATATCCTTGGCACGGTGCCAGAAAATCGTATCCAGGACGTAATTTACTTTAATCCTGCCGATATGGAGCATCCGCTAGGCTTGAACCTGTTTGAAATTAGTCCAGACGATCCTGACCCTGAACACACTAAGGATTACATCATTAGCGAAACGATTAACATGTTCTACTCGCTCTATGACCCGAATCATCAGGGCTTTGTCGGGCCGCGTATGGCCAATATTGTGCGCTATGCGGCGCTCCTCGCAATGGCGGGGCCGAATGGTGGCACCTTCATGGACATTCCAAAAATTCTGAACGACCCCGATTATGCTAAGCCGCGAATACGATATTTAACTGATCCGCGGGCGATAGATTTCTGGACGAAAGAGTGGCCGAATAGTCAGCGTAGTAATGATGCCGGCGAAGTGACTAGTTGGGTAGTGTCAAAATGGGCGGACTTTGAGAACACGATGACGCGCAACATTCTGGGGCAGACTAAATCGAGTTTTGACATTCGCGACATCATGGACCATCATAAAATTTTGCTTGTTAATCTGTCCAAAGGTAAGCTCGGCGATATGCCGTCTAAACTTCTTGGTATGGTATTCGTGATGAAGTTCCAAGCGGCCGCCATGAGCCGGGCGAATATCCCTGAGAGCGAACGCCAGGACTTCACACTATACGTTGACGAGTTCCAAAATTTCGCCACAGATAGTTTTGAATCGATTCTATCAGAGGCGCGCAAGTACCGCTTGAGCCTAGTCGTAGCTAACCAATTCATGGGACAGCTAACCGACAAGATTCGCGGCGCTGTCCATGGCAACGTCGGTACATATATAATAGGGCGCTGTGGTACGGATGATGTTGACGATGTAGTGAAGCTGCTCCAGCCAGTATTTCAGTCGAGTGAACTAATAAATATCCCGAACTTCACAGCTGCGGTTAAAATGTTGATTCACGGCAAACCGACGCGCCCGTTCTCGATGGAGCTGCCAAAGCCGATGGGCGATCCAAATCCTCAGCTAGCGGCGGCGATTGCCCAGATTTCAGCCGAGAAGTATGGGTGTCCACGCGCTAAGGTTGAGGCGGAAATTAATGCCCGTTTGTCGACGGGGCGACCGACGCCAACACTAAAACCGGCACAGCCGGTCATAACGGCCAAGCCATCGCATGATACTAGTCTAGTTGATAATTGGATTAAGCGGCGCCAAAGTGCCCCAGTACAGACAATCGCTACACCGACTATGCGACCTGCGTCAGTGGTGATCCCTAGGTCAGCGACCAGTCCGGCGACTAAACCAGTGGCGCCAATTCAGCCGCAGCCAAAGCCAGCGCAGCCACGCACGTCACTATCTCGTGATGACAATAACGGCTTCACAATGAGCTTCCATTAGCTCGTACAAAAACTTTGTTCAAAATGCCATAAACACCCGCATACACCATTACAGCGCCTATGCGGGCGTGTTAACTAATTGGTAGTGTGCTATACTATAGGTAATGAAATTAGCGAGGGAGATATAGTATGCCAACTAATAAAGCGGGCGCCGATAATTACGACGCCAGTCAAATTCAGATTCTCGAGGGTCTCGAGCCGGTGCGTCGTCGCCCCGGAATGTATATTGGTTCTACCGGTTATGACGGCGTCCACCATTTAATTAAGGAAATCGCCGACAACAGTATCGACGAAGCAATCGCGGGCTATGGCTCGTTAGTTAAAGTCGAGCTACTTGCCGGCGGCGGCTGCCGCGTTACGGATGATGGTCGCGGCATTCCAGTCGATATTCATCCACAGACGCATAAATCCGCTTTGGAAACAGTGCTAACTGTCTTACATGCTGGTGGTAAGTTCGGTGGCGGCGGCTACAAAGTCTCGTCCGGCCTCCACGGCGTGGGTTCGTCCGTAGTGAACGCATTGTCGGAAAAGATGATTGCCGAGGTTTCACATAAGGGTCACCTCTACGAGATGGAGTTCAAAGAAGGCAAGGTGACGAAAGCCTTCCACGACGCCGGTAAAACTGATATGCCACGTGGTACGCGCATTACCTTCTATCCTGATAAAAAGATTTTTAAGGAGTTCAAGAGCTTTGACCGTAATTGGGTGCTCCGTTACCTTCGTCATCAGGCTTATCTAACAAAAGGCATCCGCGCTAAAGTCATTGACTACCGCGACAATGAAAAGCATCCCTTCCGCTATGAATTCTATTTTGACGGCGGCATCAAATCCTATGTCAAGCATCTGAACGCAGGCAAGACGACCCTGTCGCCAGATATCTTTTACGTCGATAAAAAAGTTGAGGACGCCGAAGTCGAGGTGGCGATTCAGTATAACGATGGTATGAGCGAAAATGTGGTGCCGTTTGCTAACAACGTTTACAATCCCGAGGGCGGCACACACCTGGTTGGCTTCCGGGCGGCAATGACCCGCGTGATCAACGATTACGCCCGCCGCAACAATCTTTTGAAAGAGAAGGAAGAGAACCTGACCGGTGACGATATTCGCGAAGGACAAACGGCGGCGATCCTCGTCAAGATTCCCGACCCGCAGTTCGAGGGGCAGACCAAGAATAAACTTGGCAACCCAGAAGTGCGCCGCTATGTCGATCAGGTAGTTAGCTCGTCGTTCAGTGACTATCTAAACGAAAATCCAAAGACGGCCAAGAGTATTATTGAAAAGGCAATTTTGGCAGCACGAGCTCGTCGAGCGGCTAAGGCGGCGCGCGAAAATGTCATCCGCAAGAACGGCATGGAGGGTGCCAACTTGCCGAGCAAGCTCGCCGACTGTAGCAGCCGCAACGCCGACGAGTGCGAGCTCTACATCGTTGAGGGTAACTCCGCTGGCGGTTCGGCGAAATCCGGTCGCGATAGCCGGACGCAGGCGATTCTGCCGCTGCGTGGCAAAATTCTCAACACTGAGCGGGCGCGTCTCGACAAGATGCTGAATAACCAAGAGATTTTATCCCTCATTAAAGGTATGGGTGTCGGCATTGGTGACAGCTTTGACATTAAGGGGCTACGCTATAACCGTGTCATTATTATGACCGATGCTGATGTCGACGGTTCGCACATTGCAACCTTGCTTTTGACTTTCTTCTTCCGTTACATGCCGCAGGTGGTTGAGGACGGCCACGTCTACTTGGCAAAACCGCCACTATTCGAGTTGGTGCGGGGCGGTAACAAGCCAAGCGACTTTGTCTATGACGAGCCTGATCTCGAGCCGCTTCTAGATAAGCGGATTGCCGAGCGTAAGGCGAAGGGCGTTAAGATTGATCCAACGCAAGAGAAGTTCCGTCAGGCTGGCTACACCGACCAGAAGCGCTACAAGGGTCTAGGTGAAATGGACGCAACTCAGCTATGGGAGACGACCATGAACCCCGAAAAGCGCGTGCTGACGCAGGTGCGTGTCAATGACGTCGAGAAGGCGGATGCGATCTTTAATAAGCTAATGGGCAACGTCGTTGAACCGCGCAAAGTCTTTATTCAGACGCATGCTGACGATATTAAGATGGAGGATCTGGATGTCTAGCCACCTAGACGCCACGACAGAGAGGAGATAAGATGGCAGAAGATAAAGGAATCGACACTAGCGATAATTTTGCACCCGACGAGCCAGACCAGCCGAATGTGAGCGAGCTACAAGCCGTTTCAGGCGAAACAGTCAAGACGACTGCCGACCATAGCCGTGTAGTTGAGCTGAAAACTGTAGAAGATGTCATGGAATATAGCTATTTACGCTATTCCATGTCCGTGATTATTGACCGCGCTTTGCCGGATGTGCGTGACGGGCTCAAACCGATTCACCGCCGCATTCTTTATACGATGGAGAAGAACGGCTGGCGACCGGGTACTAAATTCGTCAAGTCAGCCCGTATCGTCGGTGAAGTGATGGGTAAGTATCACCCGCACGGCGACAGTGCTATTTACGACGCTATGGTGCGCCTGGCGCAGGATTGGAATATGCGTTACCCCTTGGTTGAAGGGCAGGGTAACTTTGGTAGCATGGACGGCGACGACCCCGCTGCGAGCCGTTATACTGAGGCACGTATGGCGAAGCCGGGCGCCGCACTTCTAGCTGACCTAGACAAGGACACGGTTGATTTCCGCGATAACTACGATGGCACGCTAAAAGAGCCGGTGGTTTTGCCGGCCAAACTGCCGAATCTGTTACTGAACGGCCAGGTTGGTATTGCTGTTGGTATGGCGACAAACATTCCGACGCATAATCTAAACGAGCTCTGCGACGCAATTGCCTATATGATTGACCACGGCGAAGAGAATACCACGATTGACGACCTATTAAAGATCGTTAAGGGTCCAGACTTCCCGACGGGAGGTATCGCTTATGCGGGCCCAGCCATGAAGCAGGCCTACTTAACCGGCCGTGGCAGTGTAGTAGTACGCGCGGTGGCGCACATTGAGCAAACCAAGCGGGGTAAGTCGCGCATTATCGTGACCGAAGTCCCTTATGGCACGAACAAGGAAAAGCTAAAGGAACAGATTAACAACCTAGCTAAAGAGAAGAAGATTCCGGGCATCCAGAACTGCACCGATGAATCGTCCCGTGGTGAGATCCACATGACGATTGAGCTCAGAAAGGATGCTTATCCGAACAAAGTTTTGAACCAGCTCTACAAGTGGAGCGGGTTGCAGACGACCTTCCATTACAACATGTTAGCCCTAGTTGACGGCATTCAGCCAAAGATTCTCGGACTCGAAGAAATTTTGAGCGAATACATTAAGCATCGCCGCACGGTGGTGCGCCGTCGCACTGAGTATGAACTACACAAGGCTGAGGCGCGCGCCCATATCTTGCAGGGGCTAAAGATTGCGCTCGACAATATCGATGCTGTGGTGCATTTAATCCGTGCGTCGAAGGATTACGATACGGCGAAAAATGGCCTCATGAGTCAATTTGGCCTCGATGAAGTGCAGGCGCAGGCTATCCTAGCGATGCAGCTGCGGCGCCTCACGGGACTAGATCGTCAGGCGATCGAAGACGAGCTAGCCGAACTGATGGCGAAGATTAAGGAGTATCAGGAAATTTTGGCGGACGAGCAGAAGATCCTAAATATTATCAAGGACGAACTCGAAGATATGAAGAAGACTTTTGGTGATGAGCGCCGTACTAAGATAGTGAACCACGAAGTCGGCAAGATCGAGGACGAGGACGTCATCCCTGAAGAAGAGGCGGTAATTCTCTTAACCAACCAGAATTACATTAAGCGCACCCCGATGACAGACTATCGGCGTCAGAACCGCGGTGGTAAGGGCAAGAAAGGCGTCACGACTAAGGAAGAAGACGCTGTTGCCCAGCTAATCACGGCGAATACGCACGATTACCTCAGCTTCTTCACTAATAACGGTCGCGTCTTTCGTCTAAGGGCCTTTGACGTGCCGGCAGCCAGCCTGACCGCTAAAGGGATAGCCGTTGTCAATTTGCTATCACTTGCCCCTGACGAAAAGGTGACGAGCATCGTGAAATACAGCGGCGACGAGCTAGAGAGTAAGGATGATGAGTATCTCTTTATGGCAACGACGAACGGCACAGTAAAGAAAACTTTGGCGTCGGAATACGCTAATATCCGCCAAAATGGGCTAATTGCGATTAAACTCGATGCGGGCGATGAGCTTCGCTGGGTGGCGCGCACTAATGGTAAGAATGACATCATTATGTCGACCGCCTTTGGTCAAGCATCTCGTTTCGACGAAGCGGAAGTGCGCCCGATGGGTCGTAGTGCCCGTGGCGTGCGGGGTATGCGCCTAAGGCCAGGCGATCACATTGTTGGCATGGACGTTGTGGACAAGGATGACAAAGAAGGCAAGCTATTGGTGATGACCGACCAAGGTTACGGCAAGATGACCATGGTGCACAATTTCCCAACCAAGGGGCGTGGCGGTCTCGGCATTAAGGCGGCGGTTGTCGACGGCAAGACGGGCAACGTTATGACGGTGCGTAATTTGCCGAGCGACGTTAAGGAGATTCTCGCCATTTCGGCGGGCGGCCAAACAATTCGCTTGGCGTTGGCTGACATTCCAACGCTTGGTCGGGCAACCAAGGGAGTGCGTATCATGCGCCTCAATGATGGCGATAGCGTCGCCTCGGTCGGCCTCATCCCTGATGAGTCTTCTGCCGAAGAGAAATAGCGACGCATTTACTTAGTGAAGAGAAGCTGCTCAGGCGTGGCGCCAACAGCGAGATGTGCTAGCAATGTGCTAGCACATGTTAAAATAGTGCTATGGAAGCATTAGCGGATTTGTTCACTTCACCTTATATCTGGTCAATAATCATTGCTTATCTGTCGGCGCAGACGACTAAGTTCGTTTTGGACAGGAAAAACAATAAGAATCTTACGTGGCGAGATTACTTTGCCAGTGGCGGCATGCCCAGTAGCCATTCGGCTAGCATAGTGGCGCCGTGCGTGTTGATCGGCCTGCGGGTCGGATTTAATTCGCCGCTCTTTGCCTTCGCCCTGGTCGTGACGGCGATCATCTGTTATGACGCCTGTAGTGTGCGACGCTCAGTCGGCGAATACGGCTTAGTTATTAATGAAATAATCAAAAAGTGCGGAGATAAAGAAGAATTGCTAAAGCCTCTTAGTAATGATTTACGTAGCCGTGGCGTCAAGGTAAAGAAGGGCGAGCTACGCATGCCTATATATAAGAGAGGGCACTTGCCAAGTGAAGTCGCCGCTGGGGCGGCGCTGGGTGCTGCTATAGCCCTTCTCGTAAATATGCTGGTTTAATCTATTGCAATTAATCTTGTATATATTACAACAGAAATAGTTGCTATTAGGTGTTGACGCTCGCGTAGGAATTGTATAGAATAAATTTAGTTCAAATGCGAGAGACATTAAGAACGCTTTGGTGGATGGCGTTGTCCCATGCTGAGGGCTGCAAATTTACAATTTAGTAGTGCAAGTCAATTTCGTCAGTCATCTTTATGTTGGAATTTGAAACTTTAGATTCTGGCTCAGGATGAACCTTGCCCGACAGGGCAGCATGAACGAGACGGCAATGTCGTCAGGCTCGTGTAAGGGTATCATCCGTATGACCAGAATTACTTTGAAAGAGAGTTCGATCCTGGCTCAGGATGAACGCTGGCGGCATGCCTAACACATGCAAGTCGATCGGTAAGGCCCTTCGGGGTACACGAGAGGCGGACGGCTGAGTAACGCGTAGGAACGCACCCTGCAGTGAGGGATAAGATACCGAAAGGTGTTCTAATACCGCATACGGTCTTCGGATTAAAGTATTTATACGCTGAAGGAGCGGCCTGCGTCATATTAGGTAGTTGGTGGGGTAATGGCCTACCAAGCCCACGATGTGTAGCTGGTCTGAGAGGATGATCAGCCAGACTGGAACTGAGACACGGTCCAGACTCCTACGGGAGGCAGCAGTGAGGAATATTTCACAATGAGCGCAAGCTTGATGGAGCAATGCCGCGTGCAGGATGAAGGCCCTCGGGTTGTAAACTGCTTTTATAAGCGAAGACTATGACGGTAACTTATGAATAAGGGACGGCCAACTACGTGCCAGCAGCCGCGGTCATACGTAGGTCCCAAGCGTTATCCGGAGTGACTGGGCGTAAAGAGTTGCGTAGGCGGTTAGGTAAGCGAGTGATGAAAACTATCGGCTCAACCGATAGATTGTTATTCGAACTATCTGACTCGAGAGTATCAGAGGTTGCTGGAATTCCTAGTGTAGCAGTGAAATGCGTAGATATTAGGAAGAACACCAATGGCGTAGGCAGGCAACTGGGGTATTTCTGACGCTAAGGCACGAAAGCGTGGGTAGCAAACCGGATTAGATACCCGGGTAGTCCACGCCGTAAACGATGGATGCTAATTGTCCGAGGTATTGACCCCTCGAGTAATAAAGCTAACGCGTTAAGCATCCCGCCTGTGGAGTACGGCCGCAAGGCTAAAACATAAAGGAATTGACGGGGACCCGCACAAGCGGTGGAGGATGTTCTTTAATTCGATGATAAGCGAAGAACCTTACCAGGGCTTGACATCCCTAGAATCTCTCCGAAAGGAGAGAGTGCCTTCGGGAACTAGGTGACAGATCCTGCATGGCCGTCGTCAGCTCGTGTCGTGAGATGTTTGGTTAAGTCCATCAACGAGCGCAACCCTTGCCGTCAGTTAAATTTTTCTGGCGGGACTGCCCCGGTAACGGGGAGGAAGGAGGGGATGATGTCAGGTCAGTATTGGTCTTACGTCCTGGGCTAGAAACGTCCTACAATGGCCGGCACAATGGGCAGCCAACCCGCGAGGGGGAGCAAATCCCAGCAAAACCGGTCTCAGTTCGGATTGCAGGCTGAAACTCGCCTGCATGAAGTCGGAATCGCTAGTAATCGCAGATCAGCACGTTGCGGTGAATACGTTCCCGGGTCTTGTACACACCGCCCGTCAAACCATGAAAGTTAGGAGCGCCCGACGTCCGAATTTATTTCGGCCTAAGGTGAGCTTAGCGATTGGGGTTAAGTCGTAACAAGGTATCCGTACCGGAAGGTGCGGATGGATTACCTCCTTTCTTGTATAAGGAGATAGGCGACTAGATGGCATTATCTCATCTAGTTAGCCAGGTCAATCCGGTTGTCGGTAGCGAATTCGATCGACAACATTAAACGGAAGAATTCACGACATCAACTAAGTTTGACTACGAAATGGGCTTGCGCTACTGAATTGTAATTCAAAATAACCCCGAAAGGGGCTATTTTTTGTCATCTTTCTCCCTAATTCCCCTTAAGGGAGAGGAAGAAAAAATATCTACAAAATGTAGTTATACTAGTATAATAAGCTTATGACAAAATGTGGAGGTAAGCGCGTAGGTGGTGGCGCAGAAAAGGCGGTCATAATAAAACAGCCAGGTCGCATACTATATCTAGACATGCTAAGGATTATTGCCACCATGGCAGTGGTCATTATCCATGTGTGTGCAATTGAATTATATACTGCCGATGTTCACAGCATGCGATGGTTGTCGGTAACGGCTTGGGATTCGTTAGTGCGTTGGGCGGTCCCAGTCTTCGTGATGATTTCGGGCTATTTCTTTCTCGACAATTCGCGACCGCTCAGTATTAAAAAATTACTTTTCAAAAATATTGCGCGGCTAGTACTGGTCTTTGTCGCTTGGTCATTTATCTATGCAATGGAAGAAAAGCTAATGCACCCTGGCACTAGCTGGCGACACTTACTTCTATTGTTTGTACAGGGCAAATATCACATGTGGTTCTTGTGGATGATAACAGGCCTATACTTGGCAACGCCAATTCTACGTAAAATTACCGCTGATAAAGAGATTACGAAGTATTTTCTTGTCTTAGGCATAATCACGGCACTAATTATTCCAACGCTCCGTACGATTTTATGGGCACTAATGGCGGCGCATCCGTCGGGAACACTGACCGGAATTAATAATGTGACGAGTTTCACAATAGATGTAACCAATCTGGACATTGCAACAGGCTATACTGTTTATTATGTGCTGGGATATGCCATTGGGCATAGCAACTTGACCGACAAGCAGCGGAAGGCTATCTATGGGCTGGCATTATTAGGCTTTATCCTAACCTTTATGAAGACTGCGTTTACCTCACTCGCGGCTGGGCATGTTTATGAAGCATTCTTTGACAATTCTAACCTCAGTGTGGCATTTGAAGCACTAGGCGTTTTTACCTATGTTAAATATCACGAGCCAAAGTTGGGTGCCAAAAAGCACAAAGAAGTGTCATCACTATCGGCAAACACTTTCGGCATTTACCTAGTACACGTCCTGATTATTGATCTATTAGTATTCATGGCCGGTCCGATAATCACATCGCTGCCGCCACTAATCTATATACCAATAATTAGCGCAGCCGTGTTTGTCATTAGTCTATTAATAACAGTAGGCTTGCGCCGCGTGCCACATCTAAAGCGTATTGTATCCTAATCTTTCCCATAGGGGGTGGCAGCCACTTTTGATAAGGCAAACCCGACTGTGTCCTGTTATTATTACAACAAAAAACAGAGTAAAAGGTGTTGACGCGGGGCGGCAGTGCGGGTAATATATAAACAGTCAATCAAGTTCAAACGAACCTCTGTTTACATGCGAGAATAAATGAGGTAAAATTTAGAGTGTAGAGGGCAGATAGAGTTATCCCCTGTATGATGGGTAGCGGATGATTCAATTGTGCCTTCTACCTTGCACGGTCTATTAGACGCCGTCAATCAGTCTGGTGCTGCAACATCGGGCGAGCAGGGCACGCACAGCAGATTAACAATTTATATTCAATCGTAAGATGATTTTTCGACATGGACTGACGACAGTTGGTTCTTGACGTTAGTTAAGGATTCAATTATCAATTCAGTCAATGCATAAAAAGTTACTCAAGGGCACAAAACGGATGCCTTGACATATACTACCGATGAAGGACGTGGAAGACTGCGAAAAGTCTCGGCTAGCTGTCATCAAGCTTTAAACCGGGAATATCCGAATGGGGAAACCTATTGCGAGTTATGTCGCAATATCGTGCGCTGAATACATAGGCGTAGTGAAAGGTAACCGCTCGAACTGAAACATCTTAGTAGGGCGAGGAAAAGAGAGTAAATAACGATTCCGGGAGTAGTGGCGAGCGAAACTGGAGGAGCCCAAACCTTAATTGTTCTGTTTACAGTACGGCTGACAGGCCAATGCAATTGGGGCGTTGTAGGGTTACAGAATTTTAGTGTTCAGCTGTTCACTTAGGTGGAAGGTTGAATTCTAAAAGCATCAACTGTCATTGAATGCATAAGGTAAAAAATCGGCGTGGTTAGTAGAACAGGTTGGAAAGCCTGGCGATACAATGTGATAGCCATGTATACGAAAACGACGCTGACCTTATATCTGTTTTCCTGAGTAGGCCGGGGCACGAGAAACCCTGGTTGAATCCGGCTGGACCACCAGCCAAGGCTAAATATAGTATATGATCGATAGTGAACAAGTACGGTGACGGAAAGGTGAAAAGAACCCCGGGAGGGGAGTGAAATAGAGCCTGAAATTTTGTGCCTACAAGGAGTCGGAGCAGGGCTTGCCCTGTGACGGCGTGCTTTTTGTAGAACGATCCAGCGAGTTAATTTTTACGGCGAGGTTAAACCAAGTGGCGTAGCCATAGTGAAAGCGAGCGTTAACAGCGCGATTTAGTCGTAAGTATTAGACCCGAAACCAGGTGACCTAACCATGAGCAGGTTGAAGCGACCTTAACCGGTCGTGGAGGACCGAACCAGTGTACGCTGCAAAGTGCTTGGATGACTTGTGGTTAGCGGTGAAATGCCAATCGAACTTGGAGATAGCTGGTTCTCCGCGAAATAGTTATAGGACTAGCGTTGTGTTATACCTTACGGGGGTAGAGCTCTGTAAACGGATAGGGGGAGCAATCCTACCTACTGTTAATAAACTACGAATACCGTAAGACTTTATCACAGCAGTTAGAACGTCGGTGCTAAGATCGGCGCTCAAAAGGGAAACAGCCCAGACCATCATCTAAGGTCCCCAAATTTACGCTAAGTGGGAAACAAGGTAGAATTTCTTAAACAGCTAGGATGTTGGCTTAGAAGCAGCCATTCATTTAAAGAGTGCGTAACAGCTCACTAGTCAAGAGATTCCGCGTGGAAAATATAACGGGGCTTAAGCGTAATACCGAAGATATGGATTGCCTACTTTTGTAGGTAGTGGTAGCGGAGCGTTCCTATCGGCAGTGAAGCCAGACTGTAAGGGCTGGTGGAGCGTTAGGAAGTGAGAATGCTGGAACGAGTAACCATAAGACAGGTGAGAATCCTGTCGGCCGAAAGAGCAAGGTTTCCTGGACGATGTTAATCACTCCAGGGTTAGTCGGGCCTAAGCCGAGGCGTGTAGCGTAGGCGATGGACATCAGGTTAATATTCCTGAACCGGTTAAACTTTGTATGCGGTTCGCGGCGATTTAGGCGGAGCGGATTCATGGTATGTATCCGTTCAAGGACTAGCGAGAGCTATGACGAGTAAGAGTGAACCTACGGGTTTACAATTCTGCTGAGGGCGCTGACCAGAAAAGCCGACATACGCGTGGGTTTATCCGACCGTACCCCAAACCAACACAGGTGCTCGAGTCGAGGAGACTAAGGCTTACGAGAGAATGTTCGTTAAGGAACTCGGCAATATAACGACCGTAACTTCGGAATAAGGTCTGCCAGCTTCGGCTGGTCGCAGCAAAAGAGCCCACGGAACTGTTTATCAAAAACATAGGTCTCTGCTAACACGAAAGTGGATGTATAGGGGCTGAAACCTGCCCAGTGCCGGAAGGTTAAGGGGATCGCTGTATGGTGAGAACTGAAGCCCCGGTGAACGGCGGCGGTAACTATAACCGTCCTAAGGTAGCGAAATTCCTTGTCAGGTAAGTTCTGACCCGCACGAATGGTTAAATCATGTGGGCACTGTCTCAACGAACATCTCGGTGAAAATGCATTGGCGGTAAAGATGCCGTCTGTCCGCACCAGGACGAGAAGACCCCGTGGAGCTTTACTGCAGCTTTACATTGTTGTGGGTTCTAACCCGTGTAGTATAGGTGGGAGACTTTGAAGCAGATACGCTAGTATTTGTGGAGTCAACAGTGAAATACCACCCTTGTTAGGATCTGCATCTAACCATTATCGTTACCCGGTAATGGGACCGTGTATGGCGGGTAGTTTAACTGGGGCGGTTGCCTCCTAAAGAGTAGCGGAGGCGTTCAAAGGTTGGCTAACTACGGATGGAAATCGTAGTGATAGTGTATACGCAAAAGCCAGCTTGACTGTGAGGAGGACATTCCGATCAGATGCGAAAGCAGGAGTAAGTGATCCGCTGGACGAACCATTGGTTCATGAATGTGGGATTGCCAGCGCAAACGGATAAAAGTTACCCCGGGGATAACAGGCTGATGGCGCCCAATAGTTCACATAGACGGCGCTGTTTGGCACCTCGATGTCGGCTCATCACATCCTGGGGCTGGAGCAGGTCCCAAGGGTCCGGCTGTTCGCCGGTTAAAGTGGTACGCGAGCTGGGTTCAGAACGTCGTGAGACAGTTCGGTTTATATCCGGTGTGGACGTCAGGAAAATTGCGAGGATTTGCCCCTAGTACGAGAGGACCGGGGTGAACGGACCGCTGGTGTATCGGTTGTGGCCACCTGCCGCATTGCCGAGTAGCTATGTCCGGATCAGATAAGCGCTGAAAGCATATTAAGCGCGAAACTGACCTCAAGATTAGTTTTCCCATGAGGACACTAATAGACGATTAGTTTGATAGGCGCAAGGTGGAAGTATGGTAACATATGGAGCCGAAGCGTACTAACAGTCCGATCGACTTTTGATGTTTTTGACTGAATTGATAGTTGAGTTCTTAAGATCATCTAGGAGACTTAATTTTTCTCGTATTTGCGGGATAAAATGCCACCGTCGGTGACGGGGCTTATAGTCGATTGAATATAATTTTGGCACCTCATGGCCATCGATTACTGATATTATGTGTTATAATGTCAGTAATCGGTGCCCATGGAGCTGGGGTTACACCTGTTACCATTCCGAACACAGAAGTTAAGCCCAGCATCGGCGAGAATACTGCATTGCGGGAAGGTAGCACGGTGCCGAATTTCATTGAGGCGAGCGAATAGCTCGCCTCTTTGCTTTGTAGCCTATTTTGTCTCGCGCCCCGCGGGAGAAAGCGTCGCCTAAGTGGCATAAAACCCTTGCAATGTGATTGAGCTTACGTTATCATTAATAATGTATTGGGAGGTCGTAGACGTCAAGTCTCCTCTAAATACAAAGAGGTAAATTGAATAAAAGGAGTAAATCAAAATGAAAAAATCCGCATTACTGGCCGTTAGCGCTCTATCGCTAGGTCTAGTGGGTCTAAGTACATTTGTGCCAG